>JACCDI011650178.1_pt1 | contig 10845 bp, 2 predicted proteins | sample 7442791 | NCBI WGS metagenome assembly JACCDI01 (sample SAMN15323434, study PRJNA562643) | freshwater metagenome | isolation source: river surface water | place: USA:Blue River Watershed | collected 2017-08-15
ACATTTATGTTGGTTTTGAGTTAGGGTTGCAATTTGTGTTGTTTTTTAGGGTTAGGGTTAGGGTTAGGGTTAGGGTTAGGGTTAGGGTTACTTAGCGCAGCTTACAATTAATAAAACTAACTAAAGATAAACGTGATATAACTATATGCCACGCGACTCATGAATTAAAGACCGCCTAGACGGATCCTCTCATTATGAGACGCATGGTTGTTGATCATCAGACCCCTATAACGGGCAATGATGAATGACACCTCGCGAATAAAACTTTTAACTTTGGTTTTGTGACCTGCTTTGACCAACGTGTCCAAGAAGTCCACAACCTCACCGCATATGAAGCCCCCAGACTCTATTACGAAAGGGACAACCCTCGCTGCAACAGCAGGGATCTGAGCGTAATGGGTCAGCTTCCTTGAGACACCTTCGCTTGCGGCCGCGCCTCTGCGAACAAGTCCGTTGGGATTGCGTATCCCTCTTACCCCAGTGGGCTCGACCACATGTACGTCAAACCACAACTCCCTTCTACCATCAGCTGGTAGGTCAGGACAAACCCACCTGATGTCAGCAATTACGTCTCTTCCACCCTCCGGGACATCGGGGTTCTCTACCCGGCCAACAACTCTTTCGGTCCGTAAGATGGCGGCCCCAGGATCCACACCCTCATGACATGATTGTAGGATGAGGTGATATAGTGCCTGGCGGATAAGGTTGTGTCTGCTAGTAGCCAGACCTTTCGCACCGACCATGTTCCTGCAGCACGTCCCATGTAGGGGGAAGGCTTTAAGTGACGTACCGTGGCACTCAGGTAGACAACATGGTTGTGCTAGGTATATTGGGCCGCCTAATAACCGTGCCCGCAGGGCGGACACGAATACATCTTGTTCCAATCTCTGGCGGTGGTCCCTGCCGCCCATCCACCTTACCCAATGGTCTAATCCTGTGTGACCTACGCCCTGGTAAGGATCCGAAATACCCGACATTAACGCAGCGATCTTGTGTTTCGCAGCATCTATACCCGTGGCCTCTTCCGTCGAACCTAGCGCAAGGATAAAATTTTGTTTGTAGAATGCGTCTAAAGGGTCGGATTGTGAGGGGGCGGGCAATGATGAGATGTCGGCAAGACGGTTGGCAGCGGTCAACCGGGTCTGTTGTCTGTCTTCATGGATATCGTTACCACAAAGGTGACGAAAGCTCTCGGAGAGGGGGTCGGTGGGAATGGATTCTAGCTGTTCGGCACTAAACTGTCCCCAGCAAGGGTCGTCGAGTCTTGCTAGGTTGCTTAACAGTAAGCCACGTGCAGATCTATAACAATGGATGCCGTAGGCTCCGCTGTATTTGCTCAAACCAAGCCCCCCCCATCGTAATGGTAGTGAGCCTAATTTGTGAGACCACGTTTCTGGGCCGGCTACGTTGTCTAAAAGTCCCAGGACCCACTCGTCAAATGTGCGCAGTGGGTCGCGTGCGATATGAGGGAGCACGTTCCGAGCCAAGTACTGTGCTTTGGGGAAGAGACAAAACTTCAGGAGGGAAAACTTGATTTGTGGGTCCAGCTCGGGATGGTGAGCCGATCTAAACGAGCCCTGCATCGAGGCTATCGATCTTCTAGTCTGCATGCCACGAAAAGCCTCATCTCCTACCGGAACCCCTAGACAGATGGCGCCTTGATTTGAAATGTTGGTGTTTCCCATGTCTCTAAGGCGATCAACGTCTTCTAATGTGATATGCTTCCCAAAGATGGAGGTTTTACGTAGGTTGGGGGAAGATCCCAAGTGGTCAAAGAAAATCTGGCACATCTCTGGGAAGAGGCGCACTAAGCAATCCCCTGGGCCGCTGACGCCAATGTCGTCGGCGAAGGCTCTGACGAAGAGCTTGTTCGGATCAGCGTTGGCGGCATTGGATATCAGGGCCTGTATTTGTTGGAGTGCCGGCTGGAGGGCAAGGCAAAAGAGCGCGCCTCCTAGTGGGTCGCCCTGTCGTACACCGGTCTGTGAGGTGCCGACCCTCCCAAAGGGCTTGTCCGTCGTATGTGCCCATAAATCCGTAGGGTTGGTATAATATGCTTTGAAAGTGTCCTCCAGGGCGGGGCACATGGATCTAATACCTCGTAGGACGGCGCTGCGCTTCACCTTGTTAAAGGCGTTTGGCAGATCAAAAAGGACCTGTGTTACACCTGCGTCGAAGTTTAGCTGGGACAGAGCTGCGATGGTCTCGCATCCGCCTGGTGTTCGGACGGAAAATTGTAATGGTTCTAAAGCGCGCTGCAGAGTCGGGCCTAGCTTAAACATGACACCTTTCATTGCTATCCGGTAGATGGCGTCTCCTATAGCAATGGGGCGGCGCTTCTCCTCCCCCGGTTTGGGGAGGAGTATCAATCGACCTGCGGCAAGGAGACTGCGGGTTGATTCCGACCAGTTACCCTGCGCTGTCCTATTTAAGAAACCACAAAAACTTTCCGTGAATGCCTGGTCGTTCCTCGTTTTTGCTTGGCCCATTAGCTGCCGGACTAGTGCAAAGGACCAGCCAAGCACACCTTGAGCAGAAGTCCTGTTCAGCGAGAAGATGATTGACGTCCACTCATCTATTTCTAAGCGAATGGGATCTTGACCACTTGGGTTGAGGTCGAGAGTATCTAGGTGGTCCCGTTGTGGGTGCAATTCCCTTGTTGTGTTTACCGTGGCCTCATGGGTTAGGCCGGTGTCGGAACAACCTATGGCCTCGACTGCTTGAAGGGAAGCCTGGAGTCTACCATCCAAAGCAAGGCGAGTTGCTCTGGAGATTGTACTTCCTCGCGTTGTTGGGGCAGCATGAGCTCCCTCCCGGCGCGTAATTAAGTCGCATGTCTCGAGGATTCCAATTGCTGAGTCTGCCATCGAGTGGATATTCCGGAGAACAGCGACTACACTCCTGTGTCTGTCTTCCCTCAGTTTCGTGACCATACCAGGGAGAAGAAGAATTGCGAGGACATTGGTGAATTCGTCAGCCTCAGCTAAGTCCGGTGTGTTGACATGTAGCTTCATGAAGATGCTCCGCATCTCTTGGATCCACTCAGCGTGATAGTAGGATCCTCCCTTGCAGCAGGTAGCTATGATTTTGGTGATAGATTCACACCCTTCGGTGCGTAACCATTCGGGGTTTCGCCACAACCTTGCAGGAAGCAATACTGCAGGTGCAAGAGGTGCGGGAGGCGCGACATGTTCCTCACGTGCGGCCTCTCTGCGTGCGCGTACCCGTCTCCTTTCCAGTCTATCATTTGGTATCAAATTTCGATCGAATTCTTGGCCCCTCTCATGCAATGGCGGAGCCCCGGGCTCAATTACGGGGAAAGGCAATAATACAGGTTCGTCTTCTAAGGCAACATCCATTTGGTCTCCCAATTCGGCAGGCAAATTCTCAGCATTAGCAACGGTGTTAATATGGACAACATCATAATTAACAGCGTTGTTAACCTCCGGAATGCTTTGGATCTCAGCGCGAACGGGCCCTTCTTCGAGCCCCGGTGCTGCAGCACCCACCAACTGTGGGACCAAAATACGAGGCGCTAACATGCGGACTTGTGCAGGTTGGGCTACTAGAGGAAGGACCGGAGCCGCATCAATGCCATTTAACTGTAGAAGAAAAGCCGTTTCCATTCCAACGAGGCCCTCCTCTTCGATTTCCCTCGCGAAACACTTTCGGTAGTGCAGAAGACGCGACGGTCCCTTCTCGACAATAACAAGCCGGCATTTCGTGCATCTGACCACGTTTTTCCAAGCAGCGTGTTTACTGTGTATTATATCGTTCCAGTCTTCTGCTCTGTGCGTGCCGTTTATGTGTTGCCGCCATACTGAGCCTCCTGCCTCGTCAAGGGTGAAAGTGCAGCGGCCGTTACAGAGAGTACAACGTGCCATTCCTGCTGTCAAAAGAATTCGGAAAATTGAAGTTAACCTATACCACAACAGAAGGAGGCCGGTGTACCAACCGAAAGCGCCGATTTGAAGTTACTGTGTACTAACTGCTCGCTCGGGGACTTGTAGGTCAGGGAAGCTGCAGTTAAATACGGTCAGAAGACAAACGCACTCAAACAAGGGCCAAAGGTAGGCTCAATACCCACGCCCTGGGTCTGGAAATAGGGGCGGACTTAAGTCTAGGGGTAGAGCGGGGCCCAAGGAGAGGCTTGATTTGTTGTAGCCAGAAAACTGTAAATACCTAACTAGAAACCACTGCCTAAACTTTAAGAAAAAAGAAAAGGTCAGTACCTAGTAGGTGTTGTCCAGTATATAACACACGCGAAAACTCTTACCTCGTAGGAAACCCCTCTAAAGCTCGTGTTTCGTGCGTGCAGTCCGTCTGACGTAAATCTGACTGGAGTTGCTCAAAAGCACTTAGGCGTAAAGTAGTGATTAGAAGTTGCTAGAAAAATGGAGAGACCCGATAGTCTTCTCACCCTTATCTAACGAACAGGAAAACACTAATAGAACCTTACGCGGCGAGTGAGAAAAGAACTTCTTTTCTTTCGTGCGCTGTGCTATAAATATACCTCTACGCGCTGCTCTGGAACTGTTGTCTCACTGCGGATATCCGTGAAATAAACTCTTTCCCTCCAAGGGTAGTGTGTAAACTTACGGAAAAACGGGATAGACAGACTTTTACTGACAGAACTCACAAGTTCAATGCCAGGAGCTATGCGTAAGAAAAAACCCCGGTCCGCTAGTGTAAACTAGTGGAGATAAGTGTGACTTAAAGTGAAACAAACCAGGATTAAATTAATAAAACTAATTGTTTGACTCTAGAATCGCTCTAAAACCTTAAAAAACGTGAAGGAACGCGTGAATACAGCTAGATTCAAGTTGCCTTTTAAAGCCCAAATAAGACTTTGCAAGGAAAACGAAGAAAAAAGTGTGGTCCACCGAACTAAATTCAGAAAAAAGTATATCACTATTCAAGAAATTTAATTTCCTATATTATGAGCTACTCAAATCCAAAAGTTATTCACGGAAACTCGTTCAGTCAGAAAGTGGTTTTTAAAATTCGGTGTCAGAAACTAGAAATGGCAGAACTTTGCCAAAACTTTGTCAAAAACGATGAAATTAAAAACCACGTACACGAAAAAATGTACTATTACCAAAAATGTAGCTAAATTCCGATAACAATATGTGCGACACAGATAAAGTAGAGCAGCGGCAAAGCGGTCTCGAAGACTTTTTTATCTCGCTTTTCTTAAGCTGTGGGCCAAATTGAACGCGGAGCAGTGGAAACTGTACCAAAAACGAAGATACACACCGCCGGATTGCTAACAAATAGGGTAATATTCGAACTTTTTTAGGGTCCCAGGGTTAGGGTAGGTTAGGGTTAGGGTTAGGGTTAGGGTTAGGGTCTTTACTTATGTATGTTAAAAGTAGAAATATGCTAAAACTTAGATAAACTGGAATAAGGCCAGGAAAGGTAGCGATTGAGAGTGATGTAAGAATAAAACCAACAATGAAATGAACTAAACTAAGAGATTGAACTCAAAGAAAAGCCATACGGTGTTAGCGATACGAGTATAATCCATCCTTAGCGTCTGTTTGCGACATGGCGGCGACTAGGTGCGTTCACCGCGTTGGCGTTCTCCCACCCTGCCATGCAAGCCTTTGCAGTAAACTTAGCCATAATAGATGAGGCAAGATACAGGAAGCTCGGGATAGCCTGCGGGTCCATGGTTCGCTGGCGTAGCGAGGCAAGGAAAGCCAGGGCCTCGCCCCCAATGAGTCCATTGCATTCCAAAGCAAAAGGGACAAAGGTGACGTTGGGAGAGTCCAGGATGGGCCGGTATTTCAAGCGCTTTGATCTCTCAGCAGATTCAGCGGCTTTTCCACGATGAGTGCGACCTGCAGCGGAGGTGGGGTCGGCTACGGTGACGTCGATGACATAGGTGTGGGCGTTGACCTCTTCAATATCAAAGATGGATACGGCGTCTGCAATCAGGTCAGGGCCAGGAGAAATATTCGGAATACACGTTCTAACGTCAATTTCTGAACGTAGAGCGCGCTGAGGGACACCCTGAGTGCCGTACAAGCAGTTTCCAATCATCTTGACCAGAGCATCCCGCAAAAGGTTATGACGTGTTTGGATATATTTATCCACCCCAATGGCCGGGCGGCATCTCAAACAATGGCCAAAATCGTCGTTAAGGTTTACGGCTGCAGTATGGCGACCATTAGTACCAGCATAAGGACAGAAGATAACGGAGTTGGAAGCATCCAAAATAAGTCTCATACGAATGGCCATGCGAAAGGTGGCATCATCCATGTGGAAGCGACGGTCAGAGCCACCCCTCCATGAAAGCCATAGCCCGCTCAGAGTTTGTTCGTCTTCATCAATCTCTCCACTCACAAGGTATTTCAATTGGTTGCAGTTCTGAGGGAGTAATTCAATAAGTCTTGAAAATTCGTTCGAATTGAAGGTGTCCAGATCCATGTTCAATTTTGGGCACAAAGGAAGCTTGATGAATTGGAGACCATGATCATTGATAAATTGCTGAACCAATATTAAACGTTTTTGAAGTGCCAGAATAGCTGCAGGACCAGAAACCATAGGAATACCCAAGCCTGATAGATGAGAAGGTAAATGTCTCAGGACTTCGGTTGTAGGAATCAGTTCAGAACCAGTGAAAATTGATATGGATTCATTAACGCGGTTATCAAAAGCAATGAGAGAGTCTTTGATTAGACGAGTCTCTGTGTTTCTGGAAAGATAACCTGGACGGGCGTTGATGCAGTACTTGATGATGGCAAAAGCAGTTTGTAGAGGGAGTAATTTGTGCTTCAGCACATCGATGCTCGAGGACTGACTTTTCAACTCCTCTTCAACACATTCGGACACGAAAGAATCACTGCCAATGCCAATACCAAGGAATTTTGCACCACCAGAGCAAATTTCCATACCATCTAAAAATTCGTCAGGTTCCCAATCAATTGGGAAAGAGCGGCAAATCAGTTTACATTTCCGAGCATTGGGATGCACTCTAACAATTTCATCAATAATGTTGCAAATCTGAGGAAAAATCGAAATGACGTGTTCTCTGTCTCCCATAATTGCAATATCATCAGCGTACGCGGAAACAAAGCATTGCCGGCCCTCCGAAGGATCAGATTCCATGGCGAATTTGTGTATGCTTACTAGCGCTGAATGAATGGAGACAGCAAAGTAAAGCATGCTCAGGGGGTCTCCCTGACGGCATCCTGTTCGGCTGTAACCAACAAGGGCAGAGGAGCTTTCTGTAGTGCAAGAGCGTAAAGCATTAGGCCTTTGGTACCCGATAAGGAAAGTCCGAATAAGTTCGGGGGCATAATGTTGCAAACCTACCAGAATAGAGTTTCTGGAGATACTGTTGAAAGCATTGGGTAAGTCCAGAGTCATCACGCATCTGTCATCATTTTTCAGATAGTCATGCGCTATGGATGCGAGAATCTCACAACCACCTGATATGCCAACACATAACTGTAACGGTGCGAGCAGCTTGCCAACAGCAGGAGCCAGCTTTGCATTCAGAATTCTGTAATATAATCTAAATAATGAATCACCAATTGCAATCGGGCGGACGTCACCATTTTTCTTTGGGATGAATAAAAGGCGGCTTGTATTGATTAAATCTTCCGATTCGGGATGCAAAAGTTCAGACCCAAACATATTAAAGAAAAGAGCAAGATCATCTGCCATCGCTGAATATGGTAGTCTGACTCGAGAATCTTTGTTGTGATTCTGTTTCAACTTTGCGATGTCCGCGCCAAAAAGGAATTTAATGAGCCTGAAGGACCAACCACTACTGCCAGATGCCGAAACTTCGGGTAGACGAGAGATAGCAAATAAAAGTTCCTCTGTGTCAACCTGAGGACTGTTAAGAGAACCACCATCATCACACATGTTACTAATCAGGGTCTTGATGTCGTCTTCTTCTGATGCTTCGGGGTGGAAGCGTCTGACGAGGTCTTCTGTTTCTAGCTGTGTTCTGCATATGGGACCAGTGTTGGTTGAGTCTGATTCGATTTCGCGTAAAAGTGCACCAAGTCTACCAGCTCGAGTAAGAGAATCGACTCTGCTGGCGGAGAGCTTTCGTTTGCTGCCGTTCATTTTGATAGGGAAATCTCGAATTAAGCGAAATGCATAGTCCAATATGCAGGTTGAAATGTTTTCAGCAGCAACAAATGATTGTAAAATACCAATGATACCTTTCTGTTTCAGCTTTTGCATACGATTAACAACGCCGGGAAGAATTAGCAGGGCGGCAACCAAGGGATAACGATCCGCTTTGCTATTGACGGGATCTGATGTAATCTTAGACAGTAAGTTGCAGAAACAATCAGTAAACGATGATTTGTAAGAGTAATGCATATCATAAAGCCCTGAGCTTAATGAACCAAGCATGTCTGCAATAAGGGTCCTGGTATTATCAAAATTATCACTGTCGGGATGCCATGACAAGGGTAGCGTTGGATCACGAATAGCAGGAACATGTCGATTCACCACAGGATGAGGAGGATCCACTGGATCAGGTTCTTCCATTGCATCCTGATAGTCTGGCGATGATGGACAATATTCGCTAGAATCAGAAATATCCTCTGGGGATTCAGGGCTCTTCGTTTCATGCGGAGTAGTACCATTTGACCAGGATCTTAGCATCGGACCACGTCGAGAGGATTCCGGTGACGTGATGTTGCCACTAGATTGACTTGATTGAGAACGTAATACAGACATGAGACGAGCAGATCGACGTAAACCATTTGGGGAGCGTTCCATTGTTGCCTGAATCGAAGCAGAATCAGATTCCAAATTGACAGAAGCACCATCATGCGAGCCTTCCAAAGCATCATGAACCAAAGGAGAGGATTCCAAATTATCACTTGAAGCATCATCACGTAAATTGGCGATATTTCGACCCACAGCCAAAGGACCCACCCTGTCCAAATGATATCCCAAACCCAAATCACTGCGCTTGAAGACATAACCAGGTCTGTGACCCATAAAAGATTCGCTAGGCAGAAATGATCCAGGCATACGAACAGATGAATCAGATGAAGAACTCGATTGAGAAGGTACTAATGTCCCAATATCAGATTGGGAACTGCCAATAGATGGGACCAAAGTCCCCTTACTAGATTGAGAATTGCCATTAGATGAACGTAAATGAGATCGAGAACTGCCAGTTGATGGTAATAAAGTACCAATGCTAGATTGAGAATTACCATTAGATGCACGTAAATAAGAGGGTCGACGAATACTTGCATTAAAAGGATCCCCACTTGAAACACTGGAATTAGAAGAATCCGATTCTTCTGATTCCTTATTGACCACAACACGAGTTCCAGGCGTCACTGATTGAGTTGTTCTTTTCTGATAAGAGCTAACTAACATCTCCTTCGTAGTCGTTTTAAGACTTTTGCTCTCTGGGAACACTTCACCCACAGTTCTTGAGGCATCTAAAACCAAATTACTCAAACCACAGCGACTAATGTGATTGATGAGAGAAGGACCATAATCTGAAAATACGCCATTACAACCCAAGCATTCAACCTGAGCTGGAATGTCATCTACACGATAACGATTCCTTTCAGATAAGCTCAAATTGCCATGCTTTTTTCCCATATGTTTTTGCCATATTAGGGTCTTCTTACCTTTGTCAGTAATTGACATAGTCTCATGACATAATAAGCATTCAAACGACATCGCCGGCAATTCCTATGACCAAAAACCTTAAAAACTAACCTATTAAAGTCTTACACCAAGGCCAAAATCGAGAATTGCTCACGACCAGTTCAAACGTTACAAGGACACAGAAGCACCCAAAATACGATATCTAGTAAACCAAATATACTATATATCCAGCAATTATTACAACCTCCAGACTTTATAATACTCTACACGAATACTAATTTATCCAAAAATCAAATAATATACCAAAAACAGCCAATATTCACCCTTATACAAGATCTAAATCGTTACACACAATAAGACCTTTTCGAATATCAATATATCTCAATTTCACAAATAATTATCTAGTTTTAGTACTGATACCTATTCTAAATATATTACTTTACCACTCTTAAGACACACCTATACCATATACTCAGGGAACACCAACAACAAACGCACTCCTTTTTAGACCAACGAAAAAAGTGGGAAAGGGGAGCCAAAAAGTGGGAAAAGGGAACTTTTGATCCCTATTTTAATACACTCGTATCTTTTGACCCTTTTGTCCATTTCACTTCTTATTAATTTTTTTCGAGGTGAGATAAAATTTCTGATAACTTACTACGCTGACATAAATCCCAAATATTTCTCTAGAATAAGATATACGTAAAAGTTAGGGATTGTGTTTTGAAGGACTTTTATGCGTAATATCTTATCAATATATGCACTTTATACTCAAGTAACACCTTCTACATTCAAATACATATATTATATTACTATAACAAAACTTAAACTGAAAAAAAAACCCTCAGAAGACCTATAACAGAGGCCGAATTTGCTCAAAAACACAGATTTTTGAGGATTTTGGCTCTTTAATTTTACGTTATATCTTATCGCTGACTTCACTTATCGCTCCTTTAACATTTTCAACTTACAAAAAATATATATACTTTACTATAGCAAAACTTGAAACGAACAAATCCCCATCAGAACTCGTAAAATAGAGGCCGAAATTGCTCAAAAACATGGTTTTTCAAGGCCTAGGCTCCAAAATGACTAAGTCTTTCTAACCCTAACCCTCCTCCACATGGGATCCCGACCCACATGGGAGATCGACCGCCGTGTGTCTAACCCCAACCCTAACTAAGGCCTAGGCTCCAAAATGACAAAGTCTGTCTAACCCTAACCCTCCCCCACATGGGA
>JACCDI011361297.1_pt1 | contig 10844 bp, 12 predicted proteins | sample 7442791 | NCBI WGS metagenome assembly JACCDI01 (sample SAMN15323434, study PRJNA562643) | freshwater metagenome | isolation source: river surface water | place: USA:Blue River Watershed | collected 2017-08-15
CCATTAGATGGTCAGGGTGGGTTAACAGATGAATTCTGTAAATATCAAGCTACTCCGACTGAAATTTTAGGTGGAGGGGGTTTTTATGGCGGTACAGTTGGCACCACCGGCCCGACTGGCCCTTTCGGCTTTTCATCAGGGAGTTGGTTTACCCCTCCGACTGGCACCAACGGAACTTTGGGATATGCTATTATTACACTAATACCAAGTTCATCAGTCCAAACTACTCATTTTCTTACTGGTAGTACAGGGACTGTCGGAAACACTGGAATTTATTTATATAGTCTATTGGGGGGTGGCGGAGGTGCTGGTATAGCTAGCTCTGGGGCCGGCAGCGGTGATATAAATTTTGGTTTCATTAATTCTACTACATCACTTCAATATGACATTGGGCAGGGTGGTACACCATTACCTGTACTGGGTGGTGGTGATACTTCTATAACCGCAGATAATTATGCATCTGTTATATCCGCTATTGGTGGGGCTGCAGGTGTAAATACTACTACTGCAGGCGGCGCTGGATTTTTTGCGGGTGGCTTATTTACCTCTTCTTTATATGGAAAATCTTACATTAATATTCCTAATAACATCACTACCGGTATAAACGGGGCTGGTTTTGTAAATACTAATTATGGGCAAGGTTCTTTTAGTCATGGTGGTGGTGGTGGCGGTCCTTACGGTGGCAATTATAATACCAATGCGCAAGGCTATGGTTGTGGAGGTGGAGGTTCTTTTACAAACGGCTCAGGTGGATATGCTATCTTGAAACAGATGATACCAAACTGTTTTGTATACAAATATATAACTTCAAATACATCAATTACACAGGCGGAATTATTTGGTTATACTGGATTCTGGGGATTTCTAGAGAGCCCCGTCACCATTACACAATTTGAAATTAGTAGAAACTATTTTAATATTTTCCATTTCTTAATCAAGGATGATAATGTGCAGTCAATTGATATTGTTAAAGATACTAACAATTATTTTAACGTTTCAATATCTTTTTCAAAACTTAATAATAAAATACAACAGTTTAATATGAAGGCGACACATCCGAGTACATATATGTATATGATTTTTTATATATAAAAATTGAATTGCAATTTTATTTTTATTATATCTTAAATATAATAAAATGGCCCTTAAAGTTTACGTATTGAACGGTATCGGAGTAAGAAATGAGGGTGTATACTATTCTCACGAACAGGCCTTCACAAAGGCAATCTCTTTGGAAAATCTTTTTGAAATACCGGTTATCGAAGAGCATCAGTGGCATTCTGAAACAAATTCCCTTGTCACGAAGCAGTATTTTGTTCACAATAAATCTGTATATACAAAAGAAGACTCTATTAACCCGATATATAGCTTTTTACCAATACATTCCTCGACAATTTTTTACAGAAAGATAATGTATGCAATGTGTAAGAAGGCTGTCAAAATGTATCAATATTACAATGAACCTTGTCCTTACATAGATGAATACATATATAGTTTTTCATTAACTTATTTACAAGAGTTAGAAAGTAAGATAAAGCAAGATGAAATTGTTATTCGATTTAATAAAGAAATAGAGTTTATCACAAAGGGTATACTTGATACAATTAAAACTCTGAATATTTCTATACCCGACTTTTACCATAAAATTATGACACTTGATGCAAAGGAGATGATGCTATATGTAAAGATGGTAGAAAAGCAGTTAAAAAATCACCTTCTTAAAAATGTATACGGTGCTACGTATATTGAGAATTTTTAAATCATAGGATTTAAAAATGAACTTAGATAATAATTAAATTTATAACTTTAAAAATGCTTAACTATATTGAATATACAAAAGGCTCTAAATTTCTTAAGCTTACAACTGACGAACAGCTTGAATTATTGCTTCACTATCAAAATACATATGAAAATAATCTACCCGATCAGATAGACGATGCAACTTTTGATACACTTGTTAAGCTATATGAATCATCGTCGGGATTGAAATACTCTGAGATAGGCGCCGTTCCGTCGGGTAATAAAGACCCACTTCCGTATTATCTCGGAAGTCTTGATAAAATCAAAGGGGAAAATGCCGATGAAGAACTTTTTAAGTTCACTAAGAATTATCCTAATGAAAAAGTTATTGAAGATAAGATTGATGGTAATTCTGGTTTATATATTGTTCGCTATATAGGAGGGACTCTGTTTCGTAAGTTATATACCCGTGGTAATGGATATATAGGGACAGATATAACACATTTATTAAATTTTATTCAAATTCCAATACCTGAATTTGATATAGTAGTTCGAGGTGAATTAGTATTACCTTTAAAAGAGTTCGATAAAATTAATACTAATAATGATTTCAAAAATGCACGCAATGCTGGCTCGGGAGTTGTTAATTCAAAAGATGTAAATGAAGTCTTAGCAAAGAATATGAAATTCTTTGCATATAACATATTAGACTGGCCTTATGACAAAATAAATCAGTCTTATCAATTAACGTTTCTCCAAAGGATGGGATTTGACACGCCTTGGTATACTACCATTAAAAATATAAACATTAATATACTTGAGAAATATTTAACTGAAAGAAGAACAGTCGCACCATATGATATAGATGGAATTGTGATAGTTGATAATAGTGAATTTTATCCAGTTGAAGAAGGTCGTAATCCAAGACATATGATTGCATTTAAAATGGATGTTAACACTATAACAACTGTTAAAGAGGTTATTTGGAAGCCTTCTAAAGACGGTATTTTAAAACCAGTTGTAATATATGACCCTGTAGATACATCGGGAGTCACAATGACAAGAGCAAGTGGAAAAAATGCCAAGTTTATCATTGCAAATAATATAGGACCAGGTGCTAAAATTATGGTCACCAGAGCCGGCGACGTGATACCTGATATTGTCGATGTCATAGAACCTGCTAATAAGCTACAACTCCCCGACGAAGAGTATATATGGAATGATAATCAGGTTGAATTCGTTCTTCGAAATAGTCTAGAAAATGACACTGTTAAGAAAAGCAAAATAGAATATTTTATGACTCAACTAGAAATTAAAAATGTAGGCCCTGGTAGAATCGCACTTTTATTTGATAATGGATTTAATACTCTGTATAAGATACTTTCTGCATCTGTAGACGATTTTGCAAAAATAGAAGGGCTGGGTAAGAAATCCGGCCAGCAAATATATGATAGCATTCATAATGTCATTGAATATGCTCCTCTTGCTAACGTAATGGCGGCATCTGGAATCTTTGGTGCTGGATTTGGTGTAAAACGTTTTGAAACTATATTAAACATATACCCGGATATATTAGAGCGAACAATACTACCTAAAGCCGAGTTAACTGCATTGATACGTTTTGTTCCCGGTTTTGATAAAATTGCAGAAAATGTAGCAGAGGGTTTGCCTACGTTCAAAGAATGGCTTTATGAACACCCGATGATTAAACTAGAATCAAATGAAAATGTATTCGATGGAAATGAAGAATTGGAACCTGGTTATATACCTATGAATGATATTAAAGTTGTTTTTACTGGATTTCGTTCATCAGAACTAGAAGATAAGATAAAGCAGCGCGGCGGTATAATTTCTTCCGCTATAACAAAAAATACAACTTTTCTAATAGCCAAGGACCCAAATGATTTAAAAGGAAAGGGTGAAAAGGCCATAGCTATGAAGATACCAATAGTATCATTGAATGATTTCAAACAACGTTATAATTTATAATATATTTTAATATTTGTCAATATTAAAATGGGAAGTGGAAATTCAAAGCCGAACAGTAGCTCTACATCACCGAGTCCCGGGAACTCTGCTACATTAACTTCATACTTTAATGTTGTCCCGTATGAAGTAGCTTTAACACAATATAAAAAATATGCATTAATTATTGGTATTAACTATACTGGTACTTCTATAAGCTTAAATGGATGTATAAATGATGCCACAAATATGAATAAACTTATAAAAGAATGGGGGTTTGAGACTACTGTTATGACGGATAACAGTACTGGTGAATTAAACCCGACTAAAAATAATATAATAACTCAGATTACAAAATATGTTAATAAACTAAATGCTAATGATGTTCTAGTAATATATTACAGTGGTCACGGGGCTCTCGTCACAGATACTAATGGGGATGAAATATCTGGAAAGGATAGCGTAATTGTTCCCATTAACGTACAAACACAAGGGTTTATAAATGATGACTATATACGTAGCCTATTAATTACAGCTGCTCCTGATAGTAAGATACTCGGTATTTTTGACTGCTGTAATTCAGGTAGTGTCTGTGATTTACGTTATAATTATTTCGATACTTCATACCGTGCAAATCCAGGTGATAAAAATAGTAAGCTAATACAGAGAACAAATAGTATTGTAAATAATAACTACCCCGAAACTACAGCAAATATATTAAGTCTTTCCGGCTGTAAAGACGACCAGCTTTCATATGAAACTGTAATGGATAATGGTAAATCTGGAGGCGCTTTAACATATTGTCTATTAAAACACATATATGAAAATACACCAAATATTACAATCGAGCAGCTTTTACTCCAAGTTCGTGGTATGCTAAAATCCTATAACTTTAGTCAAGTTCCGAGTTTAATGAGTGGTAAATTAATAGAACCAACAAGTCTAAATCTTGCTTCATTTCTCAATATTAAGGACGAAACGGTTTAGGTTTTTTGACGGCCGTATCAACAACTTCTAGAACAATGCTAGGCGAAACAGGCATAACTATTTCTTCTTTCTTTTCATCATCTGCTTGGACCATTTTTTCAACGGTCGGTGGGGTATATACCGTAATCTTTTCAAGTCCATTTGTTTCTTCGGGCTGACTTATCTCCTTTTCGTGACTAAACCTAATATTGAACTCTTTGATAATAGATGGAGGTATAAGAGGAGATATCTCATTAAGACGGTCATATTCTGTCCTAATAAACTGTAGTAGTTCAGATGGTTTCGTTCTTTCTTCACGTGGTAGGGCCATTTCAACACTGATATGGCGATACAGGCGAGAGTATTGAATATTAGAGATACGATGTGCTTCTGCTCGTCGACTCCAGGAGAAGTATGTTCCAACAGTATTCAGAATACCGACAAAAATGGAGATTAATCCGAGAATCATCGGTGCTGCCGGTGAATCACCGAAAAGCTCCTTGCTACCAATGCTTGTTCCGCCAATTAAAGCAGAGAGAATAATAACTGGTAAATCAATGAAGGTAGAACGATTGGAATAAAGCGACTCTGCTTTCTTATGAAGCCAGCTTAAACAATGTGCCTTTTCACCGGTCGAAGCGAAATATTCTTCTAGCTTGTCATTCCAGGTAATATTTTCGTTGATATCTCCTTCACCCATTTTTTATAGTATGCTATAAAAAATTTAACAATCCTTTATACAATCAAAGTATGAAATTTAATTCAACCTAAAAGTATATATAGTAGAAAAATTATTTTTCTTTAATTGTGTAAAATCTAAATTAAATGTGAATAAATTTTTTTTTATTTTTTCTTAAATAACTTAAAAATGGCAATTAGTCGTAAGATGTCAAAGCGTTCCCGTCGTATGGGGAAGTCCCGTGCTTCCAAGGCCACTATGAAGAAGTCCGCTGCTAAGCGTGGTGCTCGCAAGAGCCGCCGCTCAATGCGCCGCTCCTCCCGCCGCCGTTCTGTCCGCAAGAGCATGCGCCGCAAGTCCGTGCGTAAGATGTCCGCTTACCAGAAGTTCGTCAAGTCCCACCGCGGTGCCATCAAGGCTGAGGCCCGGAAATCGGGTAAGAAGTTCCTCGCCGTGGCCGCTGTGATGTATAAGGCCAGCGGTGCCAAGCCGGCCAAGCGCGCCAGTAAGAAGGTCAGCAAGCGCCGCGCCTCCCGCATGGTGCGTAAGATGTCAGCCCCGGCTAACATGCGCCTCAATGCCCTATTTGCCCGCCTCCCGAGCCGGATGGCTGCCCGCAAGAGCAAGCGCATGTCCAAGCGCCGCATGTCCAAGAAGGTGCGTAAGACCGCGCGCCGCAGCAGCAAGGGGCGCATGACCAAGAAGACCGCCAAGAAGGTGATGGCTCGCAAGGGTCGCAAAGCCGGGGGTCTAGCCCTCTTCATCAAGCAGCACAAGGCTGAGGTGATGAGCTATGCCAAGGATCATGGTATGCTCGGCAAGCCTGGTTATGTCATCAATGCTGGCGCTGCTGTTTACAAGGCCCGCAAGTAAGCGGCTATGCTATGTGTATAATTTTTAAAGCTTAAGCTTTAAAAATATTCGATATAACACGGAACAACTAATCAAACCCTATTGAAATATTAAAAATTGAATATTGATTGATTTAAACCCAGAATTTTAAAATGGAAAATTTAGTTAAAGATTTGACCGATGCATTACCGACCGTTATTTCTACTAATGAAAAAAATAAATCAGCCCATAATATCTTTATCGATATCATAAATCGTCAGAAAGAAAAAGAAGAACAATCCGACATCTGGAAAAATAGTTCTTATAAGGACTTGGTAAGACTTCAAATTAATAATATTGGTAATATTGGAGAGGAGTTCATAAATTCCATCTGTAAGTCTGCAAATATTCCTGCTACTTGCGATGGAACAAAAACTAAACAAGTAGGAGGTGGTGAAGGAGACGGGAAAATTATGGATATATCGGTCGAAATTAAGACGGCTCATCAGGGGTCTGCGGTTCCGAGTTTTCAACACGAATTAGGCGAGGTTCCTTGGAAAGGACCAAAGTATATGATTTTTGTTGATATTTCACCAGATTGTATTTATCTTACAATATTCAAAAATTTTGATGAAGCAACTTATAAGAGTAAAGAAAAACTACCATATTTTCCAACAAAGGCTATTACTTGGCGAAAAGGGAAGGGTGCGTTTAAGCTTGATACGTCTATTAAAATTAACGAAAATAGTATTCGGTCTGGTCATGCTATAAAAATCACCCCATCGACTTCTAATGACTTTATTGCTTCTTTTATCAAAAAGAGTATAGTTTAATTTGACATTCAATTAGATATCTAATTGAATATATAGCAAAGTTATATGTTAAAACTGGCCTATTATAATTGATGTTCTTAGGTTAAAAGCTGAATTTGTTGATAGGAAACTAATAGAAGACCAATCAATGCTTTCAGCTTTTTTAATCATTGTTTCCTTCTCTTTGAAGAAAACAATACCATAACCCTTTTTACCCGGGAGCTCATCAAAACTTTTATAGGTTTTCATATTAGCTTTTCCGAAACAGGTTGATGGGAGATAGATATCACATTTACCAATCATATCCTTGTTCCGTGTAGATGCTATAGTACCTCCATTGGATAAGGAGTACACTTTCATATTTTCCTCTGAGTTTTTCTTAATAATGTAATTTGAATTTGAAGAGTGTTTAGACCAGATTTGAAACACGCCATTAACTTTTACCCCTTGATTATCAGGGTTATAAAACATAGCCGATAATCCTTCACTATAGATGAGATTATATCCCTTTACTCGTTTACGTGGAGAACCTTTTCCATCGCTCTCAAATAGTTGCGGTAAGATAAAGCAGACATAATCTGCAAATTTATATGAATGATTTATGAAATTTAATGCAAGATGTCCTCGTAGTCCAAAAGGAGGGTTTCCAAAGACTATGTATTTCTTTGTATTATCTTCTGGGTTCCAAGAAAGATAGTCTTGCTTTTGAATTCCATCCGAGCGCGGTTCAATGTCAAGTCCTATAGAACCCTTTGGTAAAAGCTTCAAGAAACTTCCATCACCTGCAGAAGGTTCAATAAAGGTGTATTCGGATAAGTTAATTTTTACTTCTTTTTGAAATGTGTTCCAGCATTTCTCGGCTAACTCTTTAGGAGTAAAGAACTGGTCTTTTAACGAATAGGAATATTTACTATAGTCTATATCTTTAGAAAGAATTTTATGTAAGTCAAAAGTATATTGAACGGGGACATCTTTCAGATCTACCCAACGTTTCACTGTCCCAGTACATACGTTTAACTTCTCACTAGTATCTTTAATCGTCATTGTTTTAAAACATTCTTCAAGTAGTTGCAGATTTGTTTCATCTGACTGCATTATTTTTTACTTTCTAAGATTTTCATTTAACTTAAATCAATTTTTAAAGCTTAAGCTTTAAAAATACTTCATCTGGTGTGTTGCCAGGTTTAGATTGAGTTCCTTCATATCTTTGTTGCTATGATGAAAGCAAAACTTTTGCCCGGTGCTATTTTCATAGCAAGGAGTTAGCTTGCATCTGATCTGTGAGCACCTTTTATACTTGAGATTCACCATGCCCAGGGCTTTGTGGTTAAAACAAGTCAGCATCTTCTGTCCAGGGAACCCAAAGGAGCGCTGCGAAATACACCCTGGTATTTTACAGGTCGTCTGAGGTTCACTACGGCGAACCATATCCGGTCTCTTGCAACCGGAACAGCATTGCGGCTCTTTACTTTCGACTTTCGCAAAGGTAGCCTTTCCCCAGCTGCAAATAATGCAAAGGTACGTCATTGTGGGAATATTCATATAGTTTATTAAAAAATTAATTAAAATTCATTTTTAAAGCTTAAGCTTTAAAAATGCTTCGATGCTACTAAGAGATTAGATAACATCGTGTCCTTATCTGCTTTTGTTTTATGCTTCAGATTAACCATCCCGGTCTCTTTATGAATAGAACAAGTCATTTTCTTCTGACCCGGGAACCCAAACGAGGTCTGCTTAAAACAGCCTTCTGCCTTACAGATTGTCTGAGGAGTAGCGCATCGAACCATATCTTCGGTCTTGCAGGCTACACAATGCGATGGCTCAGTAGACTCTTGCTTTGCAAAAGCCGCCCTTTTCTTATTGCAGGAAATACAAAGACGAGTTAGGAGGTTCATCATTCCGATCTTTTTGTGATCGAAGCAAAAGACAGGCTTTTGTCCAGGGAAACCAAAAGAGGGTTGCTTACAACAGCCCTCTGTTTCACAGACTGGTCGGTTTTTAACAGATACCATGTCTTTGTTCTTACAGGTTTTGCAGAACGACGGTTTATCATTGCGAAACGTCCCAAATTTTGCAGGCTTCTTTCCACATAAAATGCATATATAAGTCATCCCTGTAAATATTCATATATTTTATATGAATTATAAATATAATTCATTTTTTAATAGCATAGAAAGTCTTAAAAATAGATGCTATTAACTTTTTCCAAAGACTCTGAATCATTGTATCTCAAAAACTCAGCGGTCTTGATTTCTCTCAGTCTAGGTTCAATAGTCATATCGCCTAGTACAATCTTATTAGGAATGGACTGAAACTGGACACCATTGATTAATTCCCTAGCCATTGTAAATGACAATTGATTTAGGAAATCAGTATCATCCTTATTAAGAGTTTCCTCCCGTTCAGCTCTAACAATGATTCTAACTAGTTTTCTATAACGTGCAACCCTTTGTAATACTTCTACGGATATTTCATTTGATGACATTTTGGAAACTTTTATATTATAGTTTATCATTTAAATATAATTCATTTTTTATTATTCGCTATACTAAGTATAGCGAATGAATTTTCTCATTCTGGGTCTTGGTCTTGAGTTTGGCGCGATTCTAGTGTCTCTTTAAGTTTAGCTATCTCTTGTAGAAGCTCCTCTCGTTCCTCTATCATAGACGCGACTTTTTCAGCGAGTACATCATTTTGCACTTGGATACAAGCTATCTTCTTCTCTGCCTTTCTAACCTTAGACTCCAATTCAGATGTGAATCTTTCATAATGAAAACAGGCATCGAATTCGTCAAGTTCTGGCATATTATTTTGTAATGTTTTTATCTTAAAACTCATACAATTTATGCAACAGCGACAAAAGGGGCCTTGTATCTCGGGTTCATTGGCTCGACTTTCCATTCTTGAAAATCATCTTTGAATTTTTATTAAAAATTCAATTTTTAACAGGTATTTTAACTCAGCCATAATAGCATAGAAAGTCTGGGGCTGAATTTACCCGGACAGAACTCCTCTAGAGTAGATTTATGTAGTTTTTTCAGTACATCCCATTGCCCGCTATTAACTAGCTTCCAGATAACCAGGTCTAGATTAATGCTATCTGATATAATATGGTGATGATTTCGAACATCCTCGGCTAAATCGGTATTTCCAATTGCAGGAGGGGAGAATATCAGGATGAAAATTTCTCTCTTTAGTTCTGATATTTTCTCAGGGAATAAGGATATTTCATCGAAACATTTATCAATCTCCTTTAAACGAGTATTATCAAATTCATCTTGTGATGATTGCGCCTCTTTCCGTTCATTAACTGATTTTTCTAAACGGGCTCTTCTAAGAACGACCGGAATTTCTTTCATTTTTAGAATGTTCGTTGGAATGGATTAAATGGATTAACATTCAATTAGATAGCTAATTGAATAAAACTGGTTTAAAGAGATAATTCAGATTAATAAAAGGAAATGTCCCGAGCTGTTGCGGCCAGGGAAGCAGCTGATTATTATGGAGTCAGCGAGTCCAATCTTAGAAAGTGGGCCCGAGAAGGTAAAGTCGAAACGAGGAAGACCCCGGGCGGAAAATACAAATACATCATCCCTGACGAAGGTATCCACCCGAAAGAAGACAAAGGAGACTGGACCGAAAATATCATCTACTGTAGAGTCTCCAGTAAAAAGCAAGTCTTCGACCTCAAACGCCAGTGCAAAGTCCTCCAAGAAAAGTACCCCGACTACACCGCCGTCGCCGATATCGGATCCGGAATCAACTACAAGCGGAAAAACTTCCAGGCCATATTGGACCAGCTCTTTGCAGGAAAAGTCAAAAGAGTTGTGGTTGCCCACCAAGATAGGTTC
>JACCDI010733674.1_pt1 | contig 10843 bp, 5 predicted proteins | sample 7442791 | NCBI WGS metagenome assembly JACCDI01 (sample SAMN15323434, study PRJNA562643) | freshwater metagenome | isolation source: river surface water | place: USA:Blue River Watershed | collected 2017-08-15
TGGGGATCACGGGATAAACGTAACATAGAGCCGTCTAGCAATAGGCGACCAGGGTCGACCACTGAACTTTGTGTTATAGCTAACTGCCCCTTGGAGGTTCGACCCCTCCCCCTACAGCAACTAAAAGCTCCTATTACATTGATAATAAATGTTTTAGGGGCTTTTTTATTTCGAGATGTATGTGACTAATTGTAGCTGTCTTATTGTTCAGCTAACAATTCATCAACCAGCTGATTAAATGACTTGATATAGGCTTGATAGAACTCCTTAGTGCCTGGTCCAGAAAATCCTGTATGAATCTTTCTAACTTCCCCCTTCTTGTCAATAAAGATAGTGGAGGGATAGCCTGCGATTTTATCAATTTGTGGGAGTGTTTTTTCTGCCTTTAAAGGATCGCTTGGCCCAACGCCAGTATGTAAAATTGGATAGTTAATACCGAATTGTTTTTTATACTTTTTTAATGCTGCATTCGCCTCCTTTGGGTCTTCATAATTTTCGTAAGCCAATGCAATGATTTCCACTCCGCGCGCTTTGTTATTTTTATAAAATTGTGTCATGAACTTAGTTTCATCCATACAATTAGGACACCATGATCCGAACAACTGAATGATGACTACTTTATTTTTATACTTTTCATCATTGATAGATACCATTTTACCATCCGTATCTCTATAATTAAAATCAAGCCTTGTATTGCCAGGTTTCATTTTGGAATAAGCATATTCATCCGGAAGCACTGCTTTGGGATTAGCCTTCGCTTTCCATACGGAACTACCAGCAAATCCAGCTGTTAAGCTTCCAAATGTAATGGTACTATCGCTCGAAAAAACACCCTGAAAATAAACAGCCCTTTCCCCGTCAAATGCAGACAGGTGCAAAGTGTCGCCAGAAACCAAGCCTTCTAAAAAACGAAAGTCGCCAGTTGGTGTTAAAAAAGAACCAGTCACTGTGCCATCAGGTAACTGTTTAAAATTACCTACCGATATGGTTTGCTTATTGGTTATGTTATTCGTTAACAATACATCCCAAGTGCCTGTTGGATTATACTTTGGTTGTTGATAGCTTACAAATCTTGGCTTATTCTTGTAAGCAGTAAAAATCGCTTTGGTTTTTTTACCATTCAATGTTTTTACATAAAAGCCTTTAAGTTGGTCTGGAGAGGACGCTGCTAACTCAAAACTTGCATTAAAAAATGGCAGTGTAATAAGTATGGAATCCTGCTGCATGGTTTGAATATCCTCTACCACAATTGTTTCGTCTGCATTTACGATGGTAATAACAGATTTACCCTTAATTGTAGCAGCTTTAAAACTAAAAGGTACTGATTTGCCATCTGTGCGCTCAATCACACCTAGCCAATTACCGTCTTTTACTAAGACTTTATTTTGCGTCATCCCCAAAATTGGGACAATACAAATAAGTAAAAGATAAAGCTGTTTTTTAAGTATAGATAGCATTGTATAGTTTTTTGTAAAATTAAGCAGATCGTCTAGTATTTGGCCATAATTCATTCAAAACTAGACATAAAAAAAAGAAACAAACTATGGCTGTTACCCCATAGTTGTTTCTTTAATGCTTAAAAACCGCTCTCAAACAACTATTTTGATTTGATACTCAAATTTGATTTATCCATCTTGCTTTGTAAATATGGAATACCAAACATATGGGTCCATCCGAATATACGCAAGCCATTGGTTATCTTCCAGATAGCTTCTCTTCTGAAACTTTCTTTATCATCTGGCAAATGACTCACTTTTTCCAACGCATCAGATAAGTCTTTTTGATTTTTATACTGACTAATATTCATTGGCAACTTATCTGTCACTAAATTTTGAGCGCGCTTAATGGCTTCTTTTAAGAAAGAAGGATCTTTTGTAAATTCATAACCAATAGATAAACCATGTAATGTAGCCAATAAGGATTCCATTTGGTGATTTATAGACGGGTTATCTCTTTGCCATTTAACATGTGTAATCAATGCTTTTTTAACTGTTTCATCACCTGTCATTTGATAGTACTTATACAAACCATGAGAGACATAAATCTGAGAATAGCCATATCTATCCAATACCAAACTTCCGCCCTGATCTGCAGACTTTTGTAAGTCTAACATGATCTTTACACGATCTTTTAACTCATTGTAATATTTCTCTTTTTTATTTACATCATAGATCTCTGATAAATTCCAAACAGATAAATATAATCTTCTACCGCGAATATCATGATCTCCCCAGATTCTTCTTAAATATAAGTCACCTGTTTGTTCTGCCACATCAAGTGCTCTGTGGTTGCCTGTTAATAAATAGGATGCTATCCAGCCCTGTACCCAAACGTGTGCAGATAACAAAGATGTGAAATGCTGATTAGCATGCCTTCTGCCCATTCCAACATAAGGGCTTGCACCTTCACTACCCTTTTCTTGGTTGTCAAAAAAGTCTACTGAATTATTAGTATCACCAAGGTATCTTTTTGGTGCTGGCCAATGGATATTATCTACATCCATTGCGTGCGCCGAGTTAGCTTGTGCTGTAATATAATAATCTCTGTTTCCGGTTCTCATGAATTCCATCCACCACATGAAATCATTCGCTGGTTCGTTGTTGGTCCAAGTGTTCCACTTATTTTTAATATAATAGGTTTGGAAATCACCATAATCCAACATGCCATACCAAGGTTCCCATTTCTGATTAAACTTCATCCACTCAAATTTGTAATCAAGTCCGCGCTCTAACTCAGGATGCTTTTCTGAACGAACAGAGAAATCACCATATACATTACTCTTTGCATACCATTCTGGATTAGCATGGGCAACCGGTGGGTCTAAGAAATAATTTAATTGCTTAACAATCTCACTGTGAGGTGTTTTTGCGTCATAAAAATCATAAACGAATTCAGTAGTCTTAGCCAACCCTTGTGCAAAGTTACCTAGCATCTCACTATCTGGCATGCCAGTAGCTCTTGCAAAAGCCATAGGGGTTACACTAGGAGACCATATATAAGTATATAAAAAATTACTGTCACCCTGTATTGCAATTTCTTTAGGATACTCTTCAAAAAAGTTACGGATACCTACGCCAATACCCCATTTGCTATCAGCAACGGTAATCCAACCAGATGCTTTATCTTTTTTAAACACTTCTTTTTGATTCATCTTTAAACTACCCTCAAAGCCAGTCGTTTGCACTGTTGGCGTAGTTGTATTTAAAGCTGGAAGTCTATTCACATTAGGGCCAGTTTGAACAAGTGAAATAGACTCGTTAGTTAGTTTATTTAATTCAATTGTTTTTTCAACACCTGGCGCAGTCCAACTACCCTCAAAATGTCCTGTTGTAAATTGCTTATCTCCAGTTAAGTTATATTTAATCTGAAAACCAGCTGAACTAATTTGATCATTTGGAATCATCCAACCTGGATCATTTTTTAATGCATTCTCGTCTACAATATTTTTATTTTGTGTTGCAATAGAAGCATACTCACCAGTCGCTTTTTTATGCATATCAGGATCGCCAGTATAGACAATACTATGTAACACTTTAATATAGGATTTACCTGCATAAGCGTGTATACGCATTACAAAAGGGGAGCTGTTATTGTCTTTTTTATTGTATAAATAATCTCCTTCGATTCTGATAATCGCATGTAATGGGCCAGATCCTTTTTCCTGAACAGAATGATTTATTTTAACTCTAGAAGTATCAATGCCAGTTTGATCTAATATATTTAAAAAGGTACCTCTTGTCTTACTTGATTCAGCAATTAAGTCTTTATCATCAAAACCATTGCGATCTAAATCTAATTCAACTTTATCTAAGAAACCACCACCAAGTCTATTAATAGTAAACTGCAATGGCCCTGTATTCACGCGAACTCTGCCGTATGGTCTTTGGTTATTCTCGACAATAACTCTATCCCCAGCAAATTCTTTACGTACCACATCTGTACCAAATTCTACACTATACTTGTTCTGGTTATCCGAAAAAAAGAATACCCAGATCCATTTTACACTTGTAGAAGCTGGCTCCCAAGTATTCACGATAGTTATTTGTGAAGGGATCTCTTCTCCTAATGAGTTCAATACCCTCACCTGGTCACTAGATTGTAATTTGTCTTTGGGGAAAGGAATACCAAGTAGTTGAGGAGCTCCGGGAATGTTTTTTTCAATAACTAAGGGAATTTTTTCTGATGCTACTAAACTATTTATCAAAATAAATTGACAGATAAAAAGTAGTAAGAAGCTGTTTTTTTTCATGGTAAAATTTTAAAATGAACCTATGTTGGGGAAATGTACTATTTAATTTGACTGTTACTTATTAAGGGTTTGGCCCAAATACCTATAGAAAGAATAAATCCAAATGTGAGGTATAAAAAGAGCATGCCATATTTAAGTGTAAAATAATCGCCCAATACACCTACAACTAATGGAATGATAGCACCACCGCATATACCAGTCATTAGGATTCCTGCGAAAGAACCATGGTGTGCCGGAACGGAATTGAGCCCTAATGAAATAATAATAGGATACATGACTGCGATAAAGAACCCTACAGCAGGGAATGCATATAGCGTAATACTAGCGCCTCCAAATAATGCAATGGATAAAGTAAATATAGCCAAGGCAGTAAAAAGAATTAGGATGTTTCTGGTATCAAATAATTTAACTAAGATCAAACCGACAAATGTGCCAGCAGTCATCATACCCCAAAACCAAGAAACCACCTGAGCTCCCACAGTTTGAGGATCATATGCATGATATGTAAATAAAAATTGGGAGATCCAGTTGGCAACACCCTGTTCAGAGCCTACATAACAGAATATGCCTATAAAATAAAGTAAAACTGTTTTATTTTTAAGTAATTCAACGTGCACTTTAAATGCACCCGCCTTTTCGTCTTCCTTCAATTCGATTTTTGGAAAGCGGAACACGCCAATAATCAAAATCATAATCAAGGAAATAACGGCAAATACCCAGTAAAAGGAAACCCAAGTTAGATTTGCAGGCACTACTTTATTCAACAAAAAGAATAAAGTGTTTTTATTTGTACTCATATTTTGAGACAAATAGGTATAGACAAGGGGACTAAGAAAAGAAGCTAGTCCAAAAAATAATTGACCCATTAAAGAATAAAAAGAAAATTCAGCTTCGCCACCCGCTGTTCTGAGTAGTGGATTAATCACCACTTGAAGCATCGCCATTCCAGATCCAATTAAAAACAAAGATAGTATGGCCATATTATACTGAGGATAAAGGCCAAAAAGCAAAGCACCTAAAAATGCGATACCAAATGCAAAAAGCATAACGAATTTCCCGCCAAATTTCTCTGTCATTACACCCGCAGGTATAGACATAATACCGTAAGCAATGAAAAAAGCAAAAGGTAAAAAAGAAACTAAAGTTAAACTTAAACTAAAAGAATTGATGATTTCGGGAATGAGTGGACCTATGATATTGGTCAAAAAAGAGATGACAAAAAATGTCAACAATACCAAACCAACTATTAGGTAATTCTTTTTCACTTTTAGTATTTAAATTCCTAGCCTTAGTGATACTAAGACTAGGAATTGAATTATGATAAACTTATTTGTTTGACAACATTGGGAACAATCTTCTAATATCAGCCTCGGTTGGCTGTGCTCCATATTCTGTAATTTCAAATGACTCTGCATATTTAAAGCTTGCGGCTTTCTCTGGAGAATACCATTTAGCTAAACCAGCTTTTTGTGCAGGTGGCATATTTCTGCTCATCCAACGACTTTTTAACCAAGCTTTTCTTTCTTGAGGATCAGTTGGTACTTTAGTGTCAACTTCACCGCCATTACCGATCCATGGCAACCACTCATACATTTGAGAAGTGTGCTCATTTAATCCATCTACTTTTTTATCTAATACTTCGTCAATACCAATTACGATGTCATGACTAAATGCATTAGGTTTTTTAAAATTATCCTGCATGTATAAAAACACAGGGTTCTTTTTTAAAGCTGGTACATCAGCAGCTACATTTGGTACAGCCACCATATAAGATGCATCTTCCACCAACTTGCCCGCATTTCTGTGGTCAGGATGGTAATCATTAGGACGTAATCCTAAAACTACATCAGCATTCCATTTTCTGATTTCACGAATAACTTGCATTCTAACATTCAAGTCTGGCAATAATTCACCATCATGGTTGTTTAATACAACGTACTCATCAATCCCGTATTTTTTTGCAGCACGTTGTGCCTCTTCTCTTCTTCTTTGACCTAATACACCACCACCTTGAGCATAGTGGCCCGCGTCACCATTTGTTAATGCTACAAATTTTACAGCCACACCCATCTTAGCCAATAAAGCTGCAGTACCTCCCATTTTAGAATCAGCATCATCAGGATGCGCAAAAATAGCTACTACGCGAATTCTTTTATCTTCTGTGGTTTGTGCATTTGTATTCAAATTGAAAACAAAGGCGAATAATGCGGTAGCGAAAAATACTTTTTTCATTGTTACTATTTTATTTTTATTAAATTATAATCCTGGATTTTGAACCAATTTCCCGTTTGATACATCAATTTCTTTTTGAGGAATCGCAAACAGTAAGCGAACAGCAGATTCAGGAATACTTAAATGGGCTGCCATAGTTGACTTAGCCACACCGAATCTTAAAAGATCTTGCCAGCGATGGTTTTCCAAAGCGAACTCAATTCTTCTTTCTGCTAATAATTTCTGCACAAAAGTGCCAGGCGTACTCGCATTAATTGCAGCCAATCCTGCTCTTGCTCTTACTTGATTGATATAAGCGTATGCTTCTGTAGACTCGCCCAAAGCTTCGGCTAACATTAACAATACGTCTGCATATCTTGCTACATACCAATTGTTTTCACCATCAAAAGTGGTTGTTTGAGTAGTTAGGTATTTTAAAGAGTAGGTTGTATCAGGAATTCTGTTGTTTGTAAAAACAGATTTAGCATAACGCAAATCACCTGTTTTATAAGCAGCTAATAAATCTGGAGTCATATTCATAGGTGCATTACCGCCACCCACACCACCAGCTCTGCCAATGATAGATGCAAAATATTCAAAATAGCCACTTCCTTCTCCTTGACCTCCAGTTTTATACTGAATCTCAAAGATAGACTCTGGGCCATTTTCGTTTGCCCCACCCCATAATTTTGCATAGTCAGTAACTAAGCTATAATTCTTAGAATTGACTACTTTATTTAAAGCAGTAATAGCCGAAGCTTTATCCCCCTTAGTTAAGTATACTTTACCTAAAAGTGTATTCACTGCGCCGCTTGTTACACGACCAAGATCTGCACCAGTATATTTAGCAGGCAACAGAGTCTCTGCAGCAACTAAATCGGTGATAATCTGATTGAATACTTCTGTTGCTGTGAACTGCTTTAAATCAACATCTGAAGGTGAAGCTACATCCGTTAATTGCAATGGGATATTACCAAAAATTGTCGCTAAATTATAATACAACAAAGAACGAATATACAAGGCTTCCCCTTTATATCTTTTCTTTAATGTTTCAGATACTTCTGAAGCATCAATTTTATCTATGATAATATTACAACGAGCAATCCCTTTATAAGAATCAGACCAAGCAGATGACAATTCATTGGCTGTGGTGATTTCCTTAAATAAATCGACTTCACAAAGTGATTGTGCAATACCATTACAACCACCCCCGTTCAATGTGTTGTCAGATCTCATTTCATTAAGCAATAAGTATGCTTTGCCATAAGTGCCGTTTAATTGAAGTGCATCATACACACCATTAATGGCTACAGCAAAATCAGCCTGCGTTTTATAAGCAGATTGGATATTCCTTTCGGAAATTGGAGATAACTCTGTAAATTCTTTGCTACATGATGAATGTACAAGAATTAATAAGGCGTATAATATATATTTTTTCATATTCGTTTATTTATTCTTTTAATTAAAATGTAAGGTTAAATCCTATTAAGAAAGATCTAGAGATTGGATAAGCTCCATAATCTTCTCCAGGAACAAGGTTATTAGTTGCTTGTTGCTGAACTTCTGGATTAAAACCTAAATAATTAGACCATATGAATAAATTAGTACCCGTCACATACACTCTTGCTTTTTTAGATAATCCTTTGATAGGGAACTCATAGCCTAGGGTTACATTTCTCAATCTAACATAAGATCCATCTTCCACTTGGAAAGAAGAAGGTCTCATATTAAATCCATGCAATCCAGAATTGCTATCACCTCTTGGAATTTTACCATTACCTGGTTGTTCGGGAGATATCCATCTGTTGTTAAATTCAGCATAAGAGTTAAAGTTCGCTTCACCATTCAAAAGGTGTCTTTGCGTAAGATTTAATATTTCTCTTCCTTCTACTCCTTGAACAAAAATGCTTAAATCAAAATTAGCATACCTAAATTTATTCGTAATACCGTATGTGAAATCAGGCATATAGTTACCTAAAGTGGTTCTATCTAAAGGAGTGATTTGTCCATCTCCATTCACGTCTTTAAACTGTAAATCACCAGGTCTTGCTCCACCAGCGCCAACCAATAAGTCTTTTGGTGCAGCTTTAATTTGATCCATTGTCTGGTAAATACCCACTACCTGATATCCATAATAACTTCCTACTGGGTCACCGATTCTTGTGATATGTCGAATATCTCCTGCGCTACCTACACTTAAGATAGGATCTCCGGTTGGACCAAGTTTTAATACTTTGTTCCTATTTGCACTAATATTAAAATCAGTTGACCACTGGAATTTACCTATCGTGTTTCTTGTGTTCAAAGTAAATTCAAGACCTTTGTTTTCTACTTCACCTACATTGGTCAATGCAGTTGTAAAACCAGCAGAAGAAGCAATGTTCACATTCAATAATAAGTCGGATGTAACACTATGGTAATAATCAAATCCACCATAGATACGATCATTAAATAAACCAAAATCTAAACCGATATCTAATTGTTTTTTAGATTCCCAGCTTAATTGATCGTTATTTAAAGTAGATCTGCCAATACCATTTACTATCGTATTACCAAGTACATAATTCGCGTTGTTTAATAAACCAATTGAACCATAGTTAGGAATTTGGAAGTTTCCAGTGAAACCATAACTTGTTCTTAATTTCAATTCATTTACAAATTCAACATTTGTCATAAATGATTCTTGGTCAATTCTCCAACCAGCAGAAATAGATGGGAACACACCAGTTTGGTTACCTGTACCAAATCTTGAAGATCTATCTGTTCTGATTAAAGCAGACATTAAATATTTTTCTTTGTAAGAATAGTTGGCTCTAGCTAATGCAGAAACCAAAGTCCATTGTTCTTTTACTGCAGAACCACCAGTAACAATACCACCACTAATTGTCTGAACTTGATCATCTGGGAAACTATTAGCTTGTATAAATTGTAAGTCATTGTTTTGCTTTTGTGCAGTATAACCTCCAAGTAATGTTAAGGTATGATCATTGAATGTTTTTGAATAATCCAATGTATTTTCCCAAATCCAGTTTACACCTTGTGAAGTACTAGACTTTGCAAATGGGTCAGGTTTTGTAGCCCCTCTGTATAATAAAGAAACTCCTTTGTAATAAGATTGTTGGTAATTGTCTAAGTCAATACCTATATAAGATTTGAACGCTAAATCTGGTAAAATGTTATACTTAAGATAAGCACTACCAAAAATACGCAGGTTTCTGATGTTTTCCTTAATTGCCTGCATGGTAGCCAATGGATTATTAGCAGTAGTCATGTAAGCACCCAATTGATTTTGGTTATCAGACTGATTAATGCTTCCATCAGGTAAATAAGGCTTGACCACTGGAGAGTGCACCATCGCATCATAAATAATACCTGGAGGCAAGGCAAAATAAGGACCGTTTGCCGGTAAACGATTGTTGTCTGTATAGGCAATATTCACACTAGATCCAATTTGAACCTTTGATGAAATATCGTCAACCACATTTGCTCTAAAAGTATAACGATCAAATTTTGAACCCTTGATTGTTCCTTCTTCTGTATAGTAACCTGCAGAAGTATAATAAGTCATATTGTCTTTTCCGCCACTAACAGATAAGTTGTAGTTAGAAACCATACCCTTTGAAAGTACAAGTCCTAGCCAATCTGTATTCGTACCATCCCAATCAATATATTTTTGAGGAATTAAAAAGTTTGCCTGTGTTCCTCTACCTGCGTTGGTATTGGGGTTATACAAAGGGTTGTAAGTTTTACTTGCTGGATTTGTTGGATCGTTCGTCTGTAAATAGTTGTTATTTCTTGCATCTTTTGTATACTGAATTAACTCCTCTGAACTCATCAATTTTGGCAAATTCATAGCTTCGTTAAACCCTGTATAGGCATTAAAAGAAACTTGTTTACGATTTTTTAAACCCTTTTTAGTTGTAACCATAATTACACCATTAGAACCTCTAGAACCATAGATTCCCGCAGCAGATGCGTCTTTTAACACCTCAATAGACTGGATATCATTTGGATTAATAGTTGTAAAAGGATTGATTTTAGGAACCGTATAGGCTTCTGTTCTTTGACCAATATTTTGTTGCAAACTTGTATTACTAGATATAGGTAAACCATCAATTACATATAAAGGATCGTTACCTGCAGAAATAGAAGCAGAGCCTCTAATTCTAATTACAGGAGCCGAACCAGGTTCGCCAGACGGTACAGATACTTCTAAACCGGCAACTCTACCTTGAATGGCATTTTCGAAACTGCTTACTGCAATTTCTTTCAGTTGTGATTCATTAATACTAGCAATCGCACCAGTTACTTCTTTTCTCTTTTGCTTACCATAACCTACTACCACTACTTCATCTAAAGATTTTGAACTTGCTTTTAAGGCAA
>JACCDI010860410.1_pt1 | contig 10843 bp, 10 predicted proteins | sample 7442791 | NCBI WGS metagenome assembly JACCDI01 (sample SAMN15323434, study PRJNA562643) | freshwater metagenome | isolation source: river surface water | place: USA:Blue River Watershed | collected 2017-08-15
TGAATTGGCCAGGATCAGTCCAAAAATAACAATACCCGCACTAATCATATGAATTTTTTGGAATGGCTCATGTAAAAATAAAACGGCTTCGATGGTGCTAATAATGGGGATGAGGTTGCCAAATAAAACAGTGGTACCTGCACCAATTCTTTTAATGGCGGCATTCCAGCATAAAAAAGAAACCACAGAGGTTCCTGCACCCAAATAAATCAGTGATAGTACAAGTGAATTGTTCCAAACAATGGGAGCAGCGGTTACTTGTTCAATTAAAAAACCGGGTAAAATTAACAAGCTGCCAAGTCCAAAAATGGCCAATAAAAAAGTTGTTGCAGAAATAGTAGCTGGCTTTTTTCGGACAAGAACATTGTACACCGCAAATGCAATGGCGCCAGTTAGCGCCCACAAATCACCAATTGAAAAAGTAAAAGACATGAGCGTTTGCAAGCTGCCTTTAGAAATCAGTAATAATACCCCTGACAAACAAACGAGCATGCCAGTCAGTCTAAATGCATTGATGCGTTCGCCAATAAAAATAATGGCAAAAGTAGTAGCAAAAATGGGAGAGGAAGTAGTACTTATCAGCGCCATATTAATAGCGGTGGTATAATGCCCCGATATGTATAGGCATGTATTGAATATGGCAATACCTGAAAGGGATACCCAAAATAAATAAGCTACGTGTTTTTTTAAAATATGCCACTCTTTTGTAAAGGCCCTATATGCAATAGGAAGCATTAATATAGTGGCCAATGACCATCTAAAAAAGGCAAGGGTAATGGGAGGTATTTGCTGGTTCACGCCTCTGGCAATAACAAAATTACCAGCCCAAATAATGGCTGCTACAGTAGCTAATAGTATGCCTATGTATCTATTATTACGGGCGTCCACCGGCAAAATCCATTTCGTAATTGCCTTTAATGCGTTCTATTGGCGGATTAAAATATCCAAATTTTACTTTTGGAAATTCTTCAGCAATAAGGCTCATGAGTTGTTTAACACCCAACATTTCGCCGGTTTCGTTGACGCCAATTTTACCCATGTACCAGTCCGGATCGATATTAAAATTACGCCACTGAATCATGGTCAAATCGGTTTCAATAATAAGTTTGCGAAGCGCTTCATATTCTTCTACACTATCTGTCATGCCTGGAAAAACAAAGTAGTTAATACTTGCCCATCCGCCATAACTGCGCATTACTTTTAAACTCTCAATGATATCTTCAAACTGATAATTATTGGGTCTATAATAAGGCTCATAAATATGTTTACGCGCAGAGTTGGTACTTACCCGAATACTATTTAAACCCACTTCACACAAGGCTTTTACGGCGTCTGGTTTAGAACCATTGGTATTGATATTGATACTGCCTTTGTCTGTGTGTTTTCTGATTTCAATAATGGATTCTCTAATTGTTTCCCACATGAGTAGTGGCTCACCTTCACAACCTTGTCCAAAACTAATGAGTGGGAAAGGCGCATTGTTTAAATGCGGCACTGTAAATTCTACAATTTCTTCGGCGGTAGGCTTAAACGTTAAACGGTCTTGCGTAGAAACAATGGTTTCATCAGAAGGTTGAAAAGAAATACATCCAATACAATTGGCATTACATGCTGGAGAAGTAGGCACGGGACATTCCCATCTAGACAATGAAAAATTGCGCGCAGCAGGGCAGTTGTATGTCATGCAGCAGTTTTCCATCAAATGTTTTACAAGTCTATTGTGCGGATAGTTCGCTAATAATACCTCGGTGCCAGAAGCTATTTTTTCATCGTCATATCCAGCACACTCTTGTCTAATGTCTTGTTCAATTCTTACCGCGGGCACATAGGTTTTATTGTCTAACCAACCTGCTGCTGTGTAGCAAAACAAGGGTAGTGTAGGGGCTTCTGCTTCTGTTTCGTAGGCGGCAATATATAAACCGGTATGTGCGGGTGGAATAAATGCGGCAACGGCCCAGCCTTTGTCACATAAACGCATTTCACCTGTTTCAATATCTAGTCCAATGCCACGTCTACCAGGTAATTCATACAAATTACCCCCTTCAGGAAGTTCAATCCAATCGGCAGCATCTATGGGCATGGCATCCCAACCGGCACGACCTACCACATACAAACTCGTGTCTTCGTATATATTTCCTTCGCCGTCTGAATATAATATGTAGGGTGACTGTTGTAGTGGCATGTTATTTGTTTAAGCGTTCTTGACAAAATACATTAAAAGCTGCTTCATCTTCTTTTGTTACAGCAGATTCTATTTGCTTTTGAAACAAAGTGTTGTTTTTATAATCTAATGTAAGTAGTCCGTCTTTTAAAACAATATTTTCAAAAGCGTCCCAGCTATGTCTCTTTTTTGGAAAGCTATTGATGACAACTTCTTCGTCGTCAAAAGCAATCTCTTCTGGAAATTTAACTTGTTTTTCTATCACTGCGGCAGCCACATATACAAAAGCTAGCCATGATATATATGGTTGAATAAAAATACCCCATGCACCTAGTAATAGAGCTATTCTATATAATGCCGGTCTTCCTTTTTTTTCTTTTAAAATGGTAAACGCGGTCCATGCAATCATGGAAAGCATAATGGTAATATAAATAAGTGTTTGCTGGTAGCCGTGTAAAATAACTTGCACCGATAGTAGGAGCGCAGCAAGTGCAATCATTAAAATACTTACCCAATTAATAAAAACAAAAGAGCGTTTTTTTAGTACAATAATAAAGTCGTAAACTTTTCCTGCCATCTTAGCTATTTGAAGGGGTGTTTTTTACCATCAAATTACACATGCGCCATAATAAGTGAGCGCCTACATTGCTATCCCAGTCTGTTTCACCCACACCTACTTCTACAAAATCAAAGCCAATGAGTTGTTTGCCACTGGCTACTATTTTTTTGAATAGGTAGAGTATCTCTTCGCTTTCAAAACCACCCTGAACCGGGGTTCCCGTGTTTGGGCAAAGTTTTGGATCAAGGCCATCAATGTCAAAACTGATATACACCAGCTGAGGCAGTTGATTGACAATTTCATCCGTTATTTGCTTCCAGGTTTCGCCTTCGTATTGTCTGGTTTTAATGTCTTTGTCAAAATAGGTAACAACCCTTCCTTTGCTGTTATTAATGTAATCCCACTCTTCGCTACAAAAATCTCTGATACCAACTTGTACTAGTTTTTCAACGCCTTCAATTTCATTTAGTACATTGTACATAACAGATGCATGTGAATAGGTAAAGTGCTCGTAGCTTTTTCTTAAATCGCAATGCGCGTCAATTTGTAAAATACCAAAGCTGCCATGCTTTTTTGCCAATGCTTTAATATAGCCTAGCGGTGTGCTATGGTCTCCACCAATAAGGCCTACCAGTTTACCTTGTTCGAGTAGTTCGTTGGTTTGTTCGTACACCCAGTTATTGAGCATAACACCGCCTTCATTAATTTCTTTGAGGCTCTTGCACATGAATTTGTTGTTACCAACAATTTCACCTTTAGAAATATAGTCGATAAAGAGTTCGGCCTCTTTGCGTAAGTAGTCGCTTTTTAAAAGAATTTTTTTATTGGTTTCCCTTAAATAAAATCCTTTTTTCCAACCATCAGGCACATCGGTATCTAATAAATCCACCTGAATACTAGCCTTCCAAATATGTTCTGCAGCTCTTGAAGTACCGGCTCCATAACTCACGGTTACTTCCCATGGAACGGGGAGTAAAACGAGGGCAGATTCCGCTTCAGAAAAAGGGAGTCCAAAAATGTTGTTATTTGGGTTTCCGACCACATTGGGGTCAAAGTTGGATAATTGGCTCATACTGGGTTGTATTGCAAACAGGGCGCAAGTTAGCAGCTATTTTTCGAAATACGTTAAAGATTCTTGAATGCTTAAACAAGACCACCAAGATTATTCATTTTAGGCTACTTTTGTGCTAGAAATCAGCGTATTTATGAAAAAGACCCATATTATCCTCCTGCTCTTAATTGCCGCCTCTATAGTTGTGCTTATCAGCTATACCGGCGATTTAACCACTTATGAGACCATTGCGTCTGCGCGTGAAAAGGAAGGAAAATTTGTGAATTTGATTGCTAAAATTGATAAAACGCAGCCGCTGGTGTATGACGCTGTCAAAGACCCCAATTATTTAACGTTTACAGCAGTAGATACCCTTGGTAATTCTATTAAAGTTATTTACCACAATAATAAGCCCACAGACATGGAAAAAAGTGAGCGCTTGGTGTTAAAAGGCAAAGTACAAAATGGTCAGTTTGAGTGTAAAGATATTTTACTCAAGTGTCCATCAAAATATAAAGACAATCCTAATTCAATCGACAAAAGTCAAACTACCTATTCTAACTAACTGTATCCTTTAATTTTATTTCAATGAATTATATCGGCGAACATTTGTGGCTTGGTCAAGCAGGGCATATTTTTAACTTGGTTTCTTTTGTTGCTTCTGTTGTTGCAACCATCGCGTTTTTTTTAGGTGGTTTAGCGGATCATAATGATCCCAATGCAAAAAGTTGGATTAAAATTGGTCGCATTTTCTTTATTGTAGAAGCCATCTGTGTTTTTGCAACATTTTCATTACTCTATGTCATTATTTCGAATCACTATTTCGAATATAAGTATGCGTACATGCATAGTGACAAATCTTTACAGCCCGAATATTTACTCAGTTGTTTTTGGGAAGGTCAAGAAGGGAGTTTTATGCTTTGGAGTTTTTGGCATTGTGTGTTAGGAATTGTAATCATGCTCACTGCAAAAAAATGGGAGGCGGGCGTAATGTCTGTGATCTCTTTTGCACAAGTGCTTTTGGCGTCAATGGTATTAGGCGTTTATTTATTTGGCCATAAAATTGGGTCTAGTCCTTTTTCTCTTTTAAGAAATGAAATGGATTGGCCAATTCTTAGCAGACCCGATTATTTAACGCTTATTAAAGATGGTACGGGATTAAATACGCTTTTACAAAATTATTGGATGGTGATTCATCCGCCTATATTGTTTTTAGGATTTGCTAGTACCATTATTCCATTTGGATACGCAATGGCTGGCTTTATGCGCAAGTCTCATGATTGGCTAAAATCTGCAATTCCTTGGGCTTCTTTTTCGGCGGCTATTTTAGGACTTGGTATTATGATGGGTGCTGCTTGGGCTTATGAAAGTTTGTCTTTTGGAGGCTATTGGGCATGGGATCCTGTAGAAAATGCATCACTCGTACCTTGGTTAACACTTGTTGCTGGACTGCATACCAATATGATTGCAAAAAGTACGGGTTACTCTTTGCGTCCAACTTATTTCTTTTACATCGTTTCTTTTTTATTGATTTTATACTCTACTTTTTTAACGAGAAGCGGCATACTTGGTGACACTTCGGTGCACGCCTTTACAGATTTAGGCATGAACACACAGCTACTTGTGTTTTTACTCATTTTTGTAATACCAGCATTTACCATTTTTGTTATTCGTTACAAGTCTATTCCATCTATTGCAAAAGAGGAAGCCACCAGTAGTAGAGAATTTTGGATGTTTATTGGATCGTTGGTACTCTTTTTAGCGGGCATGGTCATTATTGCCAAAACGTCTACACCTGTTGCCAATAAATTATTTGGTACCAATATTGCACCTCCTGAAGATCCAGAATTTGCCCACAACCAAATTCAAATTTTTGTAGCAATTGTTTTAGGGCTTTTAACAGCGGCAACGCAGTTTTTAAAATACAAATACACCGATACCCAAAAGTTCATAAAAAATATTGCTTGGCCTGTATTAGCAGCAGCGCTTATTAGTTTACTCATTGCATTTTTTGGTGACGTGAATTACACTAAAAAAGGTCCTGTATTTTTATTTGCTATTCACCTGGCCATCTTTACCGCTGTATATGCGGTTACAGGAAATTTATCTTATATCTGGCTTGTGTTAAGAGGAAAATTAAAAGCGGCAGGTGCTTCTGTGGCACACGTTGGCTTTGGCATGATACTAGTAGGTATTTTAATTTCTTCTGCGAAAAAAACAGTATTAAGTTGGAATACAACAGGTATTACGCCACTTGCACAAGCAGCTCCTGGCGATAAAAACCCAGCAGGTAACCCCGCCGAAAACCTAACCCTTTTTAAAGGTGTCGAAACGGACATGGGTAAGTTTATGGTTAACTACAAGCGAGATACGCTTAATGAAGCTGACCGTAAAAAATATTACGAAATATCTTTTAAAGCAAAAGACGGGTCTGAATCGTTTAACTTATACCCTGATGTAATTAAAAACAACAAGGGTATGGAAGGTTTTGCTGCCAACCCAGCTAGCAAGCACTATTGGTACAAAGACATTTTTGTGTACATCACTTCGTTTCAACAAAATGACGCTTCAGATACCACTCGTTTTGTAGACAAGGACATCAAAGTGGGAGATACTATTTATTACAGTAATGGACTCATGGTTTTAAAAAGTGTATCCATTAATCCAGCTTCTAAAAAAGATTTATTACTGCCTGGTGAAACCGCTTTATTTTTAGATGTTGACGTTACTGCTAGGGATGGCCGAAAATATGCTGCGATGCCTGGTATAGCGATTGACAATTCGAGTATTCGTCAAATTTCTGATACGGTAGTGGCGCAATCATTAGTACTTCAGTTTAATAAAGTAATTGATCAGGATAAAGGCATACTTCAAATGGGCGTTAAAGAATCTGGTTCGATCACTGATTTGATCACGTTAAAAGTGTACGAATTCCCAATGATTAATATTTTATGGTTAGGCGTTATTGTAATGGTTGTAGGTTTTGTGATGTCCATTATTCAGCGCTATAAAAGCTTAAAAAATAAACTCACTATTTCTTAATTGAATACATGCAGCCAACACGAAAACATATTATTTGTTTGGTGCTTTTTGTTTTTGCTGCATGTACAACTATAAATGCTCAACAGCGTGGCCCCCTCGATACCATGCGTGTGCATGCATATATCACACCAGAAGGTGATACCATTCCAGAATCTATACTGCCGCCAGTAGAAGTATTTGCAAAGCTCACGGGGCATTGGAAAAACTATTGGGCCGATTGGACTAGGCTTCGAAACGCCGTATACGTAACGTATCCGTATGCTATTGCAGCGAGCCGTGTCATGAATGAAGTAAATGCCAAACTAATTGGTGTAACCGATAAGAAAAAGCGTAAAGCCATTATCAAATCTCGCGAAAAGGAACTCAAAAAAGAATTTGCAGATCAGCTGGTAAAATTATCTGTGTATCAAGGCAAGGTATTAATGAAACTCATTAACCGTCAAACAGGGAATAACTGCTACGAAATTATTGCAGAATATAAAGGCTTTTTTAACGCAGCATTTTGGCAAACCATTGCTTTTGTTTTTGGAAGCAATTTAAAGCAACCGTACAATCCATCTGGAGATGATGCCGACATGGAAAAAATTGTCAAGGACGTTGAAAAAATGTATGGCTATAAGAGCTAGCGGTATTGGTAGAGCAGTGATTTAAATTGGTCTCTAGGTATCATTTGAGCGCCTAAGCTCTCTAAATGTTCGGTGTAAATTTGACAATCAATTAAGACAATACCTTCTTGTTCTAACTGTTTTACATAACTAATAAAAGCAAATTTGCTGGCATTGCTTTCGGTGCTAAACATACTTTCCCCAAAAAATAGTTTACCCATTTTAATGCCATAAAGTCCACCCACAAGTTTATCGCCTTTCCAGGCCTCTGCACTATGAGCGGAACCCATAGTGTGTAAAACATTGTATGCTTTTTCTACTTCATCCGTAATCCAAGTTCCAGCTTGTCCTTCTCGCTTTATTTTTTTACAATTTGCAATTACCTGATTAAAGGCGGTATTGGTTTTAAAAACAAATTCTTTTCGGTTAATCACCTGCTTCATGGTCGCGCTTACTTTTAACTGAGCAGGAAACAAAACAAACCTAGGGTTGGGGCTCCACCAAAGGGGCGTTTCACCTTCGTACCATGGAAAAATACCTTCCTGATAAGCTTTAATAAGCCTTTCGGTACTAAGGTCTCCACCCATGGCAAGCAAACCATCTTCGAGGGCTGTTTCTATGGGCGGGAACCAAATATTTTCATCTAATACGGTAAGAGACATTAGCTTTTGGTAGATTCTATAGTGGCACTGATACCTCTTTCAGTAATAGCGTCACACATAGGCTTTAGGGTATCGAAATCTCCATTTTTAACGGCGTATTTGCCATTGTAATGGATAATCATGGCTGACTGTTCGGCCTGTTCCTGCGTATGCTTACATACGTCTATTAAGGTTTCTATGACCCATTCAAATGTATTGACTTCGTCATTCCAAACAATGAGCTGATAGGGAGTATCGGTTGCCGTTAGCAAGTCCGTTTCTTCTGATTCCCAAGGTTTTGTTTGGTTGTAGGTTTCCCTCATGGCGTAAAAATAAAGAATGTATCTTATACCAAAAAACCACTTAATTTTATTTGTGTTAAAACATCGTTATGAAAAAAGTGTTGTTCTTTTTGTTTTTAATTGTGAGTGTTCAAATGGCTGCTTGTAAAAAGCCATTTAAAATTATAGAACCACCCGTTGCTGTAGATACAAGCTTCTTTGCAAAAGGTGCCGATATTGGATGGTTGTCTGAAATGGAAGCTGCTGGCGTAAAATTTTATATGTCTAATGGAACCCAGGCCGATTGTATTTCTGTTTTAAAAAGCAAAGGGATAAATTCACTTAGGTTTAGGGTTTGGGTGGATCCAGATAATGGATGGTGTGGTCAGGCCGATGTGGTAAAAATGGCGGTACGTGCAAAAAACGCCGGCATGCGCGTCATGATTGATTTTCATTACAGTGATTTCTGGGCCGATCCAGGGAAACAAAATAAACCAAAAGCTTGGTTATCTTATAATGCTGCTGGATTAAATCAAGCGGTTTATACACATACTAAAACAGTTTTAACAGCGCTATTAAATGCGGGTGTTGTTCCGGCGTGGGTACAAATTGGCAATGAAACCAATGATGGTATGTTGTGGGAAGAGGGAAGGGCCTCTAAAAATATGGCACAGTTTGCTGCCATGGTACAGGCAGGTTCAAAAGCTGTGAGAGAAACAAGTGCATCTTCTAAAGTGATTGTACATATTTCTAACGGTTACGATAACGCAATGTTTAGATGGATGTTTGATGGCTTAACGGCTAACAAAGTTGATTATGACATCATTGCTATGTCATTGTATCCGAGTGTGTCAAATTGGTCTAGTTTAAATATGCAATGCTTAAACAACATGAATGATATGGTGGCGAGGTACAACAAAGAAATTATGATAAGTGAAGTTGGTATGGAAGCATCGGCAGCTACTGCATGTAAATCATTTATTCAAGATTTAATTTCAAAAACCAAGTCGGTGAATCAAAAAAAAGGATTGGGCGTATTTTATTGGGAGCCCCAGAGCTATAATAGTTGGAAAGGGTATAAGCTCGGTGCGTTTGATGACACTGGTAAACCAACTGTTGCGATGGATGCATTTATAAATTAGTACTATCCTTTTCAACCCTTCTTGTACCAGCGTACATTTCATATTCTAACAAACGGCAATCTATTTTGGCGTTTAAAAATTCGATACGTCTGCTTGGCTTTAACCTAATTTTTTTTGCAAGTTCTAAATTGCCCGTAAAAATATAGCCAGTGGCGCCTTTGCATTTACTTTTTAAAAAGTCACCCATTCTTGCATATGTTGCTTCCAATTCTATTTCTTCACCCAGTCTTTCGCCATATTCAGGATTAAACAAAATAACAGCGCCTTCCATATCCTCTGGCATTTTTGTATTTTCAAAATCACATACCTGAAAAGTTATGAGGTCTTCTACGCCAGCAGCTGCAGCATTTAGTTTTGCAATATCAATGGCCTGTTTGCTTATATCTGATGCGATAATGGTTAAGCCAGTTGGCTCTACAATTTGATTTTCTATAAGTGCTCTTTCTTGTTCATACACGGCTCTATCATATCCTATCACGTGCATGAAAGCATAATTGTGACGAAGTAAGCCAGGCACACGCTTGCTAGCAATTAGCGCTGCCTCAATGGCGACTGTACCAGATCCGCACATAGGATTAATAAAAGGCGTTTTTGTGTTCCATTTGCCAGATAAAATAGTGGCAGCGGCAAGTGCTTCAAGCATCGGTGCTTTTCCAGGAATTTTTCGGTAACCATGTCTTGCCAAAGAATCTCCTGTAGTATCAATAAAAACTTCGGCCTCATCATATTTCCAATACAAATAAACCACAGCGCCTGTTAGGCTAGATCCGGTAGAAGGTCTTTTGTTGGCCACTTTACGCATACGGTCTACCACAGCATCTTTAACCCTAAGGTTGGCAAATAAATTGGTAGTGATGGTGGTATGAAACACATTACTGGTAACAGAAAAATACCCACCCGGGTCAATTATTTTTTCCCACTCAATCGTAGCGAGGTTTTCATACAACTCGTCAGGATTGTTACAGTTAAATGTTTTAATAGAATACAAAACTTGGCTCGCTGTTCGAAGATTTAAATTAAGTTTAATGCAGTCGTTGATGGTGCCCGATATTTCTACCCCGGTTTGAAAACTTCGGGTAACGGTAAATCCTAAAGCGGTTACTTCAGAAGCAAGGGCAGGGGATAACCATTTATGGCAGGTTATTACGATTTTATTAGGTGTAGTGAACGGTTGCATGGGTACAAACTTAGTTTAAAAGACTAAACAGGGGGTACATAAAAAAAAGCCCTCGATACAATCGAAGGCTTTTCTGTGTGGGAGCACACGGGTTCGAACCGCGGACCCTCTCGGTGTAAACGAGATGCTCTAAACCAACTGAGCTATGCTCCCTTTTTATTGGAGTGCAAAAATAGGGTCTGAA
>JACCDI011794702.1_pt1 | contig 10839 bp, 12 predicted proteins | sample 7442791 | NCBI WGS metagenome assembly JACCDI01 (sample SAMN15323434, study PRJNA562643) | freshwater metagenome | isolation source: river surface water | place: USA:Blue River Watershed | collected 2017-08-15
ATCCAGCCTTACCGGTGTAACGAGCCGGGGGTATTGAGAGGAAATCCGAATGCAAACCCAACTCCTGAAACCCAAAGCCATCAACGTCGAGCACGTAGGCCACAACAAGTCGGTCGTGACGCTCGAGCCGTTCGAGCGTGGCTATGGTCACACCCTGGGCAACGCCCTGCGCCGTGTGCTGTTGTCGTCCATGGTCGGTTATGCCGTGACCGCAGTCACCATTGCCGGCGTGTTGCACGAATACTCTTCTATCGACGGCGTCCAAGAAGACGTGGTCAATATTTTGCTCAACCTCAAGGGCGTGGTCTTCAAGCTGCACAACCGCGACGAAGTCACCCTGAGCCTGCGCAAAGACGGCGAAGGCGTGGTCACCGCTGCTGACATCCAGACCCCGCACGACGTTGAAATCATCAACCCCGAGCACGTGATTGCCAACCTGTCGCAGGGCGGCAAGCTGGACATGCAGATCAAGGTCGAAAAAGGCCGCGGCTACGTGCCCGGCACGATGCGCCGTTATGCCGACGAGCCGACCAAGGCCCTGGGTCGCATCGTCCTCGACGCCTCGTTCTCGCCGGTCAAGCGCGTGAGCTACACCGTCGAAAGCGCCCGCGTCGAGCAGCGCACCGACCTCGACAAGCTGGTCCTCGAAATCGAGACCAACGGTGCCATCACCGCAGAAGACGCCGTGCGTGCTTCGGCCAAGATTCTGGTGGAACAGCTGGCCGTGTTCGCCCAGCTCGAAGGCGGCGAACTGTCGGCTTTCGACCAGCCTGCCCAGCGTGGCGGCGCCGGCAACTTCGACCCGATCCTGCTGCGCCCGGTGGACGAGCTCGAACTCACGGTTCGCTCTGCCAACTGCCTCAAGGCCGAAAACATCTACTACATCGGTGACCTGATTCAGCGCACCGAGAACGAGCTGCTCAAGACCCCGAACCTGGGTCGCAAGTCGCTCAACGAAATCAAGGAAGTCCTGGCTTCCCGTGGTCTGACGCTGGGCATGAAGCTCGAAGCCTGGCCGCCGGCAGGTCTGGAAAAGCGATAATACGAAGTTCCCGGAAAACCTCCGGGGGGTGCACGGGCAGTACCTGATACGGCTGCCTGATCAATAAAGGAAAGGAAAGCACCATGCGTCACGGACACGGACTTCGCAAACTCAACCGCACCAGCGAGCATCGCCTTGCGATGCTGCGCAACATGATGACCTCGCTCATGGAGCACGAAGTCATCAAGACCACGGTCCCTAAGGCCAAGGAACTGCGCAGCGTCATCGAGCCCATGATCACCCTGGCCAAGGAAGACTCGCTGGCCAACAAGCGCCTGGCTTTCAACCGCCTGCGCGATCGCGACAGCGTGGTCAAACTGTTTGCCGACCTCGGTCCCCGTTACAAGGCCCGTCCCGGTGGCTACACCCGCATCCTGAAGATGGGTTTCCGCGTCGGCGACAACGCGCCCATGGCTTTGGTTGAGCTGGTCGATCGCCCTGAAGTGGCCGCTGAACCCAAGCAAGACAGCGCAGAATAAGTTACAATAGACCCTCTGACGCGCGATGGAGCAGCCTGGTAGCTCGTTGGGCTCATAACCCAAAGGTCGCAAGTTCAAATCTTGCTCGCGCAACCAACATCACGCCCACCAACCGGTGGGCGTTTTCTTTGGCGCATCGTCATGAATCATCGCGATATTCTGGCCCTGGCCCGGCGCATCGAGTGGGCCACACCGCAAGGCATCCAGGTCTGGCATGTCTGGAACGAAGGGGGTGGTCGGCCCCTGATCCTGTTGCACGGCGGCAGTGGCAGTTGGACCCATTGGGTGGCCAATGTGCAGGCTTTGTCGCAGCACAGGGCGGTCTATGCGCTCGATTTGCCCGGTTTTGGCGACTCTGACCTGCCCCCGGGCGCACGCGATGTCGATGGGCTGTATCAGGCGGTGGCGGCAGGCATCGTCGGCCTCTTGGGCCCTGGCCCGCACGAGGTCATGGGCTTTTCATTTGGCGGCATGACGGCGGGCTTCATGGCCGCCGAATATCCGGATTTGTTTGCCAAGATGGTGCTGGTGGGCATCCCCGGTCTGGGCTTGTTCGGCCCCCGCTTGGCCTTGCGCGGTCTGCGCGACGACATGAGCCTGCAAGCGCAGCGCGACATCTTGCGCCACAACCTGCGCATCTTCATGTTGCGCCACGACGCCAGCATCACCGAAGACACCATCGACATGCAAGAACACAACATCGCGCGCGATCGGCTGCGGCGTCGGCGCATCGCTGGCGGTGACCCCTTGATCGAGCGCATGCCCAAGTGGAAGTGCCCGGTGCACACGATTTGGGGCGAGTTCGATGCCCTGTATGGCGACAACCTGGCCCGCATCCCGGAAGTGATGGCGGCCTGTGACCATGTGGGTTTTCATGTGGTGCCCGATGCGGGTCATTGGGTGCAATACGAACGGCCCGAGGCGTTCAATGCGGTGGCGTTGCGGTGTTTGACCTGAAAAAAATCCAACAGGGCAGAGCTGCGCTTCAGGCTCCAGCAATGACTAGACCCGTTGATAAACCCGAAATCAGATCACGGCTTCAAGCCCTTTGCGTTCAAGTAGGCTAAGCAGTTTCAGCGATGGACCGCTTGGCTTTTTGTCACCCAGCTCCCATTTTTGAATGGTCGAAACGCTGGTGTTCAAAATGGCGGCAAAAACAGCCTGACTGACATTCTCTTTCTCCCGCAGATGTCTGATTTTTGCAGGGGAAATGGCCTTGACTTCAAGATGGCAAAGCGCTTCAAACTCGGACATCCTTCGTTTGGTGATGAGACCGATCTCGTGAAGATCTTTGGCGGACTCATGCACTTCAGCCAAAATTCTGCTTTTTCTTTTGGCAGTCATTGTTCATCTCCATTCAATTCAACCAATTTGCCTTCATCAATCGCTGACTTTGTTTCGGCGTCGGTCAGATCCAAATAGATTTTTGCCAATTCTTGCAACGCTTTGAGTTCGCTGCTGTCAATGTTTGATCGTTCGTTTTTTTCAAAGCCGAACAAATAAATCCATTTGCGCCCAAACCTGGTGGCAACAATGGTTCTTGCCCCAGAGCTTTTACCTCGACCTTGCAGTGCGACACGTTTTTTGACAATGTGACCGCCCAAATCAGCGTCAATGAGACCAGCGACCATTTCTTCAGTGGCAGCAAATAGATCATCATCGACAACCTTGTTGCGCCGCATCCATCGTGCGAAAGGCTGGGTCGCTAAAACTTGCAAAGAGGATGACATGATAATTGTTGCACTGAGTGATACAGTTGTCAAACCTTCAAATCAGATCATTTGAATCTTCAAAACATCAAGACAGAAGCCCATCCATCATTGGATGCCCTGCAACCCCTAATGTGCGATCAATATAGATCAGCCATGACGGCCTGTCGATGTAACTATTCACATCGATGGCTTGGCGGGTGGGTTGCCATGAAGGACAATGAACCCATGCTCTACAAATTCAAATCCAAAGCCACCGGTGACCTGATCATGCTGGAGCAGCACGGCGGTCACCTGTTGCGCATCATCGGCAAAGATCCCGCCCCCAAGGGGATCTTGCTGTGCAGCGACATGCCACAGGCGCTGAGCGATCTGCAAGACGCCATCGACGAACAAGAGGAACTGGCGCGGGAGCGCGAGGCCCGGGGCGAATCGGGGGACAACGCCGAACTGGTCACGCTGCGCCAGCGCGCAGTGCCCTTCATGGACATGCTGCGCCGTTGCATCCACAACGAATGCGATGTGGTCTGGGGTGTCTGAGCCCGCGCAGCACCCGTTCGCCCAGCTGACACCGGATCAGGTGTTGACGGCCCTGGAAGCCGTGGGACTGGAGGTCGATGGCCGGCTGGCGGCGCTGAGCTCCTACGAAAACCGCGTCTATCTGGCGCACCGGCATGACGAGCCGCCGGTGGTGGCCAAGTTTTACAGGCCGGGCCGATGGAGCGAAACACAAATCCGCGAAGAGCATGCCTTTGCCCTGCAATTGGCCGAGCAAGAGGTGCCGATGGTCGCGCCCATGATGCTGCGGGGAGACAGCCTGCATCTGTGGCGGGTCAACGAAGACACCGCGTTTTGGTTGGCCGTGTCCCCCTGGCGGGGTGGCCGCCAACCCGATTGCGATGATCCCGAGGTGCTGACCTGGCTGGGCCGGTTTTTGGGGCGTTTGCATGGGGTGGGCGAACAAGCCGGTTTTATCCATCGGCCCGAGTTGTCCTTGCAAAGCATGGGCTGGGACTCACACCGCGCGGTCATGGCCAGTGGCTTGGTCGATCCGTCACAGCTGGCCGCCTGGGATGCGGCAGCGCGTCAGGCTTTGCAGGCGGTGGAACAGGCCACACGAGGGCGTGACCCGCGCCGCATCAGGCTGCACGGCGATTGCCATTTGGGCAATATTTTGTGGACGCCTCTCGACATGCCGCAACCGGGTCCGCATTTTGTCGATTTGGACGACGCCCGCATGGGCCCGGCGGTACAAGACCTGTGGATGCTGGTGTCCACCGACCCGCGCGACCGGGGCTGGCAGTGGGCCTGCCTGATCGAGGGCTACGAGCAGGTGCGGCCCTTTGACCGCGCCGAGTTGGCTTGGGTCGAGCCTTTGCGCACCTTGCGCATCATCCACTACAGCGCCTGGTTGGCGCGCCGGGTGGATGATCCGGCGTTCACACAGCATTTCCCGTGGTTTGCCACACCCGCTTATTGGAGCGAGCAAACCGCGGCCCTGCTGGAACAAGCCGAAGCTTGCCAGGCAGAGCCACCGGAGGTCATTTGAACGGGTTTTCGATGGTGCCGATGCCGTCGATTTCCATGCGCACGACGTCGCCCGATTTCAGGTATTTGGGCGGCTTGAAGCCAATGCCCACGCCGACCGGGGTGCCGGTGGCGATGATGTCGCCCGGGTACAGGGTGATGCCCGCGCTCAGGGTTTCGATGAGGGTCGGGATGTCAAAAATCAGGTCTTCGGTGCTGGCGTTTTGGCGCTCTTCGCCGTTGACGTAGGTGCGCACATGGGTGCGGGTGGCGTCGCACTCGTCGGCGCTGACCACCCAGGGGCCCATGGGGCAGAAGGTGTCAAACGACTTGCCCAGCAGCCACTGCATGTGGCGGCTTTGCCAGTCGCGCGCGGTCACGTCGTTGATGATGGTGTAGCCCCAGACGTGCTGCATGGCGTTGGCCTTGGTGATGCCCTTGCCGCCCTTGCCGATGATGACGGCCAGTTCGACTTCGTAATCGATCGCATCCGACACGCCCGAGGGGATCAACACGGTGTCGGTGGGGCCCACGACCGATTCGGGCACTTTGGTGAAGTAAATGGGCACGCTGGGGATGTCGCCACCGACCTTGGCGCTGCTGTCAAAGCCGCTGTTGGCAAATTCTTTGGCGTGGGCGTGGTAGTTTTTGCCGACGCAAAAGATGTTGCGTCGCGGCTTGGGAATCGGCGCCATGAGTTGCACGTCTTTCAGGGCCAGCGTGGCGCCTTGGGCAGGCAGGGGCTGTCCTGCCACCAGGCGTTCGATCAGGGGCAAGGCACCCAGGGCGCTCTCGGCCGGGGTGAGTTGGAGCACGGTGACCCGGGTTTGGTCGGCGTTGACCAGGCCGACATGGGTCTGCCCTTGGTGCGAAAAAGTCGCGATGCGCATGATGATCCTTGAGGGGTAATGATGAGAACGGGGCGTATTTTCACTTGAGAAGCATAATCAACCCCGCTGATCGGGTATTGATCAAATGATAGAGTCAAACGACAGCAGCGCTTCATGAGCGCATCCATTGCAAGAGGAGATACAACATGTTGCGACGTCAAGTTCTGGGCGCAGGTGTGGCCGCAGGAGCGGTCAGTCTGGCCGGCCCGTTGTGGGCGCAAGCCTATCCGACCAAACCCATCAGCCTGGTGGTGCCGTTTCCTCCCGGCGGTTTGGCCGACATCGTGGCCCGACCGGTGGCCGAAGCCTTGTCGCGCGAGCTGGGGCAGGCGGTGGTGATCGAGAACAAGCCCGGTGCGGGCGGCGGCATCGGCATGGGCGCCGTGGCCAAGTCCAAACCCGATGGCTATACCCTGCTGATGGCGCTGTCGTCGTTGACCGTGATCCCCGAGGCCGACGCCATTTTGGGCCGTGCGCCCCTGTTTGCGCTGGGTGATTTGCGCCCCATCGCCCGTTACACCGCCGATCCCACGGTGTTGGCCGTGCGCGCCGACTCGCCCTGGAAGTCGGTGCAAGATTTTGTCGAAGACGCGCGCAAGCGGCCCGGTCAAATTGCCTATGGTTCGTCAGGCAACTACGGCACCATGCACGTGCCGATGGAAATTTTGGCTCAGGCGGCCGGCATCAAACTCAATCACATCCCCTTCACCGGAGCCGGTCCGGCGGTGGTGGCTTTGCTCGGTGGCCAGATCGAAGCCGTGTCCTCTGGCCCGGCGACTGTTTTGCAGCACATCAAGGCCGGCAAACTGCGGGCGTTGGCGCATTGGGGCACCGGCAAATTGGCCGCCTTGCCCGACGTGCCCGGTTTGCGCGAATTGGGTTTTGCAGCCGACTATGCCCAATGGTCCGGCTTGTTCGCACCCTCGGGGGTGCCCGATGCGGTCTTGCAGCGGGTGCGTGCGGCAGCACGTGCGGCTGCCAACGACCCCAAGGTCAAAGAAGTGATCGGCAACGCTGGCAGCCCGGTGCTGTTCCAGGACACGCCCGATTTTGAAAAATACGTCCAAGACGATGCCCGCAAAATGGCCGAGGTGGTCAAGCGCATGGGCAAAATTCAATGACCTGCTTCAATCTGGAGTCCTGACATGAAACGCTCTACCCTGATTCGCCTGGCCGCTGTCGCCGGTGCTTCCTGTTGGTTCGCCGGCTCGGCTTTGGCCCAGTCCTACCCCAATCGCCCCGTCAAAATCGTGGTGCCCTTTGCCACCGGTGGTCCGGCGGACAACTACGCCCGTTTCATTGCGCAAAAATTGCAGGATGCCCTGGGTCAGAGCTTTGTGGTGGACAACCGACCGGGCGGTGGATCGGTGATCGGCACCGACATCGCCGCCAAAGCACCGGCCGACGGCTACACCTTGCTGATGATGTCCAACACCCACACGGCGAATGAGACCCTGATCCCGAACAAGCCGTTTGCGCTCATGCGTGACTTTGTGGCCATTGCCCCCATCAACTATTCCGATTTGTTGTTGGTGGCGCACCCCGGCACCGGCATCAACACGGTGGCCGATTTGCTGGCCAAGGCCAAAGCCCAGCCCGGCAAGATCAACTATGCCTCTTCGGGTCCCGGGACGCCTTATCACATGGCGGGCGAGTTGTTCAAATACATGGCCAAGGTGAGCATGGTTCACATTCCCTACAAAGGCAGCTCGGGTGCGCGCACCGATGTGTTGGGTGGCCAGGTCGACCTGATGTTTGACGCCGTGACCACCATGTCCGAACATGTGAAGGCGGGTAAAGTCAAGGCGCTGGCGACCACCGGCAAGACCCGTTCCAGCGTGTTGCCCGACGTGCCGACCGTGGGGGAGGCCGGTGTGCCCGGCTACGAGGCCACCATTTGGCTCGGCCTGATGGCGCCCAAAGGCACGCCCAAAGACATCGTGGACAAACTCAATGCCACCATCAACCAGGCGCTGCGTCAGCCCGAGGTGCGTCAGTTGTGGGCCAAGCAAGGCGCTGTGCCCATGGTCATGAGCACGGCCGAGTTCGACAAATACCTGGCGGAGGACATCAGCAAGTGGGGCGCCGTGATCAAGGCGGCCAACATCAAGGTGGACTGATCGCATGACGACGTTGAATGTGCTCAGCGGCGGCGCTGCGCAGGGTCTGGTGGGTGCTTTGTCGGCCCCGTTCAAACAAAAGACCGGCTTGGACATCGGCGGCGCTTTTGGGGCGGTCGGTGTCATGCGAGACAAGTTGCTGGCGGGTGAGCCTTGTGACCTGCTGATTTTGTCGCAGGCCCTCATCGACGGTCTGGTGCAAACCGGCCATGCGGTGGCCGCCAGCGTCAGGCCCGTGGGGGCGGTCAAGGCCGGGGTGGCGGTGGTGTCCGGACAGCCTCACCCGGCGGTGGACAGTCCTGAAGCCCTGCGCCAGGCGTTCGCCAAGGCGCCAGCGGTGTATTGCCCTGACCCTCAAAAAGCCACCGCAGGGATCCACTTTTTCAAGGTGTTGACCGAATTGGGCTTGGTGGACACCCTGGGCGACCGTTTGCGCACCTACCCCAACGGCGCCACGGCCATGCGGGCCTTGGCCGACGATGCCCTGCCGGGTGCCATCGGTTCGACTCAGGTGACCGAAATTGTTTACACCCCGGGCGTGGATCTGATTGGTTTGTTGCCGGCGCCGTTTGAATTGTCGACGGTTTATACGGCGGCGATCAGCGCCGGGGCGCAGAATCGGCAGGCGGCTCAGGTCCTGATCGATCTGTTGACGGCACCCGAGCACCAGGACGTTCGGCGTCAGGCCGGTTTCGACTGAAAGAGCGTTGGGCCGACCTACAATCGGAACTTTGTTCCTTCGGGTCAGGTCATGTTGACTTTTCAGCAAATCATTCTCAAGCTCCAGTCGTACTGGGACGCGCAGGGTTGTGCCCTGTTGCAACCCTATGACATGGAGGTCGGTGCGGGCACTTCGCACACCGCCACCTTTTTGCGCGCCATCGGCCCAGAGCCCTGGAAAGCGGCCTATGTGCAGCCTTCGCGCCGTCCCAAGGATGGCCGCTATGGCGAGAATCCCAACCGCTTGCAGCACTACTACCAGTATCAGGTGGTCCTCAAGCCCGCCCCCAGCAACATCCTGGAACTTTATCTGGGCTCGCTCGAGGCGCTGGGTTTTGACCTGAAGAAAAACGACATCCGTTTTGTCGAAGACGATTGGGAGAACCCGACCCTGGGGGCTTGGGGTTTGGGTTGGGAGGTTTGGCTCAATGGCATGGAGGTGACGCAGTTCACGTACTTCCAGCAAGTGGGCGGCATCGATTGCCGGCCCATCACGGGCGAGATCACCTACGGGCTGGAGCGTCTGGCCATGTACTTGCAAGGGGTGGATAACGTCTACAACCTGAAGTGGACCGAAGGCCTGAGCTATGGCGATGTCTACAAACAAAACGAGGTCGAACAGTCGACCTACAACTTCGAGCATTCGGACGCCGGGTTTTTGTTCACCGCGTTTGGTGCTCACGAGAAACAGGCCAAGCACCTGATGGAGGCGCAATTGGCGCTGCCCGCCTACGAGCAGGTGCTCAAAGCCGCGCACACCTTCAACCTGCTCGATGCCCGGGGGGCGATCAGTGTGACCGAACGCGCAGCCTTCATCGGCCGCATCCGCAACCTGGCACGCAGCGTGGCGCAAAGTTATTACGAAAGCCGTGAACGACTGGGCTTTCCGATGGCGCCGCCCGAGTGGGTCGCACAGTTGCAAAAGAAGGTGGCCTGATCATGAGCACACAGAACCTTCTGGTCGAGTTGCAGGTCGAAGAGCTGCCGCCCAAAGCCTTGCGCAAGCTGGGCGAAGCCTTCGCGCAGGTGTTGGCGGCTCAACTCAAGGCTCAAGGGCTGGCCGATGTGCAGGCGGCAGTCACTGCTTATGCCACCCCGCGTCGACTGGCGGCCCACATCACCGCTGTGGTGGCCAAGGCCGCCGACCGGGCGGTGCGGCAAAAACTGATGCCCGTCAGCGTGGGTCTGGACGCCCAGGGTCAGCCCACCCCTGCTTTGCTGAAAAAATTGCAGGCCTTGGGGGTGGCGGCAGCCGACATCGCCCGTGTGGTGGCAGGTCTCCAGCGCGAGCCCGATGGCAAGGCCGAGGCTTTGTTTTACGACAGCCTGGCTGGCGGCGTCGACTTGGCCACGGGTTTGCAAAAGGCCCTCGATGAGGCCTTGGCCAAGTTGCCGATTCCCAAAGTCATGCAATACCAGTTGCACGCCGACTGCGACCTGCCGGGCTGGAGCAGTGTGAATTTTGTGCGACCCGCGCATGGCCTGGTGGCCTTGCATGGCGAGCAAGTGGTGCCGGTGGCGGCGCTGGGTTTGCGTGCCGGACGCAGCACCCGTGGTCACCGCTTCGAGGCCAGCCACGAGGTCATCGAGATCACCCATGCCGACGCTTACGTCGACACCCTTTTGAATCAAGGGGCGGTGATCGCCAGTTTTGAGGAGCGGCGTGCCGAGATCGAGCGCCAGTTGGCGGCCGCTGCCAAACAGGTCGGTGGCGGCGTGCGGCCGATCGAAGACGACGCCTTGCTCGATGAGGTCACCGCTTTGGTCGAGCGTCCGAACGTGCTGGTCTGCCAATTTGAGCCAGAGATTCTGGGTGTGCCCCAAGAGTGCCTGATCCTGACCATGAAGGCCAATCAGAAGTACTTCCCGTTGCTCGATGCACAAGGCAAACTGACGCACCGGTTTTTGGTCGTCAGCAACATCCGGCCCGCCGACGCCAGCGCGGTGGTGGGGGGCAATGAGCGGGTGGTGCGTCCGCGATTGGCAGACGCCAAGTTTTTCTTCGATCAGGATCGCAAAAAGACCTTGGCTTCGCGCGTCGAGGGCTTGGCCAAAGTGGTCTATCACAACAAACTGGGCACCCAGGGTGAGCGCACCGATCGCGTGCGCGCCATCGCTGCCGCTCTGGCCCGGCAGTGGCCCGACGCCGCCCCCGAGTTTCTGGCGCAGGTGGACATCGCAGCGCAATTGGCCAAAACCGATTTGCTGACCGACATGGTGGGCGAGTTCCCCGAGCTGCAAGGCATCATGGGCCGTTACTACGCGCAGGCCGATAGCCTGTCCGCCGAGATCGCCGACGCGATCGAAGACCACTACAAGCCGCGCTTCGCGGGCGACGCACTGCCGCGGCAC
>JACCDI010308461.1_pt1 | contig 10838 bp, 7 predicted proteins | sample 7442791 | NCBI WGS metagenome assembly JACCDI01 (sample SAMN15323434, study PRJNA562643) | freshwater metagenome | isolation source: river surface water | place: USA:Blue River Watershed | collected 2017-08-15
CGATCTCGCGCAGCTTCTGCACGCTGTGCTGGGTCGGCTTGGTCTTCAGCTCGCCGGCCGACTGCAGGTAAGGCACCAGCGTCAGGTGCACGAAGGCCGCGCTGTTGCGGCCGCTGCGCAGCGACAGCTGGCGCGCCGCCTCGAGGAAAGGCAGCGACTCGATGTCGCCGACGGTGCCGCCGATCTCGACGATCGCCACCTCGTAGCCTTCCGCGCCACGGCGGATGAAGTCCTGGATCTCGTTCGTGATGTGCGGGATCACCTGCACGGTCTTGCCGAGGTACTCGCCGCGGCGCTCCTTGCGGATCACGGATTCATAGATCTGGCCGGTCGTGAAGTTGTTGACCTTCTTCATCCTCGCGCTGATGAAGCGCTCGTAGTGGCCGAGGTCGAGGTCGGTCTCCGCGCCGTCATCGGTGACGAACACCTCGCCGTGCTGGAACGGGCTCATCGTTCCGGGATCGACGTTGATGTAGGGATCGAGCTTGAGAAGGGTGACTTTGAGGCCGCGCGATTCGAGGATGGCGGCCAGTGACGCTGCCGCGATTCCCTTGCCCAGGGAAGACACGACGCCGCCAGTGACAAATACAAACTTGGTCATTGCAGGATGGGTGCCGGGGGCGGCACTAGCGGGAAATTCGAATTATATCCCAAAGCGCCTCTTGCAAAAAACTCCGCGCGCAGAACATCGCCCAAAGCTTCGTGCAAATTTTCGCAACATCCCGCCTGCCTTGCCAGCCTTGCATCGAAATCAAGGTGAAAAACTGATGGCCAGCCGGACGAAGTCCTGTCTTCCGGCAGATTCGCTCAATCCCCTGATTTCATTGCTGCGCGTGACCACCGACATGCGCACCGCCCAGCGCCCGCCCTGCCACTGCAAGCCGGCTTCGAGTTCGCCGGTCAGGCGCTTCGGGTCGACCGTGCGCTCGCTCTCGTGCCGGAACAGGCCGCCCTGCAAGGTTGCATCGTAGCCAACTGCGCGCGCGCCGGCGCGCAGGAAGCCGTAGACCGTCGACGCTTCGGGCAAGGGCTGCAGTTCGCCGACGCGCAGCGTCAGGTCGCCACTGAGGTCGGCAAATATATTGCCGATGCGCACGGCCACGCCGGGCCGCAAGTCAACCGAGCGTCCGATCCGCCAGTAAGGCCCCCGCCCGCCCAGGTGCGCGACCACACCGAGCTCGGTCGACAATTGCGTGCTCCAGCCGTTCGGTTGCGGCTGGCTCAACAGATGGTGCAGCGCTTTCTGCGTCTGCCGACCCAGCGCACAGGGGCCGAGGCAGCCGAGATCGAGGCCGAAGGCGGTCTCGCTGCCGTCGGCATTTTCAACGCGATAGTAAAGCCCGCCATAGAGCCACGCGGCATACGGACGGTCGAGCGGACCGAGCTGCTCCGGACGCAGCTGCGCGTCTTTCGGCGTATGGATCTGCTGGCCGAAACGCCAGCCTGCCGACACCCAGCCATCGCCCTGCCGCTGGCGGTAGTTCTGCGTCAGGCGCAAGCCACTGGTGTACAGGCCGTCGGCGCGATTGAGCAGCAGCGAGTCATTATCGATGTCGAGCGTGGTCGTTGGCCGTCCGGTGTCGAAGATCTGCTTCATCTCGGCGCTGCTGGCGTCAGCGGTAGCAAGGTATAGCAAGCCGGCCATCAGGCAGGCGAATTTCAGGGACGGGCGCATTGTCAAATGTCGAAGGGAATCGCGCTGGATGCTGCCATGCCTGGATGCTTTACCTGTCGATCATGCGCAAAAGGCATGACTCATGGAATGCAGCGCTGGCTCGACCAGTAGCGTGGCGTTTCGCAGGCCTGCGCCAGCAGAGTGCGCCGGCCATCCAGGTCCAGCACAAGCGCACCCGTGCTATCGCTGCGCAATACGCGTATGCCACGCGCGGTGTAGCGCTCAACGACTTCGCGCTTCGGGTGGTGGTAGCGATTGCGGTAGCCGACCTGGAAAAGTGCAAGCTGCGGCCGCACCGCGTCGAGGAATTCCGGCGTCGATGAGGTGCCGCTGCCATGATGCGGCGCCAGCAGCACGTCGGCCTGCAGACGCCCTCGGTCGCGCGCGAGCAGCGCCCTCTCCTGCGGCGCCTCGATGTCGCCGGCCAGCAGAACGGCCTGCGCGCCCACCGAGATCTTCAATACGCAACTGCGCGCGTTCGGCTTCACGCCCGGATTGTCGCCGGACAGCGGATGCAGGAATTCGAAGCGCACACCATCGCGTACAAAGTACTGCCCCGCGACGCAGGCGACATGGCGCGCATCGGCCAGCGGGTTCGACGGCGGCAGCGACGATGCGACCCAGCCAATGTCAAGGCCGTCCATCAGCGTGCGCGCACCGCCGGCATGGTCGGCATCGCTGTGGGAAATCACCAGCGCATCCAGCCGCGCGATGCCGCGCGCGCGCGGGTAGGGCAGGATCACGCGGCTGCCGCCGTCGGACTCGGCAGAATAGGCAGGCCCAGTGTCGTACAGCAGCCTGAAGTTCGGCGTCTCGACCAGCAGCGCATTGCCCTGGCCGATGTCAAAGGCGGTCACGCGCAGGCCAGCCGGCGGCGAATCCGGTGCCGCCAGCATCATCGGCAGCCATGCGAGCGCACCCGCCCAGCGCCACGGCCAGCCGCGCGGCGCCAGCAGCCACAGCGTGCCTGCGGCGGCAAGCAGCGTCGGCAACCAGCCCGGACGCGGCGCCAGCCACACCGCCAGTGGCAGCGCCGACAGCCAGCCCAGCCATAGCGCAAGCCATTCCAGCACGGCGTGCGCCGATTGCAGCAGCCAGATGGATAGCGGCGCAGGCAGCACGCTGCCCAGCAAGGCCAGCGGCGTCACCACGAAACTGACGGCCGGGATCGCGACCGCATTGGCCAGCGGACTGACGAGCGAGAACTGGCCGAAGAGCAGCATCGTCAACGGCAACAGCCCGGCGGTGACCGCCAGCTGCGTTGTGGAGGCCGCTTTCAGCGCGTCAAGCCAGCCCGACGCCTGCGCACCGTCAGGGAAGCGACCGGCCGACGCGAACAACAGGCAGGCGATCGCGCCGAACGACAGCCAGAAGCCCGGCCACAGCACGGCCCACGGGTCGAAGGCCAGCACCGCCAGCAAGGCGCAGGCAAGCACTTGCGAGGCCGGCACGATGCGGTCGCTCCAGACTGCGAGCGCCGCCACCGCCAGCATCAGCAGCGTGCGTTGCGCAGGAATGCCGAAGCCGGCCAGCGCCACATAGAGCAGCGCGACGATGAGGCCCGCCAGCGCCGCCACCTTGCGCGAGGGCATGCGCAACGGCAGGGCGCTGCCGATGAAGAAGGAATGACGCCACAGGAAATGCGCGAGGCCGGAGAACAGCGCCGCGATCATCGTGATGTGCAGGCCCGAGATCGACACCAGGTGGCCGATGCCGGTACGGTTGAATATCTCCCAGTCGGACTGCGCGATGCCGCGTTGGTCGCCGATGACCAGCGCCACGATCACGCCGGCATAGCGCGCGTCGGGAAGCGCGCCGAGTATCCGTTCGCGCAGCCACGCGCGCACGCGCCCGACCGAATCGCGCACGCTGAACACGAAGGGCTGCAGGCGCTGCGCACCATCCGCACGCACGCTGCCGGTGGCGCGCACGCCCTCGGTCAGCCACCACGCCTCGACATCGAAGCCGTGCGGATTGGCCTGCCCGTGCGGCCGCTTCAGTCGCGCCGTCAGTGTCCATCGCTCGCCGGGCTGAAGCGCAGGCATGTCGCCCTCGTCCGCATACCAGCCCAATGCAATGCGGCGCGGCACCGGCACCGCCCTGCCCTGGTCGAATGCCTGCTCGACCTCGACGGCGAAGCGCTGGCCGCCTTCGACGCGATCGGGCAGGCTGGCGATGACGCCGGTCAGTTGCAGGTCGCGTCCTTCGAGGGCGGCAGGCAAGGCCTCGGCAAGCCGCTGCTGCGCCCGCTGCGCGGCCTCGCCGGCACCGAGGCAGAGGCCGGCCAGCAGCATCAGCGCGACACGGCCGCGATGAGCGGTCGAGGCAGCGCCAGCCAGCGCCATTGCGCCGAACGCGAGCAGGGAAAGCGCCAGCAAAGACGGCGGCAGCGCGGCGCGCGCCTGCAGCCACAGCGTGCCGGCCAGCCAGCCCAGCGCGAGCGCGCGCACTAGCGCATCATCAGGTTGCCAAGGCGGGGCAGCACGCGTGCGACATTCTGTGACGTCTGTGACGCGACCTCTGCCAGCGGCTGGCCGCGCAACTCGGCCAGCACCGCAGCGATGCGGGGAAGCTGCGCCGGCGTGTTCACGCCGGGATGCAGCCATGCGGGGGAAATATCGGGCGCGTCGGTCTCGAGCACGATCGCATCGAGCGACAAGCCGGCAGCAAGCCGGCGTATCTGCAAGGCACGCGTGAAAGTCATCGCGCCACCGAAGCCGAGAACAAAGCCCAGATCAATGAATGCCCTGGCCTGCTGCGCGCTGCCGTTGAACGCGTGCGCGATGCCGCCGCTGACGCGGATGCGACGCAGGTATTTCAGCAGCACATCCTGCGAGCGTCGCACGTGCAGGATCGCCGGCAGCCCGAAGTCGCGCGCGATCTTCAGCTGCTCGGCGTAAAAGAACTCCTGCTTTTCGCGCAGCTCGCCGTGAGCCAATTCCGGAATGAAGAAATCCAGGCCGATCTCGCCAATGCCGACGAAGCGCGGATCATTGATCGCGACCGACACGCATTCGCGAAGCCGCTTCAGGTCGTCGTCCTGCGCGCGCGGCACGTACATGGGATGAATGCCGAGCGCATACACGCAGTTCGGCTGGGTCGCGGCCAGCGCCGCCACCGCATCGAAGTTCGCCACCTCGACCGCCGGTATCACGATCCAGCGCACGCCCTCCTCAGCCGCGCGCTGCGCAATGAGCGCTGCGTCGCCGCCGAACTCGGCGGCATCGAGATGGCAGTGGCTGTCGACCAGCACCGGCCGGCCCTAGCTGAGTCCCTGCGCGGACAGGTGCAGCACGCGGTCGCAGCGCTGCGCAAGTTCCGGATCGTGGGTGACGATCACGAACGCGGTGCCGAGCGTCTGCGACAATTCGAGCATCAGCTCGAACACCTGCTGCGCGGTGCCGCGGTCGAGGTTGCCGGTCGGCTCGTCGGCCAGCACGCAGGCCGGCTGCGTGACCAGCGCGCGCGCCAGCGCCACGCGCTGCCGCTCGCCGCCCGACAGCTCGCCGGGCAGGTGCGACAGCCGTCCGGACAGCCCCACCCGCTCAAGAATGCGGGCGGCCGCTTCGCGCGACTGTGCCTTGCCCATGCGCCGGATGAAGAGCGGCATCGCGACATTGTCGAGCGCGGAAAATTCCGGTAGCAGATGGTGGAACTGGTAGACGAAACCGAGCGAGCGGTTGCGCAGCTCGCCGCGCTCGGACTCGGACAGCTTCACGAAGTCCTTGCCGAGCAGCTGCACGCTGCCGGCGCTCGGCAGGTCGAGCCCGCCGAGCAGGTGCAAGAGCGTCGACTTGCCGGAGCCGGACACGCCGACGATCGCGACCCGCTCGCCCCGTTTCACTGCGAGGCTCACGTCGCGCAGCACCGTCAGCGCGTTGTCGCGCCCTTCGGAGAAGGTCTTTCCCAGGCCCTCGCAGGCCAGCACGATGTCCATGGTCTCACTCATAGCGCAAGGCCTCCGCCGGACGCACGCGCGCCGCGCGCCAGCTCGGGTACAGGGTCGCGAGGAACGCCAGCAGCACGGCCATGCCGGCGATGCGCGACACGTCGGGCCAGCGCAGGTCAGACGGCAGCGCGCTGATCAGGTAAATGTCGCGCGGCAGGAACTGGATGCCGAAAAGATGTTCGATGAAAGGCACGATCACGTCGATGTTCAGCGCCACCAGCACGCCCAGCGACACGCCGATCGCGGTGCCGGTCAGCCCGACCAGCGCACCCTGGATGATGAAGATCTTCATGATCGACGTCGGCGACGCACCCAGCGTGCGCAGGATCGCGATGTCGGCCTGCTTGTCGGTCACCGTCATCACCAGCGTGGAGACCAGGTTGAACGCGGCCACCGCGATGATCAGCGTCAGGATGATGAACATCATCCGCTTCTCGGTCTGCACGGCGGCGAACCAGTTGCGGTTCTGCTGCGACCAGTCGCGCAGGTACAGGTCGCCCTTCAGCGTCGCGCCGAGCTCGGCGGCCACCTCGGGTGCGCGCTGCATGTCGGCCACTTTCAGGCGCAATCCGCTCGGGCCGGACAGCCGGAACAGCCGTTCCGCATCCTCCAGATGGATGAACACCAGCGTCGAATCGAATTCGTAATGGCCGGCCTCGAACACGCCGACCACATTGAACTGTTTCAGGCGCGGCAGCACGCCGGCCGGCGTGACTTGCCCTTGCGGCGCGATCAGCGTGAGCTTGTCGCCGATGCGCAGCCCGAAGCCGCGCGCCATCTCGCTGCCGATCACGATGTTGAATTCGCCCGGCTGCAGCGCGGCGAGGCTGCCGATCACGACCTGCGAAGCCACTGTCGACACCTTCGGTTCCTCGGACGGCAGGATGCCGCGCACCATCACGCCGCGCACCGTATCGTTGCGCGTGACCATCGCCTGCCCGTCGGCGAACGGCGCGGCGCCCCTGACCTCGGGGTTTTTCTTCACTTGCGCAGCCAGCGAGGGCCAGTCCGGCAGGCTGCCGGAGCCATCGAAGACCTCCACATGCGACAGCACTGACAGCATGCGGTCGCGCACCTCTTTCTGGAAACCATTCATCACCGACAACACCACGATCAGCGCGGCCACGCCGAGCGCGATGCCGGCCATCGAGATCAGCGAGATGAAGGAAATGAAGCTGTCGCGCGCGCTACGCCGGCTGGCACGCGTGTAGCGCAGACCTATCGTCCATTCGAACGGGGGATTGCGGAACAGGGGCAAACGAGGCTCCGGTAAGGGTTTTCAAGGCGGGAGTTTGCCATAGTCGAAGCGTTAGAACAAAAACAAGCCGCTGGATGCCGGCCTGCGTTCCGGACTATCCCCTACAATGCACGTCCATGCGCGAGACCACCCTGCTCCTACCCTTTGCCCTGCCCCCCGCCGAACACGCGAAAGACCTGATCGCCGCACTCGATGCGCCGGCGCTGGCGCTGCTGCTGTCGCGCGGCAGCGAATCCCCGGTGGCTGAATTCGAGCCTTTTGCGGCATTGCTGCCGCACGAGAGGCTGCTGGCCGGCACCACCGGCGACAACAGTCCTCCGCTGGCTCACGCGCTGATGCACGAGAAAGGACTGAAGGCCGACGGCGGGTACTGGTTCGCCTTGCAAGCCGCGCACTTTCACATTGCCCGCGACCATCTGGTGCTGACCGACCTGCGACAGCTGAACCTTGACGACAGGGAATCGCGCATCCTGTTCGATGCCGCGCTACCGCTGTTCGAGGAACTCGGGCATGAAGTCCGGTATGGCGGTCCGACGCTGTGGTTCCTGCGCGCCGATGGCTGGCAGGACTTGCGCACGACCACGCCCGATGCCGCGACCGGGCATAACGTCGATGTCTGGCTTCCGTCAGGCGAACGCGCACGCGAATGGCGCAAGCTGCACAATGAAGTCCAGATGCTGTGGCACATGCACCCGCTGAACGACGAGCGCGAGATGCGCGGCGAGCGGCGCGTGAATGCGCTGTGGCTGTGGGGCGGCGCCTCGATGGAGGACGCGCCGACGGCGGACGCCGATGCGCCGCAAGTCGACGACGCGCTGCTCGCCCATGCGCTGGCCGGCGACTGGGGCCGCTGGCTCGCGGCGATGAAGGATGTCGACAGCAAGCGCATCGCGCCTTTGCTTGACGCGCTGAAATCCGGCGACCTCGACCGGCTGACGCTGCAACTGACGGACGCCACCCGCCTCCGCAGCTGGCGCGCAACCCGCGCCGGCATGAGAAAATTCTGGGCCAAGCCCTCGCTGTCCCGCCTCCGCTGATTCAAGATGACCCGCCTGTCCTCACGTCCCTATTCGATCCGCGACGCCGAAATGCTCGCGCAACAAGGCCTGCACCCGGTGATGGCGCGACTGATGGCCGCGCGCGGACTGCGCGAGCCGCGCGAGCTGTCGACCGAGCTCGAGGCGCTGATCAAGCCGGCGCAGCTGACCAATGTCGCGCATGCGGCCGAATTCCTTGCCGACGCGATCGACGCCGAGCAGCGCATCGTGATCGTCGCCGACTATGACTGCGACGGCGCGACCGCCTGCGCGGTCGCGATACGGGGCCTGCGCGCGATGGGCGCGCAAGTCGACTACATCGTGCCGAACCGCTTCGAGTACGGCTATGGCCTGACGCCCGAGATCGTCGAGCTGACGGTGCGCGAGAAGTCGCCGGACATCATCATCACCGTCGACAACGGCATCGCCAGCATCGCCGGCGTGGACGAGGCCAACCGGCGCGGCATTCCGGTGGTCGTCACCGACCATCACCTGCCCGCGTCCGAACTGCCGGAAGCGGAAGTCATCGTCAACCCGAACCAGCCCGGCTGCGGCTTTCCGAGCAAGAACCTGGCCGGTGTCGGCGTGATGTTCTACACGCTGCTCGCGCTGCGCGCCGAACTGCGACAGCGCGGCAGTTTCGACGCGGCCACGCAGCCGCGGCTCGACCACCTGCTCGACCTGGTCGCGCTGGGCACCGTGGCCGACGTGGTGAAGCTGGACGCGAACAACCGCATCCTGGTCGCGCAGGGCTTGAAGCGCATCCGCGCCGGGCGCGCGCATCCGGGTGTGGCCGCGCTGTTCTCGGTCGCCGGGCGCGAAGCGCGCAAGGCCACGCCCTTCGACCTCGGCTTCGCCGCCGGCCCGCGGCTGAATGCGGCCGGCCGTCTGGCCGACATGTCGCTCGGCATAGAGTGCCTGCTGACCGACGACAACGGCCGCGCGTGGGACATCGCACACCAGCTCGATGCAATCAACCGCGAGCGGCGCGAGATCGAGGCCGGCATGCAAGAGGCCGCGCTGGCGTCGCTGGAGAACATCGACCCGCGCGACAACGCGACGCTGACACTGTTCAACCCGGACTGGCACCAGGGCGTGATCGGCATCGTCGCGTCGCGGCTGAAGGAAAAGTTCTACCGGCCGACGATCACTTTCGCGCCGGACAAGAATGGCCTGATCAAGGGCTCGGGCCGCTCGATACCGGGCTTTCATTTGCGCGACGCGCTCGACCTGGTCTACAAGCGTCATCCTGAATTGATCGAGAAGTTCGGCGGCCATGCGATGGCGGCCGGGCTGTCACTGCGCGAATCCGACTTCGATGCGTTTGCCGAAGCCTTCGAAAGTGTCGGCCGCGAATGGCTGTCCGCCGCCGATCTCGAGCACGTGCTCGAGCACGACGGCCCGCTGGAGCCGGAATACTGCACGCTGGATTTCATCGCGCAGCTCGACGCGCAGGTCTGGGGCCAGGGCTTTGCGCCGCCGCTGTTCTGCGACGAATTCCGCGTGCTGAACCAGCGCGTGCTGAAGGAGCGCCACCTGAAGCTGCAGCTCGACCGCGACGGCCGGCAGTTCGACGCGATCTGGTTCAACCATGCCGACGGCCTGCCCGACCGCATCCGCGCCGCATACCGGCTGGGCGCGAACGAGTACAACGGCCGCACCACGGTCCAGCTGATGGTGGAGTTCGCCGAGCCTGCCGCGTAGCCGCCAGTTTCGCGCAAAACCAACGGACCATAGCGCAGCGAGATAGTGCATCGGCGTAGTGCATCGGTCGCGCCGGACACAACGTTGCAAAAAATAGAATCGACGTCATGTCGATCTCTCGCACAACAACGGCCGCGCCGGACTTCAAGTTTCTTCCGGATCCGGTGGCGACAAGAAAAACACCTGCGCCCTCCGAACCATCAAGGGACACGGGCGTGGTCACGGCCAAGTCGCAGCAAACCGAAGCGGCGATTGCCGATTCGGCCAGGGTCTCGATGGCCATGCTGGCCGACAGCCTGGAGAAGCTGGACAGTCCGCACGACAAGCGCCTGCATTCCACTTACAAGGCGCTGTCCGATGCGCTTGCACTGCTGGACACGGCCGATCCCGAGGTCTGCACGGCCGCACCGACCATGGAGGAGCTGGCCACGACGGCGAAGCATCTCGCCCAGATCGAGCAAATGCTGAACCGGTCCGCGACGAACGTGCGCGGCGAGCCGGCCAAGGGCAAAGCGGCCGACAAGGCGGAGCAGAAAATGCGGGAGCAAGTCGTGCTCCGGCTGCAAAAACTTTTACACGGCGTGTCGCTGGCTTTGAAGAAAGCCAGCGGAAAGGTGTCGGAAGAAGTGATCGACCACGCGAATGCGCTGATCATGCAAGGGATGAAGCCCGGTCATCCGCTGGACGAGCAGCGCTATGAATGCACGCAGGCGCTGAACGAAATCAAGCATGCTCTGGCCGCGCTGGGCGACGGAAAGCAGCCACGGTCGGCCGACCTGCAGACCGCGGTCAGCGCCCGCACCGAACAGCTCACCGAGGTAAAAAAGGGGCTGGAGGGCTTGAAGAAGCTGCTCGACGCCTACGATTCGCCGGACTCGGTTGCCAATGTATGCCTGGCCAAGCTGATCGAGCTGGAAGCGGCAGAAAAATCCATTCCCGACACCGACGCCAACGGCAAGAAGATCAACCAGCAGCTGCTGGCCTTCATCAGGGAGCGCAAGCAATACATCGCTTCCGTGCGCGATGCGCCGGACGGACACGACGGACCGGCCATGCTGGGCAGGCCCGAAATCGCGGGACCGCTGGCCCTGATGAAGCCGATGGCGGAAAAGCGCCAAAAACTGAAGCTCGAACGCGCAACGAAACGGCTGGAGGCGGCGCTGAAGCATGCCGACAGCGCCGGGATAAAGAAGCTCGCCAGTGAAGTCGCCACGA
>JACCDI010757724.1_pt1 | contig 10838 bp, 9 predicted proteins | sample 7442791 | NCBI WGS metagenome assembly JACCDI01 (sample SAMN15323434, study PRJNA562643) | freshwater metagenome | isolation source: river surface water | place: USA:Blue River Watershed | collected 2017-08-15
CCGGCCTCGGCACACACCACCTGGCCGTCGGCCATGGCGTCGCCCGCCAGCTTGGCCAGCTCGGAGGAGCAGATGCCGTCGCCGCCCATGAACTTGGCGTTGATGCCCAGCGACTTCATCTGCTTGAGCATCGGGCCGGCCACGGCGTCCATGCCGCCGAAGAACACGACGTCGGGCTTCTTGCCTTTGATCGTGGTGAGGATGGCCATGAAGTCGGTGGACTTGTCCGTGGTGAATTCGCGGCCGACGATCTTGCCGCCGGCGGCCTTGACGGCCTTCTCGAATTCGTCGGCGACGCCCTGGCCGTAGGCGGTGCGGTCGTCGACGACGGCAATGCTCTTGCCCTTGAGGTCCTTGACGGCGTACTTGCCCAGCGTGCCACCCAGGTGCACGTCATCGGCCACCACGCGGAAGGTGGTCTTCAGGCCCTGACGGGTGAATTTGGGGTTGGTCGCCGAGGGGGAGATCTGGGGGATGCCGGCGTTCGAGTAGATGGTGGAGGCCGGGATCGAGGTGCCGGAGTTCAGGTGGCCGATCACGCCGTTGACCTTCTGGTCGACCAGCTTCTGGGCGGCCGCGGTGCCCTGCTTGGGATCGGCGGCATCGTCTTCAGCGATCAGCTCGAACTTGGCCTTCTTGCCACCGATGGTGACGCCCTTGGCATTGAGTTCTTCGATGGCCATGCGGGCACCGTTCTCGTTGTCCTTGCCCAGGTGGGCAATGGCGCCGGAGGTCGGGGCCACATGGCCGATCTTGACGACAAGCTCCTGCGCGAAGCTGGTGCCGGTCATCAGGATGGCGCCGGCCAGGACGGTCATTTTCAGGTGGGTCTTCATGCGAGCAATCTCCAAGGTGGTAACGGATCCAGGGTTGACGAAAAAAAACCGCGCTCTTTGAAGCGGCAGGTGGCGCAAGCTTAATCCACGAAACGAGCCCGGCCGCGGTGAAGGGCTTAGGAAAACCCCGGGGGCGCCGGGGACCGCGCCGAGCCGCCGGCTCAGTCCTGCGGCGGGGGAGCCAGGGCCTCGTCCACCAGGCGGGCCAGCCGGGTGGCCAGCTCGGCGCGCACTCCGGCCTCCAGGGCGGCAGCCTGCTGGGCCTGCACGCTGCGCAGGGATTCGAGCAGCAGGGGCTCAAGCTCGGCCAGCAGCCGAGCGCGCACCCGCGCCACGAGTTGCGCCTCGACAGCGGCCAGATCGATGGCCCCCCCGGCTGGCGGGTCCTGCACCACTTCGGTGAGGATGGGGACGAAACGGGGCGGCCCGGTGTCCTTCATGCCGCGACATCCTTCTGATCGATCTTGGTGGGCGCATAACCCCGGTCGGCGTAGTGCTTCCAGCGCACCCGGGCCTGACGCAGCTGGGGCTCGTCACCGGAGACCAGTTCGATCAGGCGCTCGAACCCCTCAAAGCCCTCGGGGACCGACTCGTCCAGGTTGACCAGCACCTGCCGGTGGGGCGCCTGTGCCGCCGACGCGGCCAGGACGATGGGGGTGTGGGCGAGCACCGCCGGGGGCAGTGTGTCGGCCATCCCGTGCGGGAGAAAGTCTGGCGCAGAAAAGGTCCACAGCGCAGTGTCCAGCGCGCGCAACTCGGGCTGCGGACCGGTGACCACCACGCGCGAGCCACTGGCCGCCGCCTTGCGCAACAGGCGGCATGCGTAGGCCAGGCGGTCGGCCAGATTCACATGGAAGGCGATGCCGGTCATGGTGGCCCCGCAGGGTTTCAGCGAGCCGATGCCTTGCGGGCCCGGGCCGGCGCTGCGGTCTTGCGGGCGGTTGCCGAGGCCGTCTTGCCGGTCGCTTTCGCGGTCGTTTGACGCGGCTTGGCCGCCACCGCCACGGGCTGCTGGGACAGCAGGTACTCCAGCAGCAGGCCCACCGGCCGGCCGGTGGCGCCCTTGGCCGCGCCGCCCTTCCAGGCCGTCCCCGCGATGTCCAGGTGCGCCCAGGGGTAGCTGCGGGCAAAGCGCTGCAGGAATTTGGCTGCGGTGACCGCGCCGGCCTGACGCCCTGCGACGTTGGCCACGTCGGCGAAATGGGTCTTCAGGCCCTCGGCATAGTCCTCGTCCAGGGGCATGCGCCAGCACGGATCCAGCGCGGTGTCGCCGGCCTCCTGCAGCGCCTGGGCGAGTTCGTCGTCCGTCGAGAACAGACCGCTGCGCACCGCGCCCAGGGCCACCACGCAGGCCCCGGTCAGGGTGGCGATATCGATGACCGCGCAGGGGTCAAAGCGCTCCGCATAGGTCAGGGCGTCGCACAGGATCAGGCGGCCCTCGGCGTCGGTGTTGAGCACCTCGATGGTCTGGCCGCTCAGGCTGGTGACCACGTCGCCGGGTTTGAAGGCGCCGCCGCCCGGCATGTTCTCGCAGGCGGGGATCAGGCCCACCACGTTCACATGCGGCCGGATCTCGGCCAGCGCCCGGAAGGTGCCCAGCACGCTGGCGGCGCCGCCCATGTCGAATTTCATCTCGTCCATCTCGGACGCGGGCTTGATGGAGATGCCACCGCTGTCAAAGGTGATGCCCTTGCCCACCAGCACCACCGGCGCGACCTTGGCCCCCGCGCCCTGGTACTTCAGGACGATGAAGCGCAGCGGCTGGCGCGATCCCTGGGCCACCGCCGTGAACGAGCCCATGCCCAGACGGGACACCTCTTTGGGGCCGAGCACCTGGCACTGCATGCCGCTGGCGCGGGCCAGCTTGCGCGCTTCCTCGCCCAGGCGGGTGGGCGTGGCGATGTTGGGGGGCAGGTTGCCCAGTTCGCGGGCGAACTCGATGCCGCGAGCCGCACCGCGGGCCGCGTCGAAGGGCTTGCGCAGGGGTGTCGCATCGGGCACGCCGACGACCACCTTGGCCAGCTCCTGCGGCTTGGGGTCGGACTTGGTGGACTGGTAGACGTAGCTGGCTTCAGAAACGGCGCAGACCGCAGCCCGCAGGCTGCCGGCCCCCGTGCCGGGCAGGCACAGCACCAGCTTGCGCACCCCGCTGCCGCGCAGTGCCGCGAGCGCTGCGCGCACCGCGCCCTGGACCGCGCGGGACGAGCCCTCGCCCGCACCCGCCAGCACCAGCCGGGGGGCGGCCACGCCCGTCGCGCGCCAGGTGGACAGCAGCTTGCCGGTCTGCTTGCCCAGACTGCCGGCGGCCAGGGCGTCCGCGGCCAGGCGCGAGATCGCGTCCTTGCCCGGCTTGAAGTCCTCGGTGATCAGCACCACCAGCGCATCGGCCTTCTCGGCACACGCGCGGGCCAGGTCGAGGGTCTTCAGTTCAAAGTCCATAATGCGTTGTTCCCTGCCCATTGCTGTTGCGTTGCGCGCTGATGTTATTCCATTCCTCCCTCCGCAAGGAGCTGGCCCGTAGCTTCGGGGCGACCCTGGTGGTGCTGATCACGATCGTCATGACCATGACGCTGATCCGCACCTTGAGCCAGGCCAGCCGGGGCAGCGTCAACCCGCAGGAGGTGATGATGGTGATGGGCTACACCGTCCTGAGCTACCTGCCGCCGGTGCTGACCCTGTCCCTGTTCATCGCGATCGTGGGCACGCTCTCGCGCCTGTACCGCGACAGCGAGATGGTCATCTGGTTCTCCGCAGGCCGCGGCCTGACTTCTCTGCTCAAGCCGCTGTTCTCCTTCGCCTGGCCGGTGCTGGTGGTCGTGGCGCTGATGGCGCTGGTGGCCTGGCCCTGGGCCAATCGGCAGACGGCGGAGCTCAAGCACCGGTACGGCAACCGCGGCGACCTGGAGCGTGTGGCCCCCGGCCAGTTCCAGGAGTCGGCCAGCGGCACCCGGGTGTTTTTCCTGGACAAGGACTCGCCGGACAACAAATCCGGCAAGAACGTCTTCATCGCCACCGTCGAGCATGGTCGCGAGACCGTGACCTCGGCCCGCGGCGGCCGGGTGGTCACCGAGGGCCAGAGCGACTTCCTGCTGCTGTCCAACGGCCAGCGGGTGCAACGCGCGCTCGATGGCACCGACCTGAAGGTGACCGACTTCGCGGAGCTGGGCAACCAGGTGGGCACGGCCGCCCTGGCCGCCGATGCCGACATCCCGGCACGTACCCGCAGCACCCGCGCCCTCCTGCGCGATCCCACCCCCGTGAACCAGGGCGAGCTGGCCTGGCGGATCGGGCTGGCGCTGGCCACCTTCAATTTCGTGGTGATCGCTGTCGCCGTCTCCAGCGTGAACCCGCGGGCCGCGCGCAGCGGCAACCTGCTGTTCGCCCTGTTCGCCTTCGTCATCTATTACAACCTGCTGAACCTCGGCCAAAGCTGGATTGCCGGCGGACGGGCGAGCCTGGGCGGCTTCCTGCTCACCCTGCACGGCGGGGTGTTCGCCTGCGCGATGCTCTGGCTGCTCAAGCAGCACCATCACTGGCGGCTGTGGCCCCGCCTGCGGCGCGCACGCCGTGCCCAGGCCTGACGCGATGATCACGATCCGCCGCCTGATCTACCGCGAGGTCCTGCTGGCTGTGGCCTTCGTGGCCCTGGGCTTTCTGGCGCTGTTCTTCTTCTTTGACTTCGTCGACGAGTTGCCGCAGGTCACCCGCCCCGACAGCACCTACCGGCTCACCCACGCCATGCTGTTCGTGCTGTTGCAGGTGCCCAACCACCTGTACGAGCTGTTGCCCATCGCGGTGCTGATCGGCACCATCTTCGTGATGGCGCGACTGGCGCAGAGCTCGGAGTACACCATCTTGCGCACGTCGGGCCTGGGGCCCGGGCGGGCCCTGCGCTCGCTGCTGGGGTTGGGCGCGGTCTTCACATTGCTGACCTTCGCGGCCGGGGACTACCTGGCGCCGGCTGCGGACCGCGCGGGGCAGCTGCTCAAGGCGCGCCACCAGGGCAAGCTGTCCATCGGGCAGACCGGTGCCTGGCTCAAGGAGCGGCAGCCTGAGCGAACCTACACCGTCAACGTGGCGGCCCTGGCGTCGGATGGGTCGCTGCAGGGCGTACGCATCTTCGAGTCGGACCTGCGCGGTGTGATGGTGTCCATGACCCAGGCCCAGCGGGCCGAGTTCGGACAGGAGGCCTGGGTGCTGCGCGACGTGCAGCGCATCGCGTTCGGCGCCGGTGCCACGGGCACCGCCGTGGCAGCCGGCCAGCGCGAAGCCCAGGCGAGCTGGCCCACCGCCATCACCCCCGAGATGGTCTCGGTCGCCCTGCTCAAACCCGACCGCATGCGCACCATCGACCTGTTTCAGTACATCCAGCACCTCGAGTCCAACGGCCAGACTTCACAGCGCTACGAGATCGAGTTCTGGCGCAAGGTGTTCTACCCCCTGAGCTGTCTGGTGATGGTGGTGCTGGCCCTGCCTTTCGCCTACCTGCATTTCCGCTCGGGCGGCATCACCGGTTACGTGTTCGGCGGGGTTCTGATTGGTATCAGCTTCTTCCTCTTGAACAACGTGTTCGGCTACGTCGGCAACCTGGGCAACTGGCTGCCCTGGCTCACTGCGGCAGCGCCAGGCCTGATCTACACGCTGCTGTCGCTCGGGGCCTTCGGCTGGTTGGTGATCAAGCGATGAGTGTTGTCGGGCCAGCACGCCACGCGCCGTGGCCGTACAGGAAATTTCCATGACCTTGAATTCGGGTGTCATCCTCTTCGCCCATGGCTCGCGCGACCCCTTGTGGCGCCGGCCGATGGAAGCCGTGGCGGCGCGGGTGGCCGCCCGCTCGCCCGGCACCCCGGTGCGCTGCGCCTACCTGGAGCTTACCGAGCCCGATCTGCCCTCGACCGCCGCCGAACTGGCGGGCCTGGGTCTGGCGTCGGTGCGGATCGTGCCCATGTTCCTGGGTGCCGGCCGCCATGTCCGCGAGGACCTCCCCGCCCTGGTCCAGGACCTGCGCCAGCGGCATCCGCAGGTGGCCTGGGACCTGCAGCCTCCGGTCGGCGAGGACGATCGCCTGCTGGACCTTCTGGCCGACCTGGCGACACACCCCGACAGATCTCTCTGATAGATGAAATCCTGCATAATGAATTTCTGCTTTAGTAGAAATTCGATATGAATTTGCATCAATTCCGTTTCGTGCAGGAAGCGGCCCGGCGCAACCTGAATCTCACCGAGGCGGCCAAGGCTTTGCACACGTCACAGCCCGGGGTGTCCAAGGCCATCATCGAACTGGAAGAGGAACTGGGCGTCGAGATCTTCGCGCGCCACGGCAAGCGCCTCAAGCGCATCACCGAGCCGGGGCAGCATGTGCTGCGCAGCATCGAGGTGATCATGCGCGAGGTCGGCAACCTCAAACGCATCGGCGAGCAGTTCAGCGCCCAGGACAGCGGCACCCTGTCCATCGCTACCACCCACACCCAGGCGCGCTACGTGCTGCCCACCCCGGTCGCCAAGCTGCGCGAGGCCTATCCCAAGGTCAACGTGAGCCTGCACCAGGGCTCGCCCGACCAGGTCGCCCGCATGGTGCTGGACGAGGTGGCCGAAGTCGGCATCGCCACCGAATCGCTGGCCGACTACCCCGAGCTGGTCACCCTCCCCTGCTACGAATGGCAGCACGTGCTGGTGATGCCCGCCGGCCACCCGCTGGCGGCCAAGGAGCGCGTCACGCTGGAGGACCTGGCGGCCGAGCCGATCATCACCTACCACCCCTCCTTCACCGGCCGCACCCGCATTGACGCGGCCTTCGCGCAGAAGAAGCTGCAACCGCGCATCGCCCTGGAGGCGATCGACTCGGACGTGATCAAGACCTATGTGCGCCTGGGTTTGGGCGTGGGCATCGTGGCCGAGATGGCCGTGCGCGAGGACGGTGGAACGACCGACCTGGTGGCGCGGCCGCTGGGTGCGCTGTTCGGCCAGAATGTGGCCCGCATCGCCTTCAAGCGCAGCGCTTATCTGCGCAATTTCGTTCTGCAATTCGCTGAACTGCTCTCGGACCGACTGGATCGCAACCTGATTGCCAAAGCGCTATCCGGCCACGTGAACGACTATGAACTGTGACCTCGCCATGACCGCTGTCCGTACTCCCACGATTGAAACCAAGCTGCCCGCCGTGGGCACGACCATCTTCACCGTCATGTCGGCGATGGCCACCGAATACAAGGCGGTCAACCTCGGCCAGGGCTTCCCGGATTTCGCCTGTGACCCGAAGTTGGTGCAAGGCGTGACCGACGCCATGGTGCAGGGCCACAACCAGTACCCGCCCATGACCGGCATTCCGGTGCTGCGCGAGGCGATCAGCGCCAAGATCGAGGCGATGTACGGGCGCCGTTACGACCCGGGCAACGAGATCACCGTCACGGCCGGTGCCACGCAGGCCATCATCACCGCCATCCTGGCCGTGGTGCGCCCGGGCGACGAAGTGATCGTGCTCGAACCCTGCTACGACAGCTACGTCCCCAACATCGAGCTGGCCGGCGGCACCGTGGTGCGCGTACCGCTCACACCCGGCACGTTCCGACCGGACTTCGCGCGCATCGCCGCCGCAATGACCCCGCGCACCCGCGCGATCCTTGTGAACAGCCCGCACAACCCCAGCGCCACGGTCTGGACCCGCCAGGAAATGCTGCAATTGCAGGACCTGCTCGCGCCCACGGACGTCCTGTTGATCAGCGACGAGGTCTATGAGCACATGGCCTTCGACGGCCACCCGCATCAGAGCGCAGCCTCCTTCCCGGGCCTGGCGGCGCGCGCCTTCATCGTCTCGAGCTTTGGCAAGACCTATCACGTGACCGGCTGGAAGGTGGGCTATGTGGCGGCGCCAGCCTCCCTGACCGCCGAGTTTCGCAAGGTGCACCAGTTCAATGTGTTCACTGTCAACACGCCGGTGCAATACGGTCTGGCCGCCTACATGGCCGACGCAGGCCCCTATCGGGACCTACCCGCCTTCTACCAGCGCAAGCGCGATCTGTTTCGCGAAGGCCTGGCGGGCACCCGCCTGCGCCTGCTGCCCAGCGAAGGCAGCTACTTCCAGTGTGTGGACATCTCGCAGGTGAGCGACCTGCCCGAAGCCGAGTTCTGCCAGTGGCTCACCCGCGAAGTCGGGGTGGCGGCGATCCCGCTGTCGGCCTTCTACGGCGACGGCTTCGACCAGCGGGTGGTGCGCTTTTGCTTTGCCAAGAAGGACGAGACCCTGCACACGGCGCTGGAGCGGCTGGCGCGTCTTTGACGCGAGCTCACGCCGCCTGCGTCAGTCCCATCCGGCTGTTGAAGTTGTGGCAAGCCGCTTCAAAGCGGCGGATCTCGGTCAGCGCCTCCTTCAGGCTCATCTCGCCGGCCTCCATCAGCTTGCCCGCGAGGTGCTCGGTCAGAGGCTTGCGCGCGGCCAGCAAATCCTTGGTCTCGCCATACAGGCGCTCGCTCTGGTCCTCCATGATCGAGCGGGTCTCTTCGTCGATCGCGCGGTGACCGCCTTCACCGGCCAGCGCCCCGAAATTCAAGCGGGTCTTGCGGTACATACCCATCTCGCCCACTGCGTGGTGGAGCAGCTTGGTCACGCGAGTGATGTCGTTGTGCGCGCCGTTGGTGGTGCCCTCTTCACCGAAGAACAGCTCCTCGTTGGCCATGCCACCCAGCAGCATGCGCACGTCGTGTTCGATGTCGGCCTTGGTCTTGAGCAGGTGGTTGCCCTGCTTGTGGAACACGAAGCCCAGTGCATTGTTGCGGGGGCTGGCCTTGAGCGAGATCTTGAGGGTCTTCATCTCGGCCAGGATTCGATCCCAGTCGTCGCCGCACCGCAGGCGCTCTTGCTCCAGGTCCACCAGAAAATGACCCCATTCGTGGACGGCGATGATGCGCCGGTCGCGGTCATGTTCCTGGGTGGTGTTGGCATTGACATTGCCCACCAGCACCCGCTCGGCGGCCTGCATCAGGGTGTCGGCACCGATCATGGCGCCCACCTGCACCGCGCTGATGCCCGCCTGGTTCACGATGGTTTCCAGGTCTGCGGGGCTGCGGCCCTCGGTGATCTCGGCCAGGTGGCGCAGGTCCAGGTCGGCGCTGACCTTGCCGGCGCGCTGCGAAAGGTAGTGGCCGATGATGGCCGCGCGCTCCCCCAGATTGGGCAGGCGAAAGTCCACCTTCATCTGGAAGCGTCGCAGCATGGCTTCGTCCATCTGCATCTGCTCGCTGTTGAAGTTGCTCGCCACGATCCAGATGATCTCTGCGTCGTTGCGGGTGCGCACACCATCGAGCACCGCCAGCAGCATGTTCTGCGTGTCATCGTCGAACTTGCGATGACCGCCGCGCTTCATGAACAGGTCCTGCGCCTCGTCCAGGAAGACGATGCAGCGCTTGCGCCGCTGCGCCATCGAGACGATGCGACCCAGGGTGTTGGCGCCGCCGCCCACATAGCCCGTCTCGAGGTTCACCGCCGAGTGAAACAGGATCGGCAGGTTCAACTCCTTGGCCAGGTAGCTGGCCAGCTTGGTCTTGCCGGTGCCAGCCGGGCCACTGAACATCACGTTGAACGGCTTGTGGATGCCGTACTCCGCGTACTCGGCGCGCCGCTGGTACTGGTCCTTGATCTGGGCCACTTCGGCCTTGATGTCGTCCATGCCCACCAGATCAACCAGGCTGCCCTGCACCTGCCCCGCCTCGATGAACTTGAGCGACTTGTGCTGCCCCCGCAGCTGGAAAAACAGAAAGCCGATGAGGCCCAGCGTCAAGGCGCCCGAGAGCACGCCGCTCACGCCGGCCTTCCAGCCTTCCTTCTCGGACTGCGGGCGGGCGCCGGCAAAGCGCTGGTCCAGCCGTTCGACCATGGCCAGGCTGGCGGTGCTCAGTTCCTGGCGCGGCACGAAGGCCAGCTTGCCACCCCAGCTGGCGGTCACCGCGCGGTCGGAGAAGATTTTGGTCTCCATGTCCGAGGGGTAGTAGGCATGCTGGCGACCGCCCGACTCCACCAGCACGAAGCGCTCGGAGACGTTCCACAGCAGGGGCCGGTAGATCACGGTGATACGGTCCACGGGCTCACGCTCCAGGAACCCGAGCAAGGAGCCCGTACCGAACACCACAGGCAGCTGCTCGTTCAGACTCCAGAGGCGGTCCGCCCCGGTCTGGCCCGCCATCTGCCGTACCTCCTGCGCCACCAGCGCCTGCTTGCGCCACATCACGATGGAATAGGCGGCCGAGGCCGGAATCAGCACGGCCAGAGCGATCACCAGCACGCGCACCGCGGGGCCCTGCACCACGAACCAGTCCGACAGGCGCGACACGGCTTTCTTCAGGGCAGGCCACCAGCCCCGCGCGGGCGGGTCGTCCTCGATGCTTTCAGGATGGGTGGAAAGATCCGACATCACTCGCTTTCATAGAAAAAGCCGTACAAAGGTGTCGGAGTCATCCTACAGACGCGCCGCGCGAAGCGCGCGCTTGAACGCGCCAGGGCGTGACGACTGGCGTTTCGTGTGACTTTTTCACAGGGGAACCTTTGCGCGACACGCCCATCGAACCCGTCGCCGGGTTTTCATGTTTCTTCCCCCGGCACGCTCTGCCCCCGCACGCGAGTCGCGGGGGCTTTTTTGGGCGCTGTTGCTCAAACCCGGCCGTCGATAATCTGGGTGTGACCGTACCCGACGCGCCCCTGGCCCAACCGCGTTCCCTGGCCGACCTGTTCTTGTCTTTCACCGCCCTCGCGCTGCAGGGCTTTGGCGGCGTGCTGGCAGTGGCCCAGCGCGAACTCGTCGAGCGCAAGCGCTGGATGACACGCGAGGAGTTCGTGGAGGAATGGGCTGTGGCGCAGATCATGCCGGGGCCCAACGTCGTGAACCTCTCGCTGATGATCGGCAGCCGCTACTTCGGCTGGCGCGGCGCGATGGCCGCCCTGGCCGGCATGCTGCTGGCGCCCCTGGCGGTGGTACTCGCGCTGGCCCTCGCCTACACCCACTACGGCCAGCA
>JACCDI010302254.1_pt1 | contig 10837 bp, 6 predicted proteins | sample 7442791 | NCBI WGS metagenome assembly JACCDI01 (sample SAMN15323434, study PRJNA562643) | freshwater metagenome | isolation source: river surface water | place: USA:Blue River Watershed | collected 2017-08-15
GACCCAGACCAGTGGCGGATTTTCCGGTCGCTGTTTGTCTCAGATGTTTCCGTGTCAAGAAGCACAACCGATGCTGGAAATGTCATTTACCTCGTTGGGGATCCAAAGCAGTCTATTTATCGCTTCCGTGGGTCCGACCTCGACAGCTACCTCAGCGCCCGCGGCGAGATTTTGGGAAACGCCGGGGGGCAGCTCTGTACCCTCGGCGTCAATTACCGCTCAACGCCTGAAATGGTCGAGGCAATCGATGGTCTCCTCCTTCGACGTGCCGCTCCCTTGTTTGGAAACGCGGATCCGACGACTGAAGGCAGTGAACCCGCAACCGCCGGGATTACCTATGCGGGGGTCAAGCCGAATGCCGATGGAGGCAAACGCCACCTTGTCAATGCACAGGGTAACAAAGTGCCTCCCGTGGTCTTCTGTCATCTCGATGCCTTGATGCAAAAGGTTGGCTTGGCACGACGCGCCTACGTGACGTGGCTTGCTGATCATATCCTCGGCTTGCTGAGCGGGGGCTTTCGCTTGGAAAAAACCGCTAAACCCGGGCTGGATGCAGCTGAAAAGGCTGAACCAGTGCTCCCGAATGACATCGCAATTCTCTGCCGAACCGGCAGGGAAGCGATGGCCTGTATCCGCGAGCTGCGCAAACGGCATATACCCGTTGTCTATGAACGCAGCGAGAACGTTGGCATTTCTCCGACAGCACAGGAGTTTCTCAGCATCCTCAGCGCACTCGCTGCACCAAATGACATCCGCGTCGTCCGCGCAGCCATCTTTACCTGGTGGTCCGGTGTCTCTGAAAGCGATCAAAAAAACCTCACGGAACAACAGACATCCGAGTGGCAGAGCCGATTCCAAAGCTGGGCGGGGATGCTTTCGGATGGCAGGGTCGCAGCCGTAATCCGTGAGATCATCGAGCCCGAAGCTGGATTCTGGGGCCTTGATGGAGTATCCCGGGCGCCGTTCGATCACCTTCGCAGGGCCGCTGATCTTGTTCACCTCGCGCAGTGGCTTGAAAAGACAATGGCCACCGAGGCGCTGACAGTCGATGCCCTTCCCGGGCGTTTGAAATCCGTCATCGATGCACGGGAAAGCGTTGCCCAGCTCGCCGAAGGAAATGATGATGCCGTTCATGTCCTGACACTGCACAGCTCAAAGGGACTTGAATTCCCAATCGTCTTTATGGGCGGTGGGGTGACATCAACCAACACTGGCACACCGCCGGAATACGGAATCGTCGCTGCCAACAACAGTACACGAACCCACAAAACAGTCCTCTTTCGCCGCTGGGATAAGGATGCATTCAAGCGCGTAACAGATGAAAGTTCTGCTGAAGACAGACGCCTGCTGTACGTCGCGCTTACAAGGGCTGTTTCGTATTGTGTTGTTCCAGCGGGGCAATGCCCCCGCCAAGGCCAGCAACCTGGTTGGACAACAGCACTGACATCGGTGCTCGGCGATGTAACCCTTGATGGACTACGCGATCTGGCATCGACGCATTTTTCGAACACTGGAGAGCAGCTGTACGCTGTGCATCCAAGCAACGGCTCGAACGAGGAAACGCTTCCAGAGTACCAACAGAGTCTCCAAGAGGTACCGCCGGAAAGGCCGCTGCCTGAAACCCATACGCTTTACCCACATCGTCAGTTCACCAGCTTTACAAAGCTGACGAAGAACCATGCGCCTATCCTCGAATCTGTCCCAAACCCGGCTGAGGATGAAGCGGATGATGTACAGGTACCCGATGCCGCGACGCTCTCGTATGGCAGTGCTAAAGCGGCTGGCAAGTCACCCTCGCGGCTGACCGTTGCCGGGAAGCGCCTCGGAAATATCGTGCACGCTGTCTTTGAAGATGCCCTGAAAGCGCAAATTGTCGCGACCGTTACACGTGATCAGATTATGGAGTTCACCCTTCGCCGCCTCCGCGCAGATGGCATCAAAGCCAAAGACATATCCGACCCAAATGTCGAAAGCATTGTCAATATGGTTGAGGGGGCACTTCAAACAGCGCTTCCCTGCGGCACACGGCTGATGGATATCCGGAATGCATTCCCCGAAGTTCCCTTCCTAAGCCACAGAGAACAGGCCGATCAGGTCACCGCACAGCTTGCCGCAGAGCGAAGCGACACACTCCCGCGGGGCTTCCTCACGGGTAACATCGATGCTATTTTCGAAACCGATACAGGCATATGGATTGTCGACTGGAAGACTAACCACCTTGGTGGCTACGACGATGTGCAGATTGAGGAAGCGATGCACCATCACCGCTACGGACTACAGGGCTATCTCTACAAACAAGCCGTCGAAGCCGCAGGGCTCGGCCGCGTGGCGGGAGTGCGCTACATCTTCGTGAGGGCCTTTGAAAATGGTTTAGCTACCGATGGAAAGGGATGGGTTGACTTTCATGTTGCCACTGCCTAAGGACATTTCAATCGCCAAGGCTATTCGGTGCATACCGGGCGTTCCATTCATCGCCGATGCGACAAATCGCATTTGCGATCGCTACGCAGCTCCGGATGACACATTGCGCACGGTTCTCTTCCTGATGCTGGCACGCGCCCAGGATGGCCATCTCCAGCTCGGGACATCCCATGGCGCAATCGCATCGGTGACCGGCCAGCTTCGGGAATGGAGTGCACAGCTCCGATCCGATGAACGGAGTCTAAGTGACCAAGTGCTCCAGACGGCCGACTGGTTGGATGCCCTTGCGGGTGTCTGGCCAGCTCCGATGGATCATGCATTCCCGGAAAACCTAAGTGTGGCAACGGAAACCGGACTCCAGCTTCGCCGCTTCCATCACATCGAGGCTGGGCTGGAAAAGGCAATCACGAACCGCTTGCGTGGTGATGCTGCTGTTGATCAAGTCGCCTGGGCGAATGCTGTTTCGGAAGCCATCACGTTTATGGCCGAGAAAAATGGCATCCATCTGGCAGCGGAGCAGCAGGCTGCGGTCGCATCGGCATCGAAGAAATTACTTATCATCACCGGTGGCCCCGGAACCGGTAAGACGACGGTCATCGCCAGCATCCTGGATACGTGGAAGCGCTTCGCTGGAAAAACGCGAACCGATGTCCGTGTGGCTCTCGCGGCACCGACAGCCCGGGCTGCGACCCGGATTACATCGGCACTTAGCCGGCAGCATGTGGATGCCACCGCTGCGATGACGGTTCACCGCCTCCTTGGTAGCCGACCAGATCAGCACAATGCGTATTACTACAATGAGCGCAATCCGCTCGAGGTGGATGTGCTGATCATCGATGAAGTCTCGATGCTCGATGCAGGCCTTATGGATGCTGTGTTGCGCGCGATGCCGCCGGAGGCGTGTCTGATTCTTGTGGGAGATCCGAACCAGCTGCCTAGTGTGGAAGCGGGTAGTGTGTTACAGGACCTGATGGCATTGCAGGCAGACCTCGGCGACCTGAACCCCATTGTGACGCTAAAGCGGAACCAGCGTGCGACATCCGAGCTGTCCGCAATTGCCGATACAGCACTTGCAGGGGATGCCGCATCCACACGGGAATTGCTGGGCGGACGCTTACGCAATGAAGTGGCTCTTCATGGCGGCCTTCGCAACATGGATGAAATGCAAAGGCGCTACGCACATTTTCGCCCACAGATGGCCACACCGATGCGGTTCACAAGTACTGTTGAACTCCTCGATGCGGCCCCATCGCTTTTCCATGAGCTCAGCGCGTGGCAGATAATCTGTCCACTACGGCGTCAGGTCCATGTCATAAACAAGCAGTTTGAGAGCATTGCACACCCGGATGGCATCACACCAATCATCATCACCCGTAACAACTATGCCCTTGACCTCATGAATGGCGAGATTGGTTTTAGCGCTTGGGTTGGCGATGAGCTCTACGCGGCATTTGAACCTTTGCTTACGACGACCAAGGATGGACAGCTGGTTGTGGGGGCGACGCGGCTGTTGCCCTACGCATCCCTGACTGATATCGACACGGCATATGCGATCACGGTCCATAAGTCACAGGGAAGTGAGTGGGGAACAGTCGATGTTATCCTTCCAACAGAGGCCAACCGACTTTGTACAAGAGAGCTGCTATACACGGCAGTGACGCGTGCACGCAAGGACATTTCCGTACTTGGAAGCACATCTGTTTTCGATGCCGCACTTGCGACCCAGATTTTCCGTGACTCTAATCTTGGGAATCGCCTGACGATGGCACTTCGAAAGCTCGCAACGTGACCGATTTAGTCCTCGACCTGCAGGTTGTCAAGCAGCCCCTCCGGGCGTTGATGTATGAAAAGCTGGTATTGAAGCACCTCTTTGGCATCGGCATTAGTCATCTGTGTGCGCCTGAAACCGCGGGCATCCGGGTTTTTACGTATCACAGGAATGGAAACATCCGAACCATTCTCGGAGTGATTGGATTCCTGGTGATCGTCGAAGGCATTGCCATCGACTTCTTCGTCGCGACTAAATCCACAAAGGCTGCGATCATCCTTGCGCTGCTTCATGTAGCAATGCTTCTTTACTCGATTGCGTTGATAAAAGCATCCCGGCAAAGACCAATATGCGTGTCAGATGATGGCATCCTTGTGAGGACATCCCTGCTGTATTGCTGCTGGATACCAAGGTCTACCCTGAAATCCGTGTGTGTTCTCGACAAGGAAGTTGAGCGTGTAAACGCGCCAAATGTCCTCTGGTGTGCGCTCGGTGATCAGCCTAATGTGATGATTGAGCTGACCGATGCACAAGGCGCTGTGCTTCCGTTTGGCATCATGCGGAGGGCGGACTGCTTGTATCTCTATCTAGATTCGCCGGCGGAATTCTCAAACGCCACCCGGTACGTAGAGGCACCCGACCAAATCGTGATGTAAATATCGCTAATTCCATCGGCATTTCGTGTTCATTACGCAACTCTCTACCGTCTTCCCAGTGAATTTCTCGTAGAATCGCAGTGACTATGCCTGAAACGACATCCTCAAATTCAACCAGTGGCCGATCACACCGAAGCAGCCGTAACCATCAACGCACTTCGGTAATCGAGAAGTACCTCGCTGGAATCCTCCTGTTGGTCGTTCTCCTGGCATCCGGGCTTGCAGAAATGCCCTGGATACCAAACCCATGGCCGGTGCGTATCCTTCAGGGCACACTCCTTGGCGCCTGGTTTGTCGTTATCGCGGTTGCGACCTTTCAGGAACGCTTCCAGACGATGCTCCTTCGTGGGCCGACACCTTGGATGCTTGCGCTGACTGCATGGCACTTCTACGGCATCCTCAACGCACCAGATTCCAAGTGGGCTCTCGCGCGCTGTCTGCTGGTCCTCATCGGTCTCGCCGTTTACATCGTCGCCGGTTACGGACTAAAGTCAGACACCATCCGCTGGGTAGCCACCGTTGCCATCGGAATCGGCGTTGCACAATCCCTGCTTGGTTTTGCCCAGTTCGGTCAGGACCAGTCGGCATCCCGTGGAGCTATCTTTGCATCCTTTGGTAACCACGAATCGCTTGGCTCCTTCCTGCTGATTCTCATCCCACCTGCGATCGCCCTTGCGCTCCAGCCACGTCTTGAATTCAAGACCCGTCTCTATTCCCAAGCGGCGGCCGTTGTTCTGGTTGGCGCGCTGCTGATTGCACGGACACGCTCCGCGTGGATTGGTCTCGTTGCTGGCGCCATCATGATGGCAGTCCTCGCGGCAAAAGAAGGCCACATCCGTATCGACCGAAACCGCAAACATGACCTTGTCGGTCCAGCGGCTGTCGTGGCCGCGGGGTTGATTGTGTTTGTTGTCATCGGTGAGCTGATGCCACTTCTCGGCGAAAGGGCATCGACGTTTCAGTTTCTAAAAGATGACACATCGTTTATTGACCGCCTCAACCAGTGGCGTGGCGCTGTCCTCGCCACGGGTGAGCGACCATTCACCGGATGGGGAACGGGCTCGTGGCCTATTCTTCAGAGCTGGTGGACGCATACTGCGGATGAGCCATTTACGGTAACCCGCGTCGGGACGGGGCACTCAAACCTGGCACATAACGTCTGGGTACAGACAGCCGCCGAGCTTGGCGTTACGGGGCTTGCGCTGTACGCCGGGATGTTTATCTCGCTCATGCAGTCCGTGATTCAGCGTCTGCCGGATATGAGTGCGCGAAACCATCACCACCGTAAGGCGCTCGCGATGGGTGCTGTCTGTGCGGTGTTTGCATCTATTGTGGATGGCCTTGGCAGCCCGGCACACGTCTTTCCTGGCGTCCTGATTCAGCTTTGGTTCTGGATGGGAGTTGGCGTGGGAGCATGTCGTGAACATGATGTTGCTCCAGAAGCGCTGCTTCCTGCGAAGCCAGTCACACAAATAACGACGGCCATCGTTGCAGCCGTGATTGGATGCATCCCGTTGGCATTCGTCTACCGTCTCAATCAAGGGCAGGCGCGTATCAAGCCTCCAACGGTTGAGATTGTTGTTGAAACCGTTAAGCGTCCTGATGGCAAGCAGGGTGTGCAGGCCATTGCCGTCGTGACAAACCCGGATGGTACCGATCGTGTGAGTGCCCCCGGTATTGAGTGGGCGGCTACCGGTCTTACCAATGTTGGGCAGTCGGCAATCGATGTGGATGGTGGCGGAGTTCGCAGTGTCCTGACGGGAATCCCGCAGCCTGGTGTGCAGCCGGTTCTTTATGCAAAGTGGCGGGATGAAACAGGACGAATCATCTCCGCGCACAACCCGTAAAGCTAGCTATCAGGAAGCTGTCTGCGGTCCAAGCTCCACGAGGTAGAGAGTACGCATCGAGTCGTCAACATCGCGTTTGCCCCGAATCATCCCAAGCTCGGACAAGTACTGCTCGAGTGCCGGCTGAGTGTAATCGGTAAAGGTCCGTGAGCGGGCTGTCCCGAGGCGTTTTGCCTGCGGGTCATCCGATGGCACCCATTCCAGAATCAGGTGGCGTGTGCCTTTTGTCAGCGTTTGGAGCACTTCCTGTAACGGGATTCCAGCGGCAAGACAGAGGTGGTGAATAAGAGCAAGGGCCATTACGGTGTCTGCTTCAAGCCGTGAAAACCAACCCGGGCGCTCGGTGCCATGCAACCCAATTCCGGGGCTTGGTGCCAATACATCCATCCGAACCGTCTGGATTCCAGCCGTATCCTGATGATACTCAACCGTACGCGCATACAGCTGCTCAGCCGCCATCGTGTCAGGTTCAACTGCGAGGACAACATCGGAGAACTCCGCAGCAAGCCTGCTGTAACGCCCCGCATTCGCTCCGTAGTCAACCGTCACACGGCCGGAGATTGCCTTCAGCCAACCGGAAATGATCTGTTCCTTGCTCGCCCGGGCCTTGTCTGTGTAGCCATCTTCCGCATCGTACCCACCCCACTGAGACCGACTCGCCTCAATCTTCGGGCCATTGGCCAGGACTAAGCCGCGGAGGCTGTCGAGTAAGCCCAGCAGCTGAATCTTAGTGAGCTTGCCTCCACTGGATGCAGCTGCTGGCTGGCTGCCCGCGGTACGCGTTGCTTTAGCGTGCATATGAATGTGAGCGACGACTCCGGGGTTCAGCCAGGATGTCTTTGGGAGCATCGCGGATGCGAGATCTAGCGGGATGCCATCCGGGAACTGGAGGAGCAAGCCAGCCATCCGGGAGTCGAACGCGTGCATCAAGACCAGAGGAGCCAGGAAATGTCGGCAAAACTGACCATACCCTGCCCAGAGAGAGCCTTCAGGGTAGCGGACGAGCGACAATGTGTCGATTAAAACAGGCTTACTGCCTACAAACTGGATATTGCTGGATGCCGCATCTTGCAGCCACATCCCGTACTCGAGAGCCGTGATCATGACATCCAATGTGTGGAGCGCGGCAGCCTGCAGCTGGCCATGCGTCCATTCGTGCGAATACGAAATCCAAGGTAATTCTGTCGGTGCGATGACACGCTCTGGTTTCTCTGGCCAAGAATGCAATGACAGTGAGGCGAGGCTAACATCGGTGTGCGTAACAAGGCTGCCAGCGGAAATCAGCTCTCCTAGCAGCCCACTCGTCTCAAGAAATTGAAAGTCTGCAATGGCTGGTGTGAAAATCGCTCTTAGAAGCCGCCCGTCTTGACGGAACATTCGCCCACCGGGGTCGCGGAAGCTGCTTGGATGCCAGTGGTGTGTGAAAGACATAGATTGACCTCTACGGACGTAACTCGCATAAGACGTGTTCAGGAAACCTCCTATGGAATTCGGTGTGATTTGCCGACATCTTCCATGGAGAAACTATGCGAGGACATCCAGCGGTCGTTGAGCAAGAAGCGTTGCAGCTGCCATCCACTTTGGATGTCAACCAATCCAACCACTTAGCCAGTAATCTTGGGACGAGCCGGGGCGATCAAGTACCGACTCAGAAAACACCAAAAGGTGAGTTTCTTCCAAGTCTCGAAGCCTTTCGTGCAATCGCGATCGTGTGCGTTGTCGCCGGCCATAGCATCAGCAGCACCGGCTGGGTAATCGACTCCACAGCCGAGAAGTTCATCGCTAACATCATCCTTGGTGGCACAAACCTCTTCGTTTTCATCAGCGGCTACCTCTTCCACCACGTCTTCAAAAACCGCTATACGTTCAAAGGCTTTATGGAGCAAAAGGCACAGCGCGTACTGCTTCCATACCTCTTCCTGTCTGCGCTACCCATCCTGATGGCGGTTAAGAACGATCACCCCGCGGGGCTCCCTGGCGCCTTAACAGCCTATCTTGGACACCTGACCAAGGGCGATATCTGGATCTGCTACTGGTACGTGCCGTTTGTGATGGCGATGTTCGCACTCTCGCCCATCCACCGTTGGTTTGCCACCCTCCCCGCGAGGGTTCAGATCACAGCTGTTGGAACGATGCTTGCGATCGCCAGCATCACCCAGCGGCCCATCAACAACATCGGAATACCCCAGCTCCTCGTCTACTTCACACCTGTCTACCTTGCAGGCGTTACGGCGGCTGTTCACCGTCAACGCTTAATGGCTTTTCTGTCGCGTCACCACATCAAGCTGCTCATTGGAGCTGTTGGTCTGGCAATCGCACAAGCCATTCTGGCCAGGAATACAGGCTCTTATCACAGGGCCTTCGGCAGCATCGGCAACATCGACCTCCAGCTCATCCAAAAAATCCTGATGTGTGGATGGCTGCTCTACGCCTTGCAGTGGTTTGACCGCCGGGAGAGCAAAGTCATTGGGTTACTCGCATCATCCAGCTTTGCGGTCTTCTTCCTACATCCCTACGTGCTTGATATCTGGCTGCGAACTTGGAAACTCCACGCCTTCCTGAGTGGCGGGGCGGCGCTGCCTATCGCTGTCGCCATCATCCACGGCGTGAGCATCCTCTGCGCACTAGGCATCCGTAAGGTGGCAGGGAAGCGCTCGCGCTACCTGATCGGCTGGTAGACCCTAAAGCCAGCGGTCGGCGAAGTCCAGAAAGGCTGTCCAGTCATCCGCTGTGACCGCATGGCTGCCGGCCCGCAGAAACGTCCCTTGACGACCCAGGCTGACCTTTCCCTGTGACACAACGTCGGGAATCGCGCTGTCGGTTTTGCCGAGGAGCGCCCATGCAGGCTGCGCCGCACGAAGCGCTTCGAATTGGCCATCGGGGTTTGCCCACGTATCTTGCACTGCATTTGAGATAAGCACTGGGCGCGGTGCAATACACGCGATGACGTGATGTTGGTCAAACGGCAGTCGGTCTGTTGCATCGGAATAGGTCTTGAACTTTGCGTTGAACCAGTGGGGGAAGCGCTTGTTGATGTCTGAGACCTTCTCCCCGATAGCGCCCCGGCTTGGCGCCGCGCCGCCGCAACCGCTCTGATGTGGAATCACTAGGGCGATACGCTCATCGGTGGCTCCCGCTAGCAGCGCCGCCTTCCCATTTCGGGAATGGCCCATAATTGCGATGCGCTTTCCGTTGACTCTTGCATCGGTGACCAGATAGTCGACCGCCCGGTGGACACCCCAGGCCCATGCCGCAACTGAGCCGCGGTTAATAGTCTGTTTTGGGCGCCCTGCGGTGCGGTCTTCCCAGCTCCGGATACCGCCATCGTGGTCGATACGGTCTTCATCGATGTCGGCGTAACAAAAGTGTGCAAGCGCATAGCCCCGGGAAATTGTCCGCTCGAGCTGCCAGTCGGCAGCGAGTGAACCCCGACCCTTGCAGCTGCCAAAGTTCCAACCAGTGCGCTCAGGAACCCGCGGGTCATTCGTCAGCGCGTGGTTGCCACAAAAGCCGATTGTGAGGAAACAAGGGACTTTCCCGCGGCGTTTGTTCGGCGTGAACAAAATCAGCTGGATGTTTGGTGCATCCGGATCAGCGAAGTGAATCCGTACAATCCGGCAGGTCGCGGCGCCGCCCAGGGCATCTTTAAATTCGCTCTCAACCTCAAATGCGATGCCATCCGGTGTGGCTGGAATGGCACCGTACATCTCATCCTGAACCCGTTTGAGGATGTCCTTGCGGAAGCGTTTCCACTGGCCACTGGTCGCAATCACTTTGCCATCGAAGTCACGAAGGAGCTCGGGCAGCGGTGCTGACAGACTTTGCGGGAGCGCTTGCTCAGACATGGAAACCTCCTAGGCAGCGGACTTGCGGCGGGCCCACTGGTCGAACGCAACCGCCGCAAGAATCAGAGCGCCAATATAGGCTTTCTGCAAAAACGGCTCGACACCAATCAGGTTCAGACCATTACGGAGGAATGCAACGAGGAGGACACCGAGGATGGTGCCGCTGACGCGTCCTTCGCCGCCCGAGAGGCTTGCGCCACCGACGACAACTGCCGTGACAACATCCAGCTCATAACCTTCCGCACTCGTCGGGTTTCCGGAACCCTGGCGGGCTGCTTCAACAAGGCCCGCAAAGCCTGC
>JACCDI011909691.1_pt1 | contig 10835 bp, 9 predicted proteins | sample 7442791 | NCBI WGS metagenome assembly JACCDI01 (sample SAMN15323434, study PRJNA562643) | freshwater metagenome | isolation source: river surface water | place: USA:Blue River Watershed | collected 2017-08-15
CTTCACGAGCTATGGTTAACGCAGATTTTTCTACCATATCAATGCCTTACCTACTGGGGGATATCTAATGGTAGACCTATTGAAAATATTTAGTAAATAATTCCTGTCGACTAAATTGTTGTCTTGCGCTCAATATTTGGCAGTTAGGGTTTTCACCCACCCTTTCACCCCAATATTTGGGTGCTAGTTACCTTGGATCGACTCCAGTACATCTGGCATTTGCTCTGCGTTAATCAAAACAGCTCTTGCTTTAGATCCTTCAGTCGGCCCAACAATTCCCCTACTCTCCATCAAATCCATAAGCCGACCTGCCTTTGCAAAACCAATTCTTAGTTTACGTTGCAACATTGAAGTAGAGCCAAACTGGGTAGAGACAACTAATTGAATTGCTTGCAATAATAAATCTAAATCATCTCCAACATCATCTGTTATTACATTGGACTTAATTGGGGCATTTAAATCAATTCTATAAACAGGTTGTAGTTGAGATTTAACGTGATTGACTACCGCTTCAATTTCTCGTTCAGAAATATATGCCCCTTGTATACGAACTGGCTTACTAGCTCCCATTGGTAAAAACAATCCATCGCCTTGCCCTACTAATTTCTCAGCTCCTGGTGTATCTAAAATAACTCTAGAGTCGGCCAAGCTGCTGGTTGCAAAAGAAAGTCGAGAAGGAACATTGGCTTTAATTAAACCTGTAACAATATCTACGCTAGGTCGTTGAGTCGCTAGTACTAAGTGAATTCCTGCCGCCCGAGCTAATTGAGTTATGCGAACAATAGATTCTTCAACCTCTCGGGCTGCAACCATCATTAAGTCGGCTAACTCATCGACTATAACTAGTAAATATGGATAAGGTTCTAACACTCTGTCACTACCTGCCGGTGGATTAACCTTCCCGGCTTTTACCGCCTTATTAAAATCATCAATATGCCTGAATCCAAAAACTGATAAATCGTCGTATCTCATCTCCATTTCACGAACTACCCAAGACAATACATCTGCTGCTTTTTTAGGGTTAGTAATAATAGGCGCAATTAAATGTGGAACACCTTCATAATTTGTTAACTCAACTCGCTTTGGATCAATTAGAACCATTCGGACTTCATCAGGTGTAGCTCGCATAAGGACTGAGACCACTAATGAATTAATCATGGATGATTTACCAGCACCAGTTGCACCTGCAACTAATAGGTGTGGCATCTTTGCTAAATTAGCACATAAGAATGAGCCTTCAACATCTTTACCTAAGGCAATTAACATCGGATGGGTATCATTTGAAGAAACTGGAGATCTCAAAACATCGCCAAGTGCAACAATTTCTCGATCGGAGTTTGGTATTTCTATACCTACCGCCGATTTACCAGGAATTGGTGAAAGAATTCTTATCTCACCGCTTGCTACAGCGTAAGCAATATTTTTAGACAGTGCCGAGATTGCTTCAACTTTTACACCATTACCTAGTTCAACCTCATATCGAGTAACCGTTGGTCCACGCATAAAACCAGTTACTTGCGCATCAACATTAAATTGCTCAAACACTTGCTTTAGGGCAGCCACTACTGCTTCATTGGCTTTTGATTTCCCTTTAGCTGCCGGCCCACCCCTTAACAAATCTAATGGCGGTAATTCATACTTAACATCGGAAGAAAGTAATAATTGTTGTGGCCTACTATTTTCATGCTTAACTGGCTGAATAATCGGAATTGGTTGTGTTATCTGGTCAAAATCTTCTAACTCGATCTCAAACTCTTCTTGCTGTGGTTCAAAATCTTGCACCAAATCTTTAACTAGAGGGGTCTCAAATGGTGGGCTTTCGCTCACCTCAAAATCCTCAGCTACAAGTTTCTGTGCTCGTCGCTGTCTTAATTTTCCAATTCCACTGCCACCAAATCTAAATAAGCGCTTAATCTGAGTAAATAACTTAGAAAGTGATGTCTTAGTAACAATCAACAAACCAAATAGTAAAACAATCAACAAGATAGGAATTGCTAAAACTTCAGTTACTACGGCAATTAATGATGTTGAAACACCATACCCGATCCAACCACCACCTTGCTGAATTGCAGTTGCGCCAGTTCCAACAGAACCATTTATGATATGAATCAAAGCCGTAGTGCTGATAAGAAGTAGCAGCGTTCCAATTGTTATTCTACCGGTGTCACCTGACTCATCGGGAGATTTAAAAATTCGATACGCAAAGTAAATAAATATAAGAGGAACTAAATAAGCAAGTTGCCCAACTGCGCCAAATAAAAATGCATATGTAGATTTGCCCAGAAAATTATCTAATTTAAACCAAATTCCTGCTGAAAAAATTAGGGCCAAAATGAAGATAAAAAAGGCAATGCCATCTCGTTGATGAGTAGGGTCTAACTCCTTGGAGGAGCGAAAAATAAAGCGAACTGCACTGCCTAAGATTTTTGAAACAAATCGCCAAATAGAGCTAAGGCCTCTAATTATCGGTGCAAAAATTCGAATTTTTTTTGCCTTGCTTTTTTTCTTTGCCATAAGAAGATAAGCCTAAAGAATAAGTTAATTACTTGCCCTAATTGGCGCGCACTTTGGTCTAAAAACTAAACAAACTTTTTACTAAACCTCTATTACTAGCGGGATTATCATCGGTTTGCGACGATGCTCCTCCCCGACCCAACTTCCTATTGTCTTACGAACAACTTGAGATAGCTGATGGGTACCATTAAATCCACCAGCAACTGCTTTAGCTAAAGCTTTCTCGATGTCACCCTTAACATCATCAAATAAACTCTTATCTTCAGTAAACCCTCTAGCATGAATGTCAGGACCGGCAACAATTTTTCCGCTCTGTGAATCTATAACTACTACTACCGAGATAAAACCTTCATCTCCTAATATTTTTCTATCCTTAAGTGAGCTCTCTGTAATTTCACCAACGCTTTGGCCATCAACATACACATAACCGCATGGAATAGATCCAGAGATATCAGCATGCCCATTTGCCACATCAATTGTGATTCCATTTTCGGCAATGACAACATTATGTTCAGATAATCCTGACTGCATTGCTAAATCTGCATTTGCTCGCATATGGCGCCATTCTCCATGTACTGGTAACACATTTTTTGGTTTAACAATTTCATAGCAATGTAGTAACTCTCCAGCTGAGGCATGGCCTGACACATGAACCATGGCATTACCTTTATGCACGACGTGAGCACCAAATCTAGTTAGCTCATTTATTACTCGGTAAACAGATTTTTCATTACCAGGAATCAAAGAGGATGCGAGGACTACTGTATCTCCCTTACCTACTCTAATCTCATGATCACCATTTGCAATTCTAGATAATGCAGCCAATGGCTCTCCTTGCGATCCAGTGCAAACTAAAACTATTTTGTCACCAAAAGAATCTATATCTTTATAGTCAACAATTAACCCAGTTGGTACTTTTAAGTACCCTAAATCTTCAGCTAATTTCATATTTCTAACCATTGATCTGCCAACATATGCAACTTTACGGTTTGATTCAGATGCGGCGTTTAAAACTTGTTGGATTCGATGAACGTGCGATGCAAATGATGTCACCACAACTCTTCTTGGGGTTTTCTGGATAGCTTCAATTAAAGCAGGATAAATATCCTTTTCGGCCACAGTTAATCCGGGAACATCGGCATTTGTTGAATCAACTAGAAATAAGTCAACGCCATCTTTACCCAGCCGAGAAAAAGTCTCAAGATCAGTAACTTTTCCATCCAACGGCATTTTATCCATCTTGAAATCACCAGTATGCAAAATTACGCCAGCTGGTGTTTTTATTGCAACAGCTAGTGAATCCGGTATTGAGTGATTAACTGTGATGAACTCAAGGGTAAAGGGGCCAACTTTTTCTACCTGGCCAGCTTTTACTTGAGTCATTGGAGATGTGATACGTCGCTCTTTTAATTTTGGAGCCACAAAGGCAAGAGTTAATTGTGATCCAATAATTCGAATATCGCTTCGCTCTCTCAAAAGATAAGGGACTGCGCCAATATGATCTTCATGTCCGTGAGTTAGAAATATTGCTTCAACATCATCCATGCGATCTTTAATATAAGAGAAATCCGGCAGAATTAAATCAATTCCTGGTTGATCATCACCTGGAAATAAAACTCCGCAATCGACAATTAGTAATCTTCCTTCATATTCAAATACGGTCATATTTCGACCGATCTCACCAAGTCCGCCCAAAGCAACTATGCGAAGGGTTTTTTTAGCTAACTTTGACGGGTAAGGTAATCCTGGATGTGGATGATTCATTTAGTTACTTTAATTTAACGCCACCGGCCTGAAGATCAACTTTAAGTTGCGCAATCTGCGCTTCAGTTGCATCCACAAGCGGCAATCTTGTAAATCCTCCAGGTAGCCCCATTAGATTCAAGGCTGCTTTAGTCAAAATAGCTCCTTGAGTTCTAAATGTTCCAGTAAAAACTGGTAGTAACTGTTGGTGAATTTCAAGAGCGCGGTTTGAATTACCAGAAAACCAAGCATCTAACATAGCTCTTAACTCAGCACCAACTGTGTGACCACAAACGGATACAAAGCCAACTGCTCCAACTGAAAGTAGCGGTAGATTCAAAATATCATCACCAGAGTAAACCGGAATAGCACATCTTTTAATTACCCATGAGGTTGCAGCTGGATTTCCTTTAGCATCTTTTAGTGCAGCAATATTTTTATGCTCAGCTAATCTAACAATCGTATCTGATTCTATTTCTATTCCGGTTCGTCCTGGAATGTCATACATCATTATTGGTAAATCTGTGGCATTAGCCATTGCTTTAAAATGTGCTTCAATTCCTGCTTGTGGTGGTTTGTTGTAGTACGGAGTTACAACTAATAAACCATCTGCCCCTGCTTTGGCTGCACGTTGTGCCTGCTCAACAGAGTGCGAAGTTTCATTATTACCTGCTCCTGCAATAATTTTAATTTTATCGCCAACAACCTTGCGTACTGTTTTAATAATTTGGTCTTTTTCTTCATCTGATGTTGTTGGAGCCTCACCTGTTGTGCCATTTACTGCAATTCCATCATGACCTAAAGAAACTAGGTGAGCTGCAATTTTTTCTAATCCAGTCCAATCAATTTCACCACTTTTTGTAAATGGTGTGACCATCGCGGTAATTAGCCGGCCAAATGGTGGCGTGATCTGCATGGTCTAAGGCTACCGCTTATCTATGGTGCTATGCGACCAGATTTTTGAAATGCTCCGTATGTTATAGGCATTAATTTAGCGAACTCTGCTTCCATTTTCTCGGCAACCATCTCAATCTCACGTTGAGGATAGGATGGAAAATGTGAACCTTCCCTAGCGGTTCTTAGCGATAAAAAATTCATTAAGGCGCGTGCATTCATAGTTACATACATTGATGAGTAAAGCGTCACCGGTAATACTGCTCGAGCTACTTCACGTGCTACGCCTGCACTCAACATTTTTTGGTAATTTGTATATGCAAGTTTGCAAGTTTCCTTAATAGCGTCAACTGTTACTTTGAATTGTTCCTCTGTGCCATCAACAAATGTATACGCCCCTGCTTTTCCTATCTGTACTAGCTTTCGCTCTTTGCTTGGAATATAGAAAACAGGTTTTAATTCTCGGTATCTACCGCTCTCTTCATTGTAGGAAGCAATTCTGTGTCGCATAAACTCTCTAAATACAAATATCGGAGCTGATATAAAGAATGTCATTGAAGTATGCTCGAATGGTGAGCCATGACGCTCACGTGCTAAATAATTTATTAAACCTTCAGATTTTGTAGCGTCAGCGCCTACTTCTTCAAGGGACTTATCTCCTGCGGTTGACACCCTAGCCGCCCAAATAACATCGGCGTCACTTGCACTAGATTTCACTAGTTCAACCGACATATCATCTCGAAAAACTATCTCATCACTCATGTGCGCGACCCTATCTTTGGTGATTGATGATTGGCTGGATTAAAGTGTCGGCGTGTCAATTAAACCCAAAAATGATGCTGTGGAGCGAACATCCCTAAGCGTTGCTTTTACCGTAGGTCTATACGGTGCAGCCTTTGGTGCCGCTGGCATTACCGCTGGATTTTCGATTCTGCAAACCTGCCTGTTGTCCCTACTTCTATTCTCTGGCGCTTCTCAATTCGCAGTTGTTGGAATAATGGGCGCAGGTGGTTCTGCTGCGAGTGCAATTGCGACAGCAACATTATTAGGTTTTAGAAACGCTTTATATGGTTTACAGCTAGCCCCAATTTTAAAAGTTACAGGTTTGAAAAGAATTATTGCCTCTCAAATAACAATTGATGAGTCAACTGCTGTATCAACACTTCAGTCAAATGATTCCGATCGAAAACGAGCATTCTATTTAACAGGATTTGGTGTTTATATCTTTTGGAATCTATTTACATTTCTCGGTGCGCTCGGCGCCAGTGCTATTGGTGATCCATCTGTATGGGGTTTGGATGCAGCCGTGCCTGCGGCTTTCTGTGGACTTGTTTGGCCGCGGCTTAAAGACAAGCGGCTATTTTTGATATCTGCTTGCGCAATTATTCTGGCGCTTTTGTTAACACCAATAACTCCGGCAGGAATTCCAATTATTACAACTGTCCTGCTAGCCATTTTTTTTGGGTGGAAAAAATGAGTTCAATATGGATGGCTGTAATTGGATCAAGCATTACTGCATTTTTAAATAAATATATTGGACATAGTGTCCCAGAGAAGTGGCTTGATAAACCAAGAATCAAAAATATAAATACCTTAGTTCCTATAGTTTTACTAAGTGCATTAATTGGAGTCCAAACCTTTGCCAACAAGCAGGAGTTAGTAATAGATCAGCGACTAGTAGGGGTTGGTGTTGCTCTAATTGCCCTAAAACTAAAAGCTTCTTTTCCGGTAGTTGTACTCGCTGCAGCTGTTTCATCTGCAGCGGTTTACAATTTATTCTAAAGAACTTTTAAAGCCTCTAGTTTTTCTTTTAACGCAGCATCAGATGGCTCTGTTAGATGAGTTCCGTCCGAAAATAAAATAACTGGAATAGAACGCATTCCGCCATTAATTTCGATGACTTTGTCAGAAGCACTTGCATCCGCTTCGACATCGATATAATTATATTTAACATTATTTGAATCTAAGAATTTCTTAGATCTACGACAATCCTTACACCATTCAGCACCATACATTGTTATCTCGCTCATTTGATTACCTCCATATAGTTTTCTAACCCAACTGTTAAGCCGGGATACTTTGCGACATTTCTTACGCCAATTAACACCCCTGGCATAAAGCCAGATCTATTAATTGAATCATGTCTAATAGTTAAAGTCTCACCTAAATCTGAAAAAACTACCTCTTGATGTGCAACATATCCGTGAGCTCTAATTGAATGTACAGGCACATCGCCCACTATCGCACCCCTGGCACCAGCGAGTGAGCTTTTTGTTGCATCTGGCATAGGCTCTTTATTATTTTCTTTACGCGCAGTTGAGATTAATTCGGCAGTTCTGATCGCAGTTCCTGATGGTGCATCAACCTTATGTGCATGGTGCATTTCAACAATTTCTGCGCTTTCAAAATACTTAGCAGCAGTTTTGGAAAATTGCATCATTAAGACAGCTCCTAAACCGAAATTAGGAGCAATTAGTGCGCCAACTTTTGGATGCTTGTTAAGCAGATCTCTTAGCTTATTTAATCTCACCTCATCAAAACCTGTAGTGCCCACAACTACATGGATATTATTTGTAATTGCAAACTCTAAATTTTTCATGACGGAATCAGGAGTTGTAAAGTCAACTACAACTTCAGTACCAGTTTTAGTCAATTGGTCTAAAGAATCGCCAAGATCTAAGGCAGTACTTAAAGTTAAATCGCTGGCAGCATTAATAGCTGCGACCGCCTCTGTGCCCATTCTGCCTTTGGCACCAAGCACTGCAACCTTCATTTTATTAACCTTTCAAATTTACTTCTGGACGTGAATGGTCCCACTACCGCAAGCGTAGGAGATGTAGGTAGGGTTTTGCGGGCAATTTCCCTGATTTGTTCAGGTGTTACGTTTGCAATCTCACTCAAAATCTCATCAAAACTTAAAACTTGGCCATACACCAGTTCACTTTTACCAATTCTAGTCATACGGGAGCCAGTATCTTCCTGACTTAGCACCAAGGCGCCTGAGACTGATCCCTTTGCCCTATCAATCTCTTCCAGAGTTAAACCATTCTCGGCAATATCAAAAAGTATTGATTGAATTACTTTTACTGATTCTTCAGCCTTACTTGGCTTACAACCAACATAGAAAGATAGAACGCCGCTTCCGGCAAATTGTTGACTGTATGCATAGGTTGAATATGCCAACCCACGTTTTTCTCGAATTTCTTGGAATAATCTTGATGACATTCCTCCTCCTATTGCTGAGGATAAAATACTTAATGCAAATCTTGACTTATCATCCCTTGCCAAACCTGGAACACCGTAAATGATGTGTGCTTGTTCGGTCTTTTTGTTAAGCAAGGTAACTTTACCTTTTCCTGAAACCTTAACATTGGCTGCTTTTCTCAATTTATAATCGGTTTTTGATTGATCTAAAAATCCATCCTTACTTAAAGCATTTTCAACCATATCTACTACTTTTCTATGTTTAATATTTCCAGCAACAGCTACAACTAAATCTTCTGGTTTATATCTATTTTGATAATAGTTAAAAACAGTATCCCTACTCATACCTTTTATAGACTGTACAGTTCCTAGGATTGGTCGGCCAAGTGGTGTATCTCCGTAGTATTTTTCTAGAAATAAATCATGTATTAAGTCGCTTGGATCATCATCACGCATAGCAATTTCTTCTAGCACTACCTTGCGCTCTGCATCAACATCCTCTTTTTTGACTACGGATGAGGTTATTAGGTCACTTATTACATCAACTGCTAGTGGTAGATGCTTATCAATTACACGAGCATAAAAGCAGGTGTATTCCTTAGAAGTAAATGCATTAGTCTCTCCGCCAACTGCTTCAATTGATGATGAGATCTCTAGTGAAGTTCTCTTCTTGGTCCCTTTAAACAATAAATGCTCTAGAAAGTGTGAAGCTCCCGCGGTTGAATTAGATTCATCACGGGAGCCAACATTGACCCAAATACCAAAAGCTGCTGAGCGAACAGATTTTTCTTCCTCAGTGACTATTCGTAAGCCACTTGGCAAGACCGTTCTAGCCAAATTACTCTGACTTAGCTTCTTCTGGAAGATTTGCTGGAACTAATGAGTATTTACCCTTTGGATCTATCTCATTAATTACAACTTCAATCTTCTCGCCAACCTTCATTACTTCTTCAAGGTTTTCAATTCGCTTTCCACCATGCATCTTGCGAATTTGCGAGATGTGTAGCAAGCCATCTTTACCTGGAGCAAGATTCACGAAAGCACCAAAAGTGGCTAACTTAACAACCGAACCATTGAACTTATCGCCAACAGATAATTGAACTGGATTAGCAATTGCATTGATTTGTGCCTTTGCAGCCTCAGCGGCAGAACCTTCGGTAGCACCGATATAAATAGTTCCATCATCTTCAATTGTGATATCAGCGCCAGTTTCATCCTGAATCTGATTAATCATTTTGCCCTTAGGACCAATAACTGCACCAATCATGTCGACTGGTACCTTTATTGAAATAATTCTTGGAGCAAGTAATGACATCTCATCTGGAACTGAAATTGCTTGATTCATTACATCTAAAATTGCTAGGCGTGCTTCTTTAGCTTGTAAAAGAGCCGCAGCAAGTACTGATGCTGGAATTCCGTCTAACTTAGTATCGAGTTGAAGTGCAGTCACAAACTCTTTAGTTCCTGCAACTTTGAAATCCATATCTCCGAATGCATCTTCCGCACCCAAAATATCTGTTAGTGCTACATACTCAGTTTTTCCATCTACCTCATCTGAGATTAGACCCATTGCAATTCCTGCAACTGGAGCTTTAAGTGGAACACCGGCATTAAGCAGTGACATTGTTGAAGCACAAACTGAACCCATTGAAGTTGATCCATTTGAACCTAATGCCTCAGAAACTTGGCGGATTGCATATGGAAACTCTTCGCGTGTTGGTAAAACTGGAACTAGCGCGCGCTCTGCAAGAGCTCCATGTCCAATTTCACGACGCTTTGGTGAGCCAACTCTTCCTGTTTCACCAACTGAATACGGTGGGAAGTTGTAATTATGCATATACCGCTTGTGATCTTCAGGTGAGAGCGTATCTAACTGTTGCTCCATCTTTAACATATTCAAAGTTGTGATTCCCAAAATTTGAGTTTCACCTCTTTCAAATATTGCAGATCCGTGAACTCGAGGAATTACCTCCACTTCAGCTGTTAGCGCACGAATATCTCGCAAGCCGCGGCCATCGATACGAATCTTCTCTCGTAATACTCTTTGTCTTACTAATTTCTTAGTGACTGAGCGAAGTGCTGCAGATATTTCCTTAACTCTTTCTGGAAAATCAACAGTTAGTTTTTCTGTAACAGCGCTATTGATCTCACTTAGCTTTGTCTCGCGCTCTTGCTTACCAGCAATTGTTAAAGCCTTAGCTAGGTCATCTTTTGCAGCTTTTTCAACAACTGCATAGATATCCTCTTGGTAATCAAGAAACACTGGAAATTCACCAGTTGGCTTTGCGGCTTGCTTTGCCAATTTAATTTGTGCTTCACAAAGAATCTTAATAAATGGCTTAGCAGCCTCAAGTCCTTGACCGACAATTTCCTCAGTTGGCACAGTTGCGCCACCCTTAATTAATTCAATTGTCTTTACTGTTGCTTCGGCTTCAACCATCAAAATTGCAACATCATTATCTGAGATGCGACCAGCGACC
>JACCDI010456999.1_pt1 | contig 10827 bp, 5 predicted proteins | sample 7442791 | NCBI WGS metagenome assembly JACCDI01 (sample SAMN15323434, study PRJNA562643) | freshwater metagenome | isolation source: river surface water | place: USA:Blue River Watershed | collected 2017-08-15
CAGGATGGTGCGGCCGGCCGATACCTTTTTGATCAGGTCGGTCACGCGCTGCACGTCTTCATGGCCCATGCCCTGCGTCGGTTCGTCGAGCAGCATCAGTTCCGGGTCCATCGCCAGCGTGGTCGCGATCTCGAGCGCGCGCTTGCGGCCATACGGAAGATCCACGGTGACACTGTCGGCGAAACCGGACAGGCCGACTTCATCGAGCAAGGCGCGTGCACGCTCATTGAGCACGTCCAGCGAGGCTTCGCTCTTCCAGAAATGGAAAGACGTGCCCAGCTTGCGCTGCAAGCCGATGCGCACATTCTCCAGTACCGACAGGTGCGGGAACACAGCCGAGATCTGGAACGAACGGATGATGCCCATGCGCGCCACTTGCGCCGGCTTCTCCATCGTGATGTCACGGCCATTGAACAGAATCTGCCCCGAACTCGGTGCAAGGAACTTGGTCAACAGGTTGAAACAGGTGGTCTTGCCGGCGCCGTTGGGGCCGATCAGTGCGTGGATGTGTCCGCGCTGCACCTGCAGGTTCACCTGATTGACGGCGACAAAGCCTTTGAATTCGCGCGTCAGGTTTCTGGTTTCCAGAATGATGTCCGACATGAAGGCTCCTGCTCAGGACCTGCGGACGGCCGGAACGGCCAGGGTGGGGGCAGCCATGCTGAAGTATCTCCGTTAGTTTTTTATTGTTTTGCCAATTAGGCACGAAATGAGCAAACGCTCGCGCCTTGGTAGCTTGATAAAACAGCCAAGGCTTCGAATTAACAGGCTCATCCGTCGCACCGCTTCGCTGGCTCGGCATGAAACGCATTTTTGCCATCGCCTACGCGATCCGGCACCCGCTGGTCTGTTGCCGCTCGGCCCGGAAGCCTGACAACTTATTCTATTTCCAAGAAAAAACAAAATGAATAATTTGATTGTTCTTCGGACTTATAGGGTCTGCGAGGTACTGCGGAGCAACATTTCTCTTGAGAACTGATGCCCGTCCCTGTTGGCGGCCATCCCCGCTTCTGCCCCTTGATGCCTGGCCTCATCTTAGACATCACTGCGGATGTCGAGGTTTGCGTTTGGCAAAGTCCCTGACCGAGGGCTTTGAAGCCGCGCTAAGTTACCGGTGGTCACTAGTTCATTGATACATCACAAGGGTGAGTTCGGTGATCGGAATAAGCTGCCATTGCCTCATTGAATTCTTCTTGCATTGCTTGGTGGCAATCCCTTCGCACCCTTGACCATCAAAGTACATGTACAGGCGACGACATCCGCGCTGGTTAGCTTGATGAAATTTCTAATTCCTCAGTCTGCGTTCGAAAAACGCCTGTTTGCGAGCTTCGCGGCCGGCGCTGCGGCCTTGCTGATGCTGGCCGGACTGACCTGGCATTTCTCACTCACGGGTATCGATGCGACGCGCTTCGTGATTCATTCACATGAAGTCATAGCGAGCATCGGCCGCGTCGAGCAGTACGTCTACCAGGCCGAGTCGGAGCAGCGTGGCTTCCTGATCACGGGCGACCGCACTTACCTGTCGGCTTACCGGCAAGCGCTCGACTCGCTGTCGAAGGAACAGGCGGTGCTGGACAATCTCGTGTCGGACAACCCGTCACAAGCGGCACGCGTGCGCCACCTGAAGATCATCATCGCTTCGCGCATCGACTGGCTGGCGCGGAACATCGAACTGAAGTCGTCACTGCATCCGCGCCCCGCCCCCGTCGACGTCTCTGCCGGCACGGGCCTCGATCGCCAGATCGATATTCTGGCTGCTGACGTATTCAACGAAGAGCAGCGGCTTCTGAAGCACAGGCAACAGCTCGAGTCTGATCGCGCGCAAATCAGTGCCTTTGGTTTCTTTGCATTGCTGATACTGGTCCTGCTGGCCGTGCCTTTCCTGTACAGACGCATGCGCGAAGCCTTCAACGACAAACAAAAGGTGTCCGACGAAGCGCGACGTCTGGTAGACCTGATCGACCGCACGCCGGACTTGATCGCGATGAGCACGCCCGAAGGGCGCGTCGCTTACGTGAACCGCGCCATGCGCGAGCTGATTGGGGTCGGCGACCTGCCGGCTGCCGACATCAAGCGCGAACGGGTCTACAGCACGGCATCGCTGAACCATGTGCTGCGTGTCGGCATCCCGCACGCGCTGGCCCATGGCACCTGGTACGGCGAAACCAGCTGGGTCAATGCCGACGGCAAGGAAGTACCGGTATCGCAAGTACTGATCGCCCACCGACAGTCGGATGGCAGCGTCACCTTGTCAACGATTGCACGCGACATCAGCGAGTCGAAGGCATCCGCGCGCCTGCTGGAAGAAAAGAACCGGCAGATCGAACAGGCCTCGCGCATGAAGACCGAGTTCATGGCAACCATGTCGCATGAACTGCGCACGCCGCTCAATGCCATCATCGGCTTTTCCAGTGTGATCCGCGACGGGCTGGCCGGGCAGATCGATGCGACCGTCAGGGAATATGCAGACGACATCCTCAACAGCGGCCGTCATCTGCTGGAGCTGATCAACGACATCCTCGACCTGTCGACCATTGAATCGGGCAATATGCGGCTCGAGCCTGGCATGGTCGATGGCAATGACCTGGCGGCCAGCGGCATGGCCATCATGCGCGAACAGGCGACGGCGCGTGGCATACAGCTGGTGCAGACGATCTCGCCCGAACTCAAGGGCCTGTGGCTGGACCCGCGCAAGACGCGGCAAATCATTTTCAACCTGCTGTCGAATGCCGTGAAATTCACGCCCGATTGCGGCCAGGTCAAGCTGGCCATGCGGCTGGTGCCACGCAGCCTGGTGGAATCGCAGCAGGGCAACGAGCAAAGGCGCCTGTTCGCACTGGCGCCCTCTGCCTTCCTGGAATTCCTGGAGATCTCGGTCAGCGATACCGGCGTCGGCATCGCGCAAGCCGACCTGTACCGGTTGTTCCAGCCCTTCCTGCAACTCGATTCATCGCGCAGCCGCTTGTATGAGGGCACCGGCCTCGGGCTGGTGATGGTGCGGCGTCTGGTCGAACTGCAATCCGGCGCCTTGCTGGTCGAGAGCGAACCCGGCAAAGGCTCGCGCTTCACCGTCTGGCTGCCGCTGCGCGACCCCGAGCCCGCCGGCCAGCTGCCGATCGCACTACCGGACCAGCTGCTGCGGCCCCTCACTCACTGACGCCCCTGGCCGGCCACGAACAGTCCCTGCACACGCCCGCCAATCCTATTTTGATTTTCAATCATTGAATCAGGATCACCCCACATGACCAGCCTCGACACTGACATCGACGATAGCATCGCTGCCCTGCACCCCGATCAAGGCAAGCCGATCGTGATGCTGGTGGACGACCAGCCGCGCAACTCCCGACTGCTGCAGGCGCAATTGGGGATAGAGCATTTTGAATTCATGGTCGCGCAATCCGGCGAGGATGCATTGAACCAGATACGCGGCCGCCTGCCCGACCTGATCATCCTCGACTACATGATGCCCGGCATGAACGGCCAGCAAGTCGCGATGGCGCTGAAGCAGGATGCCCGCACCCGCAACATCCCGATCATCATGCTGACGGCGCTGTCCGACCATGCCTCGCGCATGCATGCACTGTCGGCTGGTGTCGAAGAGTTCATCAACAAGCCGGTCGATCAGGCCGAGCTGTATACGCGGGTACGCAACCTGCTGCGGCTCAAGTCTTTCCAGGACCAGCTGGCCAACCACAACCGCCGCCTGTCCGACCAGGTGGCCGAGCGCACCCGCCAGCTGACCGAGGCTTACCGCGACACCATCTACACCATGGTCAAGGCTGCGGAATACAAGGATGAAGACACCGGCTTGCATGTGCAGCGCATCAGCTTCTTCTGCCTCGAATTGTCCGAGTACCTGGGCATGGACAAGGCTTTCTGCGACCAGATCTTCTATGCATCGGCAATGCACGATGTCGGCAAGATCGGCATTCCCGATGCGGTGCTGCTCAAGCCCGGCGCATTCGATGCTGCCGAATGGTCCATGATGAAGACCCATTGCACGCTGGGCGCCAAGATCCTTCACAAGGGCAGCTCGCCCTACGTGACCATGGGCGCCGACATCGCACTCAGCCACCATGAACGCTGGGACGGCAGCGGCTATCCCAACGGCCTGGTCGGCGACGCGGCGCCGCTGCCGGCCCGCATCGTGATGCTGTGCGACCAGTACGACGCACTGCGCTCGCGCCGCCCATACAAGCCGGCCATGAGCCATGAAAAGGCATCGGCCATCATCATGGAAGGCGACGGCCGTACCGAACCCGGGCATTTCGACCCGGAAGTGTTATCAGCCTTTACACAAGTCCGGCACCGGTTCGCCGAGATTTACGCCGCCAATATCGATTGATATTTGATTGAGGGATGCAGGCCGGCCCGGGTTTGTGTATTCTCATTGCACAGACCTCAGCACAAACTTGAACCGCAGCCAGCCATGCTTCCCCTGTTCGGCGACATCAGCAACATCATCAGCCTGTCCATTACGCCCGCCTTCCTGCTGCTGGGCGTGCTGATGCTGATGCGCGTACTGAACAATCGCCTCGACCGCATCCATGACCGGCGCGAAACGCTGGAGCAGCGCCTGTCGGGGGGAGTCGCCCTGCGACCCGTGCTGATACATGAGCTTGATGTGTTGCGCCGGCGCGCGGACGTGATTCACCGCGCCGTCGGCTTCACCGCCACATGCCTGGTGCTGGTATGCGCGGTGGTCGTGGCCCTGTTCGTCGACGATGCCTTCAACCTCGCGCTCGACTCCCTGATCGCGCTGCTGTTCGTCGCCGCAATGCTGTTGCTGATCGCCAGCTTCTCGCTGTTCCTGCACGAGATCTTCATCGCCAGCCACACGATGCCGGCAACGGCGCTGCACCCGGCACGCCAGCCCGACGGCCGCAGCTGACCTGCGGGTCAGGCCGTCGGTGACTCGGGCAACCAGAAGCGCCCGGCCATTTCCTCCAGCCCCACGTTCTGCAGCACCTCGGCCAATCGACGTGCCGCCTTCGGTTGCGGCTGGTCCTTGCGGGTCGCGATAATCAGTTCATTCTTCATCGAATGTTCCCAGCCCACCAGTTCGGTCACATTCACCTGGTAGCCATGCGCTTCCAGCTGCAGGCAACGCAGCACATTCGTCAGGTGACTGCCGAACTCGCGGGTATGGATGGGATGGCGCCAGATCTCGGTCAGCGAATCGCGGCCCAGCGACTTGCCTTTCAGGCGGCGCAGCGTAGCCGCCACCTCGGCCTGGCAGCACGGCACCAGCACGATAAAGCGCGCCTGCTTCTTCAGTGCAAAGCTGATCGCATCATCCGTCGCTGTATCGCACGCATGCAAGGCAGTGACGACATCGACCCTGGCCGGCAAGGCATCCGAGACGATGGACTCGGCCACCGACAGATGATGGAAATGCATGCGCTCGAAGCCCAGGTGCTGCGCCAGCGCGCGGGTGCTGTCCACCAGCTCGGCGCGGGTCTCGATGCCGTGGATGGTGGACGCATCATGGCGCTGCTTGAAAAACAAGTCGTACAGGATGAAGCCGAGATAGGACTTGCCTGCGCCGTGGTCGACCAGGCTCAGCTGGTCTGAATCGACTTGCCTGAGCAAGGGTTCGATGAACTGGAACAAGTGATACACCTGTTTCAGCTTGCGCCGGCTGTCCTGATTCATCTTGCCGTCGCGCGTGAGGATGTGCAGCGCCTTCAGCAATTCGATCGACTGGCCTGCGCGGATTTCTGTTTCTGCCATGGTGGAATGTTCTCCTGCAAGGCCGACATGGTAGCAGCGTCCGAAAATTCTTCACCGCCCCCGGTAGTTCTTACCCGTCTTGCCCGCATGGCCTTGCCCCGCCTTAACCATTGGCACGCCTCTGGCGTCTGCTTCGCCGTAGTCGCCGTCCGGGCACGGTCGCTGCTTCAGCGACGATCTCTCTACCCATCGCCATTCAAGGCAAACACAGATTGCGATCACGCAGCGAGTGACAGCAGGGAGCATCAACTACACAGACCAGAGGATGAACATGAAAGTCTTATCTTTGCGAACGTTCACACCGTGGGCGATAGTGCTGCTGTCACTGGCCGTCCTGGCAGGATGCGGCAGCGACAGCAATCCGATCAACCCGACGGCGGCTGGCGTCAGCCAGGTCAGTTCCGCCAACAGCACCGTGCCGCGCAACGTCTATTCGGCGACGCTGACGGGCACCGAAGAGGCGCCGCCCAACAACAGCACGGCGACCGGCACCGGCGTAGCGGTGGTCGATCCGACCACGCGCGTGATGAAGGCCACCATCGTATCGGCTGACATCACGGGCACGGCAGCGCACATCCACGTGGGCGCGCGTGGCGTTGCCGGCCCCGTCGTGTTCCCGTTGACGCAGGTGACGGGCGGCAGCGGCATCTGGACCACGACTGCGACGCTGACCACGGACCAGCTGACCCAGCTCCAGGCCGGCAACTACTACTTCAACGTACACTCGGACGCCTTCCCTGACGGCGAGATTCGCGGCCAGATCACGTCGCGCTTGCCGCAAAGCGGCGTACCGGTGAGTTCGGCCAGCACCACCACCACGGCCACCGGCACCACCGGAACGACGAACACGGCAGGGGCAACCGGTACCTCGGGCACCTCGGGTACATCAGGAACGGCAGGCACGACTGGCACCGGAACTTCGGGCACGTCAGGCAGTTCCGGCACTACAGGAGCGACAGGCACCGGCACCGCAGGCATCTATGGCGGTACCGGCACGGCAACCGGCACATCGACGCCGACCAGCGGCACCGCAAGCACTACCAGCACCACCGGCACACCTTCGACCACCGGTACGCCGTCCACCACGGATACCAGCGGAGGTGCCAGCACCACCGGTTCGCAAGGCTCAGGCCGTGCGATCGGACAAGCGGTGGCCGCAGCCAATCGCCCGGTGTTTTATACCAATGTGCTGACGGGTGCGCTGGTCGTTCCGGCCACGACAAGCACGGGCACGGGCACCGGCCTGTCGGTCTATCGGCCGCGTGACAAGACGCTAACCTCGGTCGTGATCACCACCGGCTTTGCCAGCACCGGCGCGGCCATCCACCAGGGTGCGCCTGATGCAAATGGCCCGGTCGTCGCCAACATGCAGGAAACCAGCTCGGGATCGGGCATCTGGGTATCGCGTGCGACGCTCAATGACACGCAGGTCTCGGCCCTGAACGCAGGAAATATGTATTACGAAGTGCTCTCGGTCGCGTTCCCGAATGGCGAGATCCGTGGCCAGATCACGAAGACTGCGGGTGCGACCACGCCGCCGGATACCGGTACCACCACGGGTACGACCACGGGTACGACCACTGGCACGCCTTCGACGGGTACCACCACCGGTACGACTACCGGTACCACGACAGGTACCGGTACGACGACCGGCACGGGCACACCGACGACGGGAGGAACGCCGACTACCGGCACAACCACTGCCCCGACCACCGGCACCACCACAGGTACCGGTACGACGACGGACACGACGACCGGCACTGGCACGCCGCCGACAGGCACGACAACCACCACAACACCAACGACGGGGACCACAACCGGCACCACAGGAACTGACATGGGTACGGGCACGACCACGGGTACCACCGGCACCACCGGCACCACTACCGGTACCACCGGCACGACCACGGGAACGACCGGCACCACTGGCACCCCGACTGACACCGGCACAACGACCGGTACCACCACGGGCACGGGTACAACCACCGGTACAGGTGCGACCACGGACACGGGCACGACCACTGGCACAGGTACCGGGACCGGAGGAACAACAACAGGCACAACCACCGGCACCAGTGGCACCAGTGGAACCGGCGGCACCGGCGGCGCAGGCGGAACGACGGGTACCACCGGCACCGCGGGCACCGCCGGCACGCTGGGCACGCTGGACCTTGGCAGCGGCGGCACCGGCGCCACAACGCCGACCACCACCACCACGACACCGATCACCACGCTGACCGGGGTCGGCACCAACCAGCCGCCGCTGGCCACCACGGCAATCGGCGGCTGACGAAGCATTCAGCAGAAGCGATGCGCCCCGGCCAAGGCCGGGGCGTTTTTTTTGTGTTTCGCAGGGGTGAATGCGGCCGCGGATGCCGCCTGGCCACCGCTTAAGCCGGCATTTCGGTCGTGAGCGCTGGTGGCAGCGGAGAGCGATCTTGCACGTAGCGCAGCATGTCCGCCTGGTCCATCGGCGTGCCGAACAGGTAGCCCTGGTAGGCATGACAGCCATGCGAGGCCAGGAAATCGCGCTGGCGTTCGTCTTCGACACCTTCGGCGATCAGGCGCAGCTTCAGGCTTTGCGCCAGCACGACGATGGTGCGCACGATCGCCGCATCGGTCTCGATGGTCAGCAGATTGCGGAAGAAGGAATGGTCGATCTTGATTTCGTCGAAGGGCAAGCGTCGCAAATAAGACAGCGAAGAAAAGCCGGTACCGAAGTCATCGAGCGAAAAACTGATGCCAGCCGTCTTCAGTGTCTTCATCTTCAGGATCACCTGATCGACATCGTCGACCAGCAGGCTCTCCGTCAGCTCCAGCGTCAGCCGGCGTGGATTGATACGATGACGGCGCACGATCTCGAGTACATGGTCGACAAACTGTTCATGCCTGAACTGGCGCACACTGACATTGACCGACAGCGTCAGGTCCTCGTGTGCATCATCGCCGGCCCATGCGGCCAGCTGCCGGCAAGCCGTGTCGACCGCCCACATGCCGATCGGCACGATCAGCCCGGTTTCCTCGGCCAGCTGGATGAATTCTCCCGGCGGCAGCAGGCCGAGTTCCGGATGCTGCCAGCGCAGCAAGGCTTCGAACCCGAGCAGGCGGCCCTCGTCATTGACCTGCGGCTGGTAGTGCAACAGGAATTGCTGGCGCCGCAGCGCCGTGCGCAAGCTGGCTTCCAGCACCGCGCGACGCGACAGCGTATCCTGCATCTCTGGCGCGAAGAAGCAGATTGCGTTGCGGCCCGCCGCCTTCGACTGGTACATCGCCAGGTCGGCGCGCTTGAGCATCTCGCTGACACTATCCACCGCGGTATCGAACACGTAGATGCCGATGCTGGCCGTGCTGTGGTGTTCATTGCCGCGCAGCGCATACGGCTTGTCCATCGCCGCACGGATCTTCTCGGCGACCATCTCTGCGTTGCGTCGGAAAGCCTCGGGTGGCTCGCGCCCGCCCTTGAGCAGCACAACAAATTCGTCGCCGCCAAGGCGCGCCACCAGGTCATTCTTGCGGACCGCCGACTGCAGCCGGCTCGCTGCCTCTTTCAGCAGCAAGTCCCCCATGTCGTGGCCGTGCGTGTCATTGAGGGTCTTGAAATTATCGAGGTCGATGAAGACTACCGCCCCGTGTTCGACACTATGCGGGCTGGCGTCGACCAGCTTATGCAAGCGATCCAGCCACAGGCGGCGATTCGGCAGGCCGGTCAGCGGGTCGTAGAACGCAAGGTGCTGGATCTCGGACTCGGCTTCCTTGCGCTGGCTGATGTCGAGCAAAATGCCGCGCATCGTGCCGAGCTCGCGGCCCGGTTCGCGGCCTGGCTCGTGTTCGCGCGCCGCGGTGCCAATTTCCTCGACCCACAGGTAGTCGCCGGCGCTGTTCCTGAAACGGTATTCGTAGCTGTATTCGACGCCGCCGCCAATCGCTTCGTCGCGTGCGTGCTGCGCGCCAGCCAGGTCCTCCGGATGCACGCACGATGCCCAGAAGCCCGGCTCGTGCCAAGCCGACACCGGATGGCCGAACAGGCGCTCGACCTGTGGCGACACGAAGGTGTACTCGCCGTCAGGCAGGCTGGCTTCCCAGGAGACGGCATTGGTACTTTCGATCAGCATCCGGTAACGGCCCAGCAGACGGTTGCGCCGCTCGTTTTCCTGCCGCAGCTGTTCATGCTGTTCATTGAGGCTGTCGAGCATGTGGTTGATGGAGCCGGCCAGGCTAGATACTTCATCGCTGCCGCTGATTTCGGCGCGCGCATGGCCGAAGCCCTGCCCCACCACGTCGCGCGAGAATTGTTCGAGCCGGCGCAACTCCCCCGTCAGCGACAGGGCCAGCCTTTCACCCAGCAGCAGGGTCGCCAGCGCGATCAGCAGCACCAGCGACGCGATCAGCGCGACTTGTGCCGTATCCAGCCTCAGTTGCGACTCGCCTGCATCGCGGACGCTGACTTTCAGGCCCAGCTTGTCGAAAGGCGGCGGCAGTTCGATACGCGCCGCCACATCGCCTGCCGTCGGACTGGCCAGGCCCGCGCCCGGGTTCCATACCAGGCTGGCGGTCTTGGAGTACAGCATCGATGCCAAGCCGAAACGATAGACCAGTGCACCCTCGGGCCGCCCGGTGCTGGGCAAGGTGATGAGCCGGATCGCGACCAGTGCCGGACCATCCGGTCCCGCCTGCAGCACCGCATCCTCGGTGCCGGCGGCCAGCTGGCGCCTGACCCACTCGCGATCCTGATCGCTGAAGCTGGCGTAGTCGTTACTGGCGATGTCATTGCCGGCGAAATCGGAAAACAGGATGGCAACCGGTATCGCATTCACATGATGGATACTGGTCAGGTAGGGATGCAGGTAGGTGTCGCGCCCGGTGGTATCGGTCAGTGCCGCGGCCAGCACGCTGCTGTCGGCCAGTTCGGCCATGCGCAACATGATGCCGCGCATCGTCGTGGCCACCAGCTGGGCACTATGCTCGGCCTCGCGCTGCACAAGGACGCGCTCGGCCGCCCTGCCCTGTTGCGCCGCCAGCCAGACCGAGGCCAGCGCTGTCATCAGCAGCACGGCTGTCGCCAGCGCAGCACTGCCGAGCGCGAATTTTTTAGCG
>JACCDI011999210.1_pt1 | contig 10826 bp, 10 predicted proteins | sample 7442791 | NCBI WGS metagenome assembly JACCDI01 (sample SAMN15323434, study PRJNA562643) | freshwater metagenome | isolation source: river surface water | place: USA:Blue River Watershed | collected 2017-08-15
CATTGGTTATGCGGTTATTCAAAAAACTGGTTCATTTTGGATCGCTTTGGTAGTCGCTGTAATAAGCGGTGCATTAATTGGTGCAATTATTGATCGCTTCTTTATGAGACCAATCTTTAAGCGAGTTACCTCTGGTCCAATTGTGATGATTGCACCAGTTGTGGCCACCTTAGGATTACTTGGAATCATTCAAGCAATTATCGGCTTTATCTGGGGCCTAACTAATCAATCTATCGAGACACCAGTTTCAAATGCAGGCTTGAATATAAATGGCACCGTGGTTGCCTTTAGCTTGTATAACTTACTTGTTTTAGTAATTGTTACCTTGGTAATGATTCTACTTACCTTGTTGTTTCAAAAGACCAATATTGGGTTAGCGCTACGCGCATCCGCCTATTCACCTGAGATTGCAAAATTATCTGGAATTAAGGTTGATGCGGTTCGCACCTTGGGCTGGGCAATCTCAGGAGCAGCAAGTGGACTAGCTGGAATGCTTTACATTCCAAATACCTATCTTTATCCAAATGCGATGGATGTCTTATTAGTCTTTGGATTTATTGCAGCGGTAATTGGTGGCTTAGACAGTATGGCTGGTGCAGTTGCCGGCGCCATGGTTCTAGGTTTTGCGATTAATTTTTCTACAACCTACATAAGCACCACCTTGGTATTCCCAACCGCATTTGTAGTTTTAATTCTTGTCCTATTGGTTAAACCATCTGGTTTATTTGCAGCCAAGAAGGGGCGAAGTGCTTAAATGTCTAAATTGAGTGCCACTAAGAAAAGATTTGGTTTATTTGTAGTCGGCGGCTGGATATTGTTGCTATTGAGCAATCAAGTAGATGAGCTAAAACTTTATCAAGGAGCATTTGTTGCTACCTATGCGCTTGCTATCGCTTCAATTATTTTATTAACGGGTTATAGCGGTCAGTTGTCATTAGGTCATAGCGCATTAATGGCGGTTGGCGCATATGCCGCCGCTCTAACTACAAATAATTTGAAATGGCATCCTGCGGTGGCACTCGTAATAGCAGCTTTGGTTGCGGGAATATTTGGATTGCTTCTCGGATCTGCTGTTGCCAGATTAAGCGGACCATATCTTGCCGGAACCACATTAGCTTTAGCAGTTTCACTCCCATCACTTGCAAATCAATTCCCAATTTTGGGTGGTGAGCAAGGTTTAATATTTGATGTTGGTGCAGCTCCAGCCCGATTTGGTGAAGAGTTTTCGCAGTACAAATGGTTTTTCTGGATCGCTGCATTGGCCGCTTTGATTATGGTTTGGTTTGTTGTGAACATTGTTAGTTCAAGATATGGCAGAACATTTAGAGCAATGCGTGATAATCCCACCGCTGCAGAACTTGCTGGCGTAAATGTTGGCATTCATAAATTACTTGCCTTCACCATCAGTGCTGGAGCCGCAGGATTATCTGGGGGATTGCTGGTAATGCTAATTACCGGTGTTTCACCGAGCGCATTCCCGCTCAGCCTCTCATTTTCTCTGCTGACAGGCGCAGTGGTTACTGGCGTGTACAACCTAAAAGGTGTGATCCTTGGGGCATTGGTTCTGGTGGCTATACCGGAAATCGCCGATTCGTTAGTATCTCGCATCGGAGGTTCAGAAGGTTTAGCAACAACCTTGCCTGGCTTTTTAGTTAGCGCACTGCTGATCTTGGCAGTGCTCTTTACACCAAATGGCCCAGGAGAGTTACTAAAGAAAAGGCATCACAAGTAAAAGCAAAGTTGGAAATGTAAGAAAACCCTAGGGAAGGAAATAAATGATCAGAAATACACGTACGAAGCGAGTAAGCCTTGCTTCAGCGTTAATTGCAGCGGGTGCGATGGTGCTTAGCACTGTTCCAGCACAAGCTGCAGAAACAACTGGCGTAACAGCTACAACAATCAAACTTGGAATCTCATCTCCAAAGACAGGTTCAGCAGGACTTGTTTACGGAAAGCTTCCAGGAGCGATGAAGGCGTACTTTGATTACATCAATGCAAATGGTGGAGTAAATGGTCGCAAGATCACTCTAGTTGCACGTGATGATAAGTACCTACCTACTCTTGCTGCAACCCAAACAACAAATTTAATTTTGAATGACAAGGTATTTGCTCTAGTTGGAGCTCTTGGAACTGCAACTCACTCCAAGGCATACACAGCTGCCGCACTTGCTAAGAACAATGTTCCTGATCTATTTGTTAATACCGGATTTAGCGGTTTTGCTAATAAGTCAAAGTACCCAACAACATTCACCGTACTTCCAAGCTATGCAATGGAAGCAAAGATTATGGCGAAGTTCATTAAGGACAACCCAACACTTGCGCCACAAGCATCCTTCTTAATTGCACAAGATGATGAGTTTGGAATCGATGGCGTTGGAGGCTTTGCAGCTGCCGGACATAAGTTCACAGCATCACCAACTCTTTACCCACAAGGTGGATTAACTGCAGCACTAGCTGAAGGTGCATTAACTCGTTTAAATGCAGTTCCAGGAAAGCCAATTTTGGTTCTATTTGGTACAACTGATTCAACCGCAACAATTCTTAAGGCGGCTGAGAAGTTATCACTTACAACTAAGTTCACATTTATTGCTGGATCTGTTGGCGGAGATGCAAATACACTGCTTGCACTAGGTGTTAAACCAACTACAGTTGATGGCATCATCGCTGCTAGCTTCTTCCCAGATGCTAAAGATGCAACCGATCCATATGTAGCTGAGTTCATGAAGATCAATGCCAAGTACAACAAGGGTGTTACTTTTGACAACATCGTGCTACAAGGCATGAACTCTGCAATGCTGACAGTTCAAGCACTTCGTGCTGCTGGCAAGAATCTAACTCGCACCGGATTAATGAAAGCGATTGAATCAAAGGGATCAACCTTTGCTAGCGCTGGTTTAGTTCCACTTAATTACTCAGCCACCAGCCGTGTTGGTTACAACGGTTACTGGTTTGGTCAATTAAATGCCAAGGGTGAGTTAAAGCCATTTGGTGGAAAAGTTTCGCTTTACACAACTGATTCAACATCAGGTGCTGTAACAGCTTCAACTTATGTACGTAAAACAATTCCAAAGAACGGGATACCAAATAACTAATGAAAAATACATTTGTTAAGAAGGGCCTTGTAGGCCTAGTTTCAACAGCGTTAGTTGCTGCATTTGCAGTAACAACACCATCGGTAGCACAAGCTGCTGGTCTAACCTGTACCAAGGCTTCGACTAAGGTTGAAACTTGCAAAGGAACAGATGGAAATGGCGCTAAGTTTGAAATCAGAATGCCAGCAAACTTCAACGGCACTCTATATGTCTACGCACATGGAATCCGTACTAACGTAAACCTTCCTGCAATCCCAGTTGTTGCACCAACCGGTTCGCTTATCAATTACGAACCTGAGGTTGCGCCAACAGAGGTTGTAGCTGCTGCTTTGCTTAAGCAAGGTTATGCACTTGCAGGTTCAGGAGTTCATTCACAAGGTTGGAGCTTAGAAGAGGGCACAGATGCTTTCCTTCAGGTTCTACAAGCTGCCAAAGATAAATACACAAAGGTAAATAAGGTTGTTGCCTGGGGTAATTCACTCGGCGGCTTAACTGCACAAGCATTTGCTGAGCAATACTCAGGTGCTGTTGATGCAGTAGTACCAATGTGTCTTGCTGATTCAGCACAAGCTGAAATCACAATGGCTGGCGATTTCCTATGGGGAATGAAGACATTCTTTAACCCTGCAATTAAGGGATTTGGATACTCAGCTGGACAAGCTGGCTATGTTGAAATGCTTACCGATCTTGGAACGGTGTTAACAACTCTGCAAGCACTACAACTTGCAATTGCTGCTAATCCAACTGCACCAGCTTGGCCAGCAACCTCAACTGTGCCAGATGCTATGAAAGTTATTCCAGTACGTAGCGCAATTTTGTTACTTGGCTTAGTTGCTGGTATTTCAACTCAATCAAAGACATATGACGCATCATCAGGTCCAGCAGGTCCACTGGAGACAACATTTGGTGTAGCAATTAGCCCAGCACTTGCGGTTCTTGAAAATGGTGCAGAGGCTGCAGCACTTGCAGTTCTTGCTAACTATGACATGGAGCGCCGCGCAGGTGGAGTTGTTTATGACAACACCAAGACAAACTTCTCAGCACGACTAGGTGATGATGCACAGGTTTATGCAGCTGCGCTATCAGGTGGAACTGCAACATCATCAATGATTGGCTACCTGCAATTTTTAGCACCAAAGCAAGCATCTAATGCTGCAGCGGTTGCTAAGTTAAATAGCATGTATCAATTACAAGGAAAGATTGAAGTGCCAACAATTACTTTGGCCGCTGCTGCTGACCACATCACACCAGGTGGTGCAGTAACTCACCTTGTAAATCAATACAACGCAGCTATTTCAGCAGGTTCTGCGAAATCAGGACTATTGCTAAATATCTGGAACAAGCCAGCTGATACATACTCAACATTTGCTGCTTCAGGTGCTGGTGTTACTCCAGCTAAGTGGCCAAATGGTGTTGGACATTGTCAGTACTCAGCTAATCAGGTATTGGCTGTAGCCAAGATGGCTGCTACCGCTGCTAAAACAGGCAAGCTTCCTTCAGTTGCAACCGCTAAGGCTGCAATCAAGAATGATGCAAACCTATTTATCGATGAGAACTATCTGCCACCGTTGCTGAAGTTCCGTCAATAATCTCTAACTAAGTTAAAAGGGCCTCGAGAAATCGGGGCCCTTTTTCTTATCTATAAACTACTCACCTGATGAAAATTACATCTGATTCAGTATCTGCCATGCACCAATTGGGTGCCAAGATCGGTGCACAGCTAAAGAGTGGGGATGTAATAGTTTTAACAGGTGAGTTAGGTGCCGGTAAAACCGTTTTAACTCAGGGAATTGGTTCAGCACTAGGAATTGAAAATGTAACCTCACCAACCTTTGTCATAAGCCGAATCCATAAAGGTAAACCAAACTTTATTCATATCGATGCCTACCGGCTATTAGATAGTGGAGTTAATACCTTTGCCGATTTAGATTTTGAAAGCTACCTGCCAAATAGTGTTTTTGTAATTGAGTGGGGCAAGGATTTTGTTTCTCAGTTAACCGATCAATATTTAGATATAAAGATCTCAAATACGGAAAAAGAGAATGAGAGAGTTGTAGAGATTAATGGTGTTGGAGCACGATGGGCTGGCTTCAAATTATGAGCACGGTCTTAGCAATAGATACATCAACATCACGCACCAGCGTGGCATTGATCGCCGGCGATAAGGTTTTATTTAATGAGTTTCATGAAGATCCGTTAGCGCATGGCGAGGTTTTACCGGTGCTTGTTGCAAAAGCTATGGCACAAAATGTTGGAATTGATTTAGTTGCAGTTGGTATGGGTCCTGGTCCATTTACCGGACTTCGCGTGGGTATTGCCTTTGCACAATCCTTTGCACTTGGCATGAATGTGAAGTGGCATGGTGTTTGTTCACTTGATGCAATTGCAGCAACGATTGCTGAAAAAGATTTTGTAGTTTCAACAGATGCCAGAAGAAAAGAGAGATTTTGGGCCAGGTATCAAGATGGAAAGCGCATTAATCAACCACAGGTTGGTAAGGCAGCAGAGTTAGAAAAGTTAGGTCTGCCTATATTTAAAGAAGGTGATTTCTTTCCTGATCCAATTTCATTGGCAAAGTTGGCATTAACTCAGACATCAATTGATCAACCGATTTATGTAAGAAAACCAGACGCCTATCCGCTTCCAGCTAATGTGAAGTTTCGAGAGTTCACAGCACTTGATTTGGTGCCAGCCACTGCAATGGAGAAAGAGATTTATGGAAAATCAGCTTGGAGTGCTGCTCAATTCAAAGAGGAGTTCGCTCAGGTTCCAAAAAATGCTTATTACTTGGCAGCGGAGTTAGATGGAAAGTTGATTGCATACGCAGGAATCTTCTATATCGATGAGGTCGCAGATATTCACACAATTACGGTGGCAGCAGATCATCGGCGAAAAGGAATAGGTCGAGAGTTGCTAAAGCGCCTGACCGATTGGGCCAGAGTAAAGAAGGCTGCCGCAATAATGCTGGAGATGCGGGTAGGAAATGATGAGGCACTTCCACTTTACTTACAAAATGGATTTACAGAGGTAGCTCGTCGTCAAAATTATTATGGACCAGGACTAACTGCAATCATTATGCGAAAAGAGTTGTGATGCAGCCATTAGTTTTAGGAATCGAAACTTCTTGTGATGAAACCGCTGTTGGAATTGTGCATGGGCGGAAATTATTGGCAAATGTAATTTCATCCAGCGTTGAACTGCATGCCAGATTTGGGGGTGTGGTACCTGAGGTTGCCAGTCGTGCCCACTTAGAGGCGATGCAACAAGTGATTGCACAAGCATTAAAGGAAGCAAATGTTGGGTTAAGTGATATCGATGCACTTGCCGTAACAGCAGGCCCTGGGTTAATTGGTGCCTTACTCGTTGGCGTCAGTAGTGCATCAGGTCTAGCACTTGGTTTAAATAAACCGCTTTACGGAGTCAATCATCTATCAGCCCATATTGCAGTTGATGCTTTAGATAATGATGAAAAAATTCAACCAAGTATTGCACTGCTGGTTAGTGGCGGACATAGCTCAATTTTGCAGGTAAATAATTTAGCAAGTGATGTGATTGTTAAAGGTGCAACTATTGATGATGCAGCTGGTGAGGCCTTTGACAAGATTGCCCGAATTATGGGCCTTGGCTTTCCGGGCGGACCAGTAGTAGATCGAGAAGCTAAATTAGGAAATAAAGATGCAATTGCATTTCCTCGCGGATTAACCCACTCCAATGATTTAGCAGCCCATCAATATGATTTTTCATTTTCCGGATTAAAAACTGCAGTTGCGCGGTATTTACAACAAACACCTAATTACAAAAAAGCAGATGTTGCTGCATCTTTTCAAGAAGCTGTTGTTGATGTTTTATTACAAAAATCTATTTCAGCTTGTAAGGAAAGTGGAATTGATAATTTAGTAATTGCAGGTGGAGTTGCGGCTAACAGCAGATTGCGTGAACTAGCCCAAGAACGATGTGCCACATCCAAGATCAGGCTTCGAATTCCACCGGCTGGGCTGTGTACCGACAATGGTGCGATGGTCGCAGCCCTCGGCAGCCTTGCGATTAGTGAGGGGATTAAGCCCTCTCAAACCGGCATATCAGCCGATTCCGCCGCTGGGATCAGTCAGGTCATCTGGTAACCAGGCCATAAGTTGCAGGGGGCTAGATACCCCTTTAAAGTTGGCTTTAGCACTCTCAGGCCTCGGGTGCTAATTAAGGCCCAGGTTTTATACCAGGCAATCTGAGAGCGAAGTTAAAAGAAACCGTAACCAGAAGGAGATATCACCATGGCAATTTCAATTAAGCCACTAGAAGATCGCATTGTTGTTAAAGCCAATGAGGCAGAACAAAAGACTGCATCAGGTTTGGTAATTCCAGATACTGCAAAAGAAAAACCACAAGAGGGAACTGTTCTTGCAGTTGGCCCAGGACGTTTTGAAAATGGAAATCGTCTGCCACTAGATATTAAGACTGGCGATGTTGTTCTTTACAGCAAGTACGGCGGAACTGAAGTTAAGTACAACAATGAAGAGTACTTAGTACTTTCATCACGTGATGTACTAGCTATTATCGAGAAGAAGTAATCGTGGGTAAGTCACTTCAATTTGACGAGGCAGCTCGTCGTGCGATGGAGCGCGGCGTAAATATTCTCGCTGACACGGTAAAAGTAACACTTGGACCTAAGGGTCGTAACGTAGTTATCGCAAAGAGCTATGGCGCACCATTGATTACAAATGATGGCGTGACAATTGCTAAAGAGATTGAGTTATCTGATCCAGCAGAAAATATGGGAGCCCAACTTGTAAAACAGGTTGCGGAAAAGACCAATGACGTCGCTGGTGATGGAACAACTACTGCAACAGTATTAGCGCAAGCAATGGTGAAAGAGGGTCTACGTAACCTGGCAGCTGGCGCACAACCTATGGAGCTTAAGTACGGAATTGAGCAAGCAGTAAGTGCAATCACTGAAGCACTTCGCAAAAACTCAACTGCAGTAAGTGGCAAAGCACAGATTGCAGATGTTGCAACTATTTCAGCGCAAGATAAAGCAATCGGTGATCTAATTGCAGAGGCAATGGACAAGGTTGGCAAAGATGGCGTTATTACCGTTGAGGAGTCATCAACTACCGGTCTGGAATTAGATTTCACAGAGGGTATGCAATTTGATAAGGGCTACATCTCTCCTTACTTTGTAACCGATGCAGATCGCATGGAAACAGTTCTGGAGGATGCTTACATTCTTATCTCTGGCTCAAAGATTTCAGCATTATCTGAAGTTTTGCCAGTACTTGAGAAGGTTGCGCAAGCAAGTAAGCCACTTTTGATTATTGCCGAAGATGTTGAAGGTGAAGCACTTTCTACATTAGTTGTTAACCGCATGCGTGGCACATTCGCCTCTGCTGCAGTTAAGGCACCTGGCTTTGGTGATCGTCGTAAGGCGATGTTACAAGACATCGCAATTCTTACCGGCGGCCAAGTTATCTCTGCTGAAGTTGGTTTAAAGCTTGAGCAAATTGATATCTCAATGTTGGGTAAGGCTCGTCGCGTTGTTATTACCAAGGACAACACCACAATCATTGATGGTGCTGGCAACAAGGCAGATGTTGCAGCTCGCGTTACTGAGATTCGCCGCGAAATTGAGAACACCGATTCCGATTGGGATCGTGAAAAACTTCAAGAGCGCGTAGCCAAACTTGCTGGTGGAGTTTGTGTAATCAAAGTTGGTGCACATACAGAGGTTGAGTTAAAAGAGAAGAAGCACCGTCTTGAAGATGCAATCTCTGCAACTCGCGCAGCTGTTGAAGAAGGAATTGTTGTTGGTGGTGGCGCAGCGCTAGTACATGCTGCTGTAGCACTTGATAATGATTTAGGTTTTGAGGGCGACCGCGCAGTTGGTGTGCGCTTAGTTCGCAAAGCTTGCGATGAACCACTTCGTTGGATTGCAGAAAATGCTGGCCAAGAGGGTTATGTAGTTGTCTCAAAGGTTCGCAGTATGAAACCAAATGAGGGCTACAACGCTTACTCAGATCAATACACCGATCTTGTAAAAGAGGGTGTTATCGATCCAGTTAAGGTAACTCGTTCAGCGCTAGCAAATGCAGCATCTATTGCCGCAATGTTTATTACAACTGAAGCTCTGGTATTTGAAACACCAGAAGAGAAGAAAGAGGAAGCTGCCGGACATGGTCACTCACATGGCCCAGGCGGACACTCTCACTAATTCAGTAATTTAAATACTAGGCTTTGATTCCATGAAGCCCACCACTTTGACTGTAGATTGTGGCGGGACTGGAATCAAAGCCTCAGTGCTTTCTGAGACCGGGAAAGTTTTAATTGAGTATCCATATTTAAAAACTCCATATCCACTATCGCCAAACAGATTAATTTCAATTATTGAAGAGTTTGTAAAGACTGGACCGAAGATAAATCGGGTGACTGTAGGTTTGCCTGGAATGATTCGTGATGGCAAGGTAATCGTAATTCCACATTACATAAATGCAGGTGGTCCAAGAACTGCCGTTGATCAAGGTTTAAAAAACAAATGGCTTGGCTTTGATATGCAATCGGCATTGAAGAAGAAATTAAAGTTGCCAGTCATTGTTTTAAATGATGCCGAGGTTCATGGCGCAGCTGTTATTACTGGAAAAGGACTAGAGACGGTATTTACCTTTGGTACCGGACTGGGTTCTGCCATCTTTAATAATGGCCAATTAGCGCCACATTTGGAGATTTCGCATACAACTATTCGAGTTGGTAAAACTATTGATGCCTGGATTGGCGAACAAACCCGTAAGCGAATGGGCAATCAACTTTGGTCACGTCGCGTTAAGAGTTTGATTCAAGAGCTATACCCAATGATTGTTTGGGACAAGTTGTATATCGGTGGCGGAAATGCCCAGCGAATTAGCAAAAGCGCACTTAGAACTTTTGATTACAAGGTGACAATAATTCCAAATAGCGCAGGTGTTGCAGGTGGCGTTAAGGCTTGGGATTTAAGAAGCTAAATCTGGAACATACTTTCTAGCAGATAACATTTCTGCTCGTTCTTCCTCGCTCTTGCCGCCCCAAATTCCAAATGGCTCTTGCACATTCAACGCATGTCGCAGACACTCTTTAATTACTGGACATGTAGCGCAAATAGCTTTGGCATTTTTTATTCTATTTTTGCGAGAGGGACCACGTTCACCATCTGGATGAAAGAAGGTTTCTGATGGTAGATCTTTACAGGCAGCAGAAAATTGCCACTCCCATGCCGAAGCAATTGGGCGAAGTAACTCTGAACGTTCACTCATTTGAGGAAACCTCTCTTAAAACTTTTTAAAACGTTTCTTACCTTGTTCAAAATAAATCCAATTTGACCAGTCAAAAACAGGTCAAAATTAATTTATTCCTACAACATTTGCTCGTGAGTTATTCATCTGATCATCCAATTTCGGGCGATGCTTCAGATGAAGATCTCGGACTAACCGTTGCTGCCGTAGCAAGGCGATTAGGTGTCGCTCCAGCCACTCTACGAACCTGGGATCGCAGGTATGGACTTGGACCTAGTAAGCACAACGCTGGCGACCACCGCCGTTATTCCCAAGAGGATTTAGCCCGCCTGACATACATGCGCAGGCTGGTAATTGCCGGCGTAAGCCCATTTGATGCCGCAAAACGTGCCCTCAGCCAAACCCCACAAAGTTCTCCAGATTTAATTGAAAAAGATAGAACTATTCGTGAGGATCTAATCGATGTCTTATGGCGTGCTAC
>JACCDI011732492.1_pt1 | contig 10823 bp, 3 predicted proteins | sample 7442791 | NCBI WGS metagenome assembly JACCDI01 (sample SAMN15323434, study PRJNA562643) | freshwater metagenome | isolation source: river surface water | place: USA:Blue River Watershed | collected 2017-08-15
ATACCAGTGGTGTGCGCAGCGAGTGGTACCGCGATGACCTGGAAGTGGATATGAAAGATGATCCGTTCCCGAAATTACAACAAACTTTATTAGAACTTGGCGAATCTGCCGAGTCTCTGGAAGCGATATTTGAAGCGGCTAAAGCTGAAGTAGCTGAGCATTTCAGTCGTGCCGTCGAAGCACCTGAACCTACACCTGAATCCGTTTATCTGCACGAATTTGCTCCAACGCCTATCACCGAAGAACAAGGTACCCGTGCTCCTGAAGGCAGAGAGCCTGTGGTGATGGTAGATGCGGCTTTGTTTGCCTGCGACGAGATTTTGAAAAACCATCCAGAGGCTTTGCTCTATGGTCAGGATGTCGGAATTCGTCTGGGTGGTGTGTTTAGAGAAGCCGCTACTTTGGCGAAGAAATACGGAAAAGACAGAGTCTTTAATACCCCGATTCAGGAAGCGTATATTGTGGGTTCTACGGTGGGTATGAGTGCGGTAGGACTAAAGCCTATCGTCGAGATTCAGTTTGCCGATTATATCTGGCCTGGTGTAAATCAGTTAGTAGAAGAACTATCTAAAAGTTGCTACCTCTCAAATGGTAAATATCCTGTTCAATCATTAATCCGTATCCCAACTGGCGCTTATGGCGGTGGCGGTCCGTACCACAGCGGAACAGTAGAAAGCAGTATCCTGCAAATCAAAGGGATTAAAGTAGTTTACCCAAGCAATGCAGCCGATATGAAAGGTTTGTTAAAAGCAGCCTTTTACGATCCAAATCCTGTTGTGATGTTTGAACACAAAGGTTTGTACTGGAGCAAAGTGCCAGGCACCGATGCGGCAAAATGTCCTGAACCATCAGAAGATTATATTATTCCATTAGGGAAAGCCAGAACCGTGATAGAAGCATCAGCAGAAGCGGTTAAATATGGCGAGTCAGTAGCAGTGATTACCTATGGTATGGGTGTATATTGGGCCAGCAATGCGGCAAAGCAATTTGATGATCAGGTAGAGGTGATAGATTTAAGAACCTTGAATCCTTGTGATGATGAAGCCATTTATGCGGCGACTAAAAAACACGGTAAGGTGATTGTATTGACAGAAGAAACACTGCGCAATTCATTTGCCGAAGCCATAGCTGGTCGTATTCAGAAACATTGCTTCCAGCACTTAGATGCACCAGTAGAAATTATTGGTACAGCCAACTTACCTGCCATCCCCCTCAACATGGGTCTCGAAAAAGAAATTCTTCCAAACGCCGATAAAGTAGCGGTAGCTATCGCTAATCTGCTCGAGTTTTAAGGTAAACGGCTGTTTGTCTTAAAATTATAAGGTTTCTATAGCTCTGTTTTTTCGATTTTATTAGGAATTTTTTCAATAATTATTCGTGTTAACAGATTAGTCTTTGAATTTCTTTAGATAAATCACTCGTTTCAATGGGGGGAATCTAGGCAAAAAATATTGGTGAAATTTCGTTAATTGTTTCATTATGAAGGAATTTTCAGAAGAAATTTACTTCTTTGTTTTATTTAATTTTAATACAATAAAATAAGTTTTATGATATTAGTCATATAGTTTTAAATTCTATTCTGAAATCTTTTTTCTATCTTTGGATTAAAAATCTTTCAAAATATGATCAAAACATTAGCTTATGGCTTATTCTATACTTTGGTAATAGGTGTATTCAGCGCTTGTAACAGCGATTGCCACGACAAAGGTAATTGTGCACCCGTACATTACATATGGGATTTGGGAGAAGCCAAAAACTACCTTTGGGCTGACACAGGTAGTTATTGGATTTATAAAAACTCAAAAACAGGTGAATTAGATACTCAAACCTGTGTTGGGGCAATTACTTATTGGGTGCATACACAAGGCACCACCAATTATGCTAAACACGTTACTATAGATTATGAAATGCTTTCTAGAAGAATTTTTAGTACTTTTAATCAATGGGAGTACAATGATAAAACTACAGGGGCTAACCCAAATGTAGCTGTGCTTGAAAATAATATTATAATTGACAGAACTGTGGGAGGAGAAGGCATAAATTGTCCGTTTTTTTATCCTCCAAAAATTAATTATAAATATGGCACAAGTAATGCACTTACCACATGCACCAATATAGATACGAGCATCATAGTTAATGGTCAGACTTATGACCATGTGGTCGTGTTTGACATAAATATCGATGAAATTTGGGAAGATAAATTAGGTTGTATAAGACCTAACACTAAATACTATTGGGTTAAAAACATTGGATTAATTAAAAAAACTATGAATCGATGTAATTACTCATGGGACTTAATTGATTATAAAATAAAACCCTAAAATATAATGAGACACGCTGAAATTAAAACAAAGAAAACATTTAAAAGAATGCAAATTACTAAAGCAAAAAAACTATTACTACTTGTACTGCTTATTCAATTTAACTTTTTAGACACTTTTGCACAAACGGAAGAAATCTTACATGACAGATATTGGTCTTATAGAGAGCGATTTAGGAAGCATTTTACAATTATAAATGAAAAATCCGGCAGTGGTCTGCCATTCAGTGATATTCTCCTACAGGATTGGATACATACCAACGAAGTTGATAATAATGGCAACTTGGTAATCCCTCAACAAAAATCTGCTAATACTCATGGAAAACTAAATGTCGGGGGAGATGTAACGGCCTATATGGCAGAATACCTTGGTATTCTATCAACAGAGTATTGGTTGTTAAAATACGACAAACAAGAGAGTACCGATGAATTTAAAGCGGTACTAAACGAATTGTATTTTGTCATTAACGCCATTGAGAGGTTAGACCAATATTCAGAAAAATATTATGAATCTAAAAATGTAATTCTAACACCTACCACTGATGGATTCTTCGTTAGAGATGACGCGCCACCAAAAGTAGTGGATGCTTTCAAGATGTACGATCATCCTAAAGTTATTTGGGAAACAAGTATCAATGCACAAGGTTGGCCATTAATTGAAAACATGAGTGTTCTTCCACCGGCCGGGAATAAATATATTGGATTATACGAGGAAGTTAACAACAATCATCCGGTAAGATTCACTCTTAATGAGCGAGGAGAAGAAGCCTATTATGATGAAAGAACCCGTCAGTCAAATATGAATGAAATGAGTATGGACCAACTCATAGGTGTATTGTTTGGTTTTAAAAATGTGATGAAGTTTGTTGATGATTATGTAGAGGTTGACCCTGATGGTCCAACAGGCCCTTTACCTTCCAAAAACTTGAAAAATTGGGTAAAGGAATTAACCAATAAATTAATGGAGCACTTATCTCAAACGACCTATGATATTCCACAATATGACGAAGAAAAAATTGAAGCCTTGCAAGATGCAATGTGCAAAAGGATAAATGATGAACCTTGGGTAAACAAAAGAACAGGCGCAAGATATAAAACATATGGAAACTGTAGAGATTTAAGTTTGGGAACAGATTGCTTTCATGATACTTGTAAAAATTCGAGAAAAGACACTTATGTCCCTAAAAATCCGAAATTACTCGCACGTTCAAATTACATCATTACTAATCCTCACATTCCCGGAGATAAAGGAGTCTATCGAGGGTCGATGGCATTTGGTTTTGGATATCCCTTAGAAAAACTAGGGGAAGAAATTACTGGTAAAAATTACCCAAGTGTAATAGTAATTCCGTGTCTCGGGGCAAGTCTAAAAAATATATTATTTCAGGGAATCGAAAATGTTACATCTTACTCAACTTTAGGGAGAGGTTTTGAGCCTTCGAATCCTGACTGGTGGAGAGATGCTTATAATTTTCTCGGAAAGAATGGAAAAGCACAAGATAAAATAACTAAAAGTACAGCTGCGGGAATGTTTATTTGGTTGCCTGCAGCATCAGGTACATGGACTCAGAAACATTATGATGAATTAATGACTAAGTTTAAAAGAAGGGAAGCAACATTATTCTGGGCCGTTTTAAATGATGAGGAACCATTACTATCTAGTGCAGATATTAGTTCAACATTATTGTCGTCAGATTGCTCAGGGCCTCAAAATACAAAAGATAGATATACAAATAAATTCAACAGGACAAGTTATTTTAGTAAAATTGCTTCCGATGGAAACAATAGGGATGATGATGATAATATAAAGTATACAGTAAATTATGTCGTGAGAGACAAATATCAAAACACTGATAAAGATAATGAAGTTTGGTTTAATGGAATGGATTGGATGCTTATTTATAATTACTATAGAATTGCTATAGCAAAGAATAGTAGTTGGGAGAATTCATCTTTTTATAAAAAACAAATTACAAATCAAAAATATTCCTACAAGAATGACTATTGTCCCTGCAAGAGTTCATTGGCTTTTTATAAAGATAGAAATGTAGTAACTAATCCATTTAACAAAATTGACCCTCATTCAGTTGTTAGAATTCATAGTATGAATGAGCATATTGTAAATCAACCATCTTTTGACGGCAGTAATGGAAGATTAGCTTTGGGATCTATGAATGTCTTTAATCCACAATATGAAGAACTTGGAATTCATTTAAGTGATTGGTTAACTACCAGTTTTTCTATTAATAATAATGGATTACTAAAACCGTTGGGTAATTTAACAGTCTGCAATAGCGGGATTGAAACCCCAAATATTAGATCGTATTCAACAGTAACAATAAAAAACGGAGGCACTTTATCTACTGAGTTTAACAGCAATCCCAATGTTTACAAAACCATCAGATTTGGGAAAAACTCAAAACTTGTCATAGAAAATGGCGGCGTTTTAAATGTTGAGAATAACACCATGGTACTGATTGATGAAGGCGCCGTTTTAACGTTTTATGCCGGCGCTAAAATAAAATTAAACGGCCCAAATGCTGTATTAAAGTTTAATCAAAGTCTTTTAAGGTTAGAAAATAATGCCGTCTTCAATATAGAAGGCGGCACATCAGGACATGGTTATGTGCATTTTCACAATAACTATTATCCAAATTCATCGCAATTAAATATTTCTGCAGTTAGTACAGCCAAATTCTCTTTAGCAGGCTCTAATAGCAACAGAGCTGCTTATTATAATGATAAATTACTGTATGTAACTGGTAATTTAGGAATAGTTACCAATTGGGATTTAAAAGAGTTCTCCGTTAAAAACGGCTTTATTGCTATGGGTAAAGGATCAAAAATCATTAGTAATGCTGTCTATACCTCTTTTGAACACTGTAATATAAATGTACTAGAAAATTCAGAAAAATCAACATATCTACATGGAGGCATCGAAATTCCAGGCAGAATCAATTTATTTAATGATGTTCAAATTTGGAACGCAGTCAATGCTATTGCATTTTATAATAGAGGTTCTCAGGGAAGGTTAAATATCAATGCATGTTATTTCAACAATTGTATCAATCCCATTTATCAGGTTGGGGGTATTTTCAAAATAGATAATTGCTATTTGCCTAATGCCAATAACTCAAACAGATTAGGGATTTTTGGCATTAATAAAGGCATTCAAGCTATTGGAATGCTTGGAAATTCAAGCCTGAGAAATTCCGAAATAAGCATCAGCAATGCCATCAAATTAAGAGAAGGCACCATCACCTTCAAATATCAGGGCTCAGGTAATTTGTACATGTGGGGGAATAAATTAACTGGTGGTATTGTAGGTTTACACGCGTTTGACACTAAAGTAAGATTAAAATGCAATACCTTCGATTACAATGGCTGGAACTCTAAGTTAATGCGTTCACCTTTACTAGCCATTGGAAACGGGTACAATAAATACCTTAAAAACAATGCATGGGGACATATTCAAAACTATGGTCAGACTTGGACAAGCTTTACAGATGGCTTTAATGAATTTACATTTTTACCAGCTAATCCATCGGGTGTTTTATTAGATTTCGATTTGACAAAAAACTCACCCTTTAATAAATCACTCAATACCTTTTATGGTCAAAATAATGGGTTCGAACTGATGACATTAGACCAATACACCTCATCAAGTTCAAATCCCAAGTACCGATTTACAACTTATGAGCTAGCAAAAACCAATTTGAGTTTTAATTATTTGCCTGATTTATACACTTCAATTGGTAATACTATTACCGACAATTGTACGGAGGTAAAAGAATATGCCGATTTAAAATTGTACGGATTTGAATACCCTGTGCCTTCTGATCCTATGAAAGATTACAATCAAGCGCAATCCTTTTCTAAACCTTCGGGCACTAAAAACCCTAATATTGTTATTAATTCAGGTAGGTATTCAATGCCGACCACGTTTGAGACTTTAGGCAATTTAATTCAAAAGAACTTTGTTAGGATTTATGTTACAGACAGTGCTGTTAACGATACGGCAATTCACGAACTTTGTGCGGTATTGTCAAACAACTCTGCACGTCCGGACTTAAAAGACAGTGCTAATTTGGTGGATATGTATCAATTGTATTCAATGGTCAATGATGCTTATAAATACAAAGCACATGAGGTTAACAGTGCGGATTCGACTCAAAGCACGTTTTCTAAAATCGCACCTGTCTATACTGAAATTGATTCCATGTTTCAATATATTTGGAAGGAGTCTTCATCCTCCGGCAGTGTATGGAGTAAATTCAGAAATGAAATAGTTACGGATTGGGCACAATTAAACAGGCTGTCCAATAACAAAGAAAAGGCCATTAGTATTTTAGATTCAGGCATTTACTATGCAGATGATTCTAACTACACGCAAGGCTACCAAGATTTAAAATGCGTGAATCAATTTGAAATATTACTTCAAAACGACAGTAATTTAATGCTTGATTCCGCCATTAAAATGTGTCCATGTATTAAAACGGTTTTTAAAGATAAAGACACCTCTTATTATACTAATAGAGATACAACAGTTCACTATTGCGATTGGCAACAAACGGCTCTTAAGAAACCTTCTTCAATAAAATTCATGGAAAATTCAGCCTCTTTAGTTCATATAGAGGATTTAATGAACCCTTATCTACTTATCGATAAAGCACCAACAGGCATCTATGATTTAAAGGCAGGTAAATTCAAATTCCATTATTTTGACTCCGTTAACAGCAAAATATCTACATTGACCCTTCATGTCATTGCCGATAGCATCTTTATTAAAGACTCTAGTTTAACGGCTCATTATTGTGATATGTCTAATTACGGTATTGAATCAAAGTGGCATTTCAATCAACCAAGCTTACCGTTCATGTTAGTGAATGATTCCAATCAGCAAATCATTAAAGATGAGTATTTATCGGGAGGTTCTTATACCAATTTGGTATTTGATACCCTTAACTGCACCATTTATAAAATTAAAATGATAGTAATTGGCGACACTGTAACCAATATTGTCACAAAAGATACATCATTATTTGAATATGGTTCAAATCCAAGCAATATAGATAGTTTTTATCTGCATTTAGGACAATATGCCTTTTATGTGCCTCAAATCGGCAATTCTTTGTTGTCAAACAGGTTAAACAGTTGTCATATTAGCGGGTTATATCAAATTGTAGTACCTGATTCATCCAATTGCAAAACGATGATATACAAGGTTACTTTGTTTTCTGACAGTATGGTAATTAAAGATACAACCATCAATTATGATTATTGCAACTTTAATGATAGTACCTACAAGTCTGGATATTTCTATTTCCCAAGTCATGACTTAATGTATGACATGTATAAAATTGGAAGTGACACTAGTTATATTCAAAATTATTTCTTAACGGAAGGTCAATATCAGGTGAACTATTACGATACCACTATGTGCCGAATTTTTAGAGAGAGTATAACTGTCACTAAAGAATCAGCTTCAACAACTTTAGCAGACTCTGTTATCGGATATTGCGGTTTAAGATTCACAGGTATTTCGGGTTGTGCTCCATACATACCTGTTGACTCAATGTCTTTCAGAATAAAAATGGTTTATCCCGATACGATGAGTATATTCGATACTTGTTTAATAGCCGGTAGATACATCGTTTCAATTTACGACGATAACAATTGTTTATTAAAAAAGTACAACTTAAGCGTATACGATTCATTCTATTGCGACTTGCCTAATCTATCTCAAACCAATTTAGGGACTAAAGAGAAATATAAAAAATACTTAGTCTACCCTAACCCAAGTACGGGTCAATTAAATATTGTGGTATCTGAAGATGAATCAATAAAAGAGATACGATTGATTGATTATGCAGGAAAACTTGTTAAGCACTTCACATACCAAGACTATGAGCATGAAAAAACCATCATTGCATCTGAATTAAGTCAGGGTATTTACATGATTCAAACCATCACTACAGGCAATACTTACCAAAGCAAAATCCAGATTTTAACTAAATAATTTTTAACTAAAGCGGGGTTATTTTGAAAATGACCCCGCTTTTATTTTAAGTCTATTGAAGAAAGAAGTAATAAATAGCGTTATTATTTTGCTAATTATAGCACTTAATGGCGCTTGTAATAGCGATTGTCACGACAAAGGTAATTGTGACCCTGAATATTATAAATATGACTTAGGCGAAGCTAAAAACTATCTTTGGGCTGATTCAGGCAGTTATTGGATTTACAAAAATTCTAAAACAGGAGAATTAGACACTCAAACTTGTGTTGGTGCAATTACTTATTGGGTACATGGCTATGGTTCCACCAAATATTCTAAACATATTACTATAGATTATGAAGTATTATATAGAAGACTATTCAGCACCTTTAACCAATGGGAATATATTGATAAAACAAACGGATTTAATCCCGACGCTGGCACGCCTCAACATAATACAATAGTTGACAGAACTGTGGGAGGAGAAGGCATAAACATACCATTCTCATACCCCTTTGTTAAAGGATTGGGTGGAGGGACAGGGAGTAGTTCTACCACTTGCACCAATATAGATACCAGCATCATAGTTAATGGTCAGACTTATGATCATGTGGTCGTGTTTGAAATAAATATGGATGAAATTTGGGAAGAGAAATTAGGTTGTATAAGACCTAACACTAAATACTATTGGGTTAAAAACATTGGATTAATTAAAAAAACAATGAATCGATGTAACTACTCATGGGACTTAATTGATTATAAAATCAACCCTTAGAGTACCAATCGAAATCTAATATCAAGATAAAAACTACTTTACTAACCTATAAAACTTTAAAGCCTTTTATTGCAAATTCAGTTCTCAATTAGAATAGAATTACCAGGTAATTATTTTCCTTTATTTGCTTCATCCTTTCTAATTTATATTAACATATAAGCTAACCAACTTACCAGCTATCCCCCTCAACATGGGCCTCGAAAAAGAAATTCTTCCAAATGCCGATAAAGTTGCGGTAGCTATCGCTAATCTGCTCGAGTTTTAAGGTAAACTGCTGTTTGTCTTAAAGTTTTAATATAAGTTATGTAGTTTTAAATTCTATTCTAGAATCTTTTTTCTATCTTTGGATTAGAAAACTATCATAAAATGATCAAAACTTTCGCTTACAGCTTATTCTATACTTTGGTAATAGGACTATTCAGCGCTTGTAACAGCGACTGTCATGACAAGGGTAATTGTGCCCCCGTACATTACATATGGGATTTAGGCGAAGCTAAAAACTACCTTTGGGCTGACACAGGCAGTTATTGGATTTATAAAAACTCAAAAACAGGTGAATTAGATACTCAAACCTGTGTTGGGGCAATTACTTATTGGGTGCATACACAAGGCACCACCAACTATGCTAAGCATATTACCATAGATTATGAGGTGCTTTCCCGAAGAATTTTTAGTTCCTTTAATCAATGGGAATACAATGATAAAACAAACAGTGTTAACCCCAATGCGGCAACTCTAGAAAATAATAGAATCGTAAATAGAACAGTTGCAGGAGAAGGTATAAATTATCCTTTTTTCTTTCCAGCGAAAATTAGTTATAATTATGGTACAAGCAATGCACTTACCACCTGCACCAATACAGATACAAGCATCATAGTTAATGGACAGACTTATGATCATGTGATAGTATTTGATATAAATATGGATGAAATTTGGGAAGAAAAATTAGGTTGTATAAGACCTAACACTAAATACTATTGGGTTAAAAACATTGGATTAATTAAAAAAACAATGAATCGATGCAATTACTCATGGGACTTAATTGATTATAAAATAAAACCTTAAAAGTACAAATCGAAATCTAACATCAAGAAAAAAACTACTGTACAAATCTTTGAATATCTTAAGTCTTTTATTGCCAATTTAGTTCTCAATTAGAACCGAAGAACCAAGCAATTTTTTTTCCTTTATTTGCCTCACCCTTTCTAATTTATATTAACAGATAAGCTAGCCAACTTACCTGCCATCCCCCTCAACATGGGCCTAGAAAAAGAAATTCTTCCAAACGCCGATAAAGTAGCTTCTGCTATCGCTAATATGCTAGAATTTTAAGGTAAACGTCTGTTTGTCTTAAAATTATAAATATAAACTTTCGTTTTTTCTCCCTAAAAATTAGGAATTCTTTTAACAAATCCCTATAATTGTGCATACAACACATTAACAGGGTTTTTTGCCTATGAGTAAAAACTTACTATTCGTTCTCTCCTCATGTCTTTTTCTTCTCGCTGCCTGTTCCAAAAAAGAGGTGGTGTACACGGGCAATGTGCCCAAAAACTACGACGATGTCTCCACCGTTAAAGTCGAGAATTATATCAACCGTATCTACATCGATCTTCTGGGGCGCGAACCTCTCGATGTCGAAGTGTCCCGCGATGTTAAATACCTCCGCGATAACAAACTTTCTTTTGATGCTCGTAAGGTGCTCATCAACCGTCTCATGACCGATACTA
>JACCDI010316704.1_pt1 | contig 10821 bp, 11 predicted proteins | sample 7442791 | NCBI WGS metagenome assembly JACCDI01 (sample SAMN15323434, study PRJNA562643) | freshwater metagenome | isolation source: river surface water | place: USA:Blue River Watershed | collected 2017-08-15
CGTAAAGATGCACTACGTTCCATTAATTTAGAGATTGCGCCTGGGGAGGTAGTTGCTTTTGTTGGACCATCTGGTGGGGGTAAATCCACACTAGTCAATTTGCTCCCACGTTTTTATAAACCTAAATCCGGGCTTATTTTTTTGGATGGAATACCTATTGAGGAAATTTCTTTAGTTGATTTGCGAAAACAAATTGCCTTCGTGAGCCAGGATGTCATCCTGTTTAATGACACTATTGCAGCCAATGTAGCGTATGGAACAACTTCCGATCGACAGATTGATCGGGGGCGAGTGATTGAGGCTCTTGAGGCTGCCAACTTATCTGATTTAATTCATGAGCTTCCTGAAGGCATTGATACCTTGATTGGTGATAACGGTAATCGCTTATCAGGGGGTCAGCGTCAACGCTTGGCGATTGCACGCGCCATCTACAAGGATGCCCCTATCCTTATATTGGATGAAGCTACATCTGCATTAGATTCAGAGTCAGAACGGCAGGTGCAAGAGGCGCTCGAGCGCTTAATGTCTGGAAGAACAACATTGGTGATTGCCCATCGCTTATCGACCATTGAGCATGCTGACAAAATTGCCGTCCTCGACCATGGAGAGATCGTGGAGTACGGCTCTCATGCCGACCTGATCGCCAAAAACGGCCTATATGCCAGCCTACATCGTTTGCAATTTAGCGAAGTAATCTAAGAAACTAACTTAGTTCAGAACAATATCGTATTGCTCTTGCCTGAAACCAGCCTCGGCTTGGAGCCGAATCGGCTTTTGAATAAAGTCCCCTAGCATTGCCAGAAATTGATTTTCTTCCTCAAGAAATAAATCAATCACGTCCGGTGAGGCAACAATACGGAACTCTTTGGGATTGAATTGGCGGTGCTCGCGCACGATTTCACGCAAAATTTCATAGCAAATGGTTTGAGGAGTTTTGATCTCACCTTTGCCATTACAGGATGAGCAGGGCTCACATAAGATGTGCGATAACGACTCCCGAATTCGTTTCCGAGTCATTTCAATTAGACCTAAGGATGAGAAATCATTCACATTAGTACGAACATGATCACGCGCCAGATTTTTTCTGAGCTCATTTAATACCGCCTCTTGATGATCACTTTGGCTCATATCAATAAAATCGATAATGATGATTCCACCAAGGTTACGAAGACGCAACTGACGCGCAATTGCTTGCGCTGCTTCAAGATTTGTCTTAAACACAGTGTCATCCAAGTTCCGAGCGCCCACAAAGCTACCGGTATTGACATCAATGGTGGTCATTGATTCGGTTTGATCAATCATGAGATAACCACCCGATTTAAGGTCAACACGTCTACCTAGCGCTTTATTGATTTCAGAGTCCACATCAAAGAGATCAAACAGTGCTCGCTCACCCCGATACAAACTGAGTTTTGAGCTCAACTGCGGAGTGAAGGTTTGGGTAAATTTTGAAAGACGTTCAAAATTTTCTGCTGAATCAATTCGTATCTGAGTTGTCTCAGGACCAGCCATATCTCGTAGAACACGCTCAGCAAGATTGAGATCTTGATGCAAAAGGGCGGGTACCGCTTTTTCTTTAGTTAATTGCTCAATTTTTTGCCAAGTGGTTCTTAAATACTTCAGATCAGTAATTAAAGTCTCATCACTGACTTGTTCGGCACTCGTACGCACGATGATGTCGCCAGTCTCATCAGCGGGTATCAGTGATTTAAGGCGATTTTTTAATGCTTCACGCTCTTCAGGATTATCAATTTTTTGTGAGATCCCAATATGGATTTCATTTCCAGCTGGTCGTTGAATTTGTGGCAAATAAACTAGATTACGACCGGCAATGCTAATTTGACGTGTGAGCCGGGCTCCCTTGGTTCCCAACGGATCTTTGAGTACTTGAACTAATAGAGTTTGCCCCTCGAATAGAACTTTCTCAATTTGACCGCCATGATTTGGTTCCCCTAAATCATTAAAGTGAATAAAAGCGGCTCGCTCAAGCCCAATATCAATAAATGCCGACTGCATGCCCGGCAAGACTCTTGCAACTTTAGCTAAATAGATATTGCCGACAATACCTCGCTGCCGAGTGCGTTCAATATGAAGTTCTTGTACGGCATTTTGTTCAATTAAGGCAACCCGGGTCTCTTGCGGGGTGATATTAATTAGTATTTCTTGACTCATAGCTCTTTAAACCAAAATCGACATGCGCTTGTTCTAATAATTTTGCAGTTTCAAAAAGGGGAAGCCCCATAATACTGCTATAGCTTCCGTCAATTCTCTTAATAAAAGAGGCCGCGAGACCTTGAATACCGTAAGCGCCCGCCTTTCCGAAACACTCGCCACTAGCAATATAGGATTTAATTTGATCGTCGGTCAAGGTCTCAAATTCAAGCTCAGATTTCTGAATGAAGCACTTGGGAGGAAGATCAGCTTCACTGGTAATAGCCACTGCTGTGTAAACCCAATGCGATTGACCGCTTAAGCTTCGCAGCATTCGTTTGGCATCATCCGCATCTTTAGGTTTACCGAGGATTTCAGTGAGGGGTGAGCCCGGCAGGCTTACAGTAGTATCGGCACACATAATTGGAGCCCACTGGAGTTGGGGATCTTTTTGATGTGCCTTTTGCCAACGCGCAAGTGCCGCCATACTCTTTGCAATCGTTACGCGTTGTGTGTATGCAGATGCCTTCTCATTAACAGCAGGAACTTCTAGAGCTTCAGCATCTTCATCTTCGGTTGGAAGTAGCAACTTAAATTGCACACCTATTTGTTGAAGGAGCCCCTGACGCCGAGGGCTCTGAGAGGCAAGATAGATAAACTTATGTCTCATCGAATACGCTCTTATTCACGATGGTATGGATGACCCTGCAAGATTGTCCATGCACGATAAAGTTGTTCAATGAGGAGTAAGCGTGCAAAAGCGTGAGGCAAAGTAAGACTTGATAGCTTCCACACACTCGACTGACTCGTTTTTAAACTGGGGTCTAAGCCGTCGGCACCACCAATTAAAAACACAATGTCTTTTCCGGTTGCGCGCCATTGCTGCAGATGCTCCGCTACATCATTGGTTCGAACATCTTTTCCTCGTTCATCTAAGGCAATCACGAGGGTATTTTTTGGTATTACAGCAGAAATTTTGCTCGCTTCTTTTGCGGGATTGATATCAGGCTTAATTTCTTTTAATTCAATTGCACAGTCTGCTGGCAAGCGTTTGAGATATTCCTGGCATGCTTTTGAAACCCAGTCGGGCATCTTATGCCCAACCGCAATGATCCATATGCGCATGATTTACTCGGAATCAGAATCTTCGCTGGCTTTGACTAATTTCTTAGTACCACCCAACTTAACGCGCACTGGCTTATCGCCCCAAAGTCCTTCGAGCTGGTAATAGGCTCGAAGCATCGGTTGCAAAATATGCACCACAATGTCTCCGCAATCGACTAAGACCCACTCCCCAGTCTCGAGCCCCTCAATGGAAATGACAGCGCCACCCTTTTTTTGGACATTCTCTTTGACTGATAGGGCCAGAGAACGTGTTTGGCGGTTACTAGTACCCGTTGCAATAATCACGCGGTCAAAAAGATCGCTTAGCTTACTGCTGTCATAAACCCGAATATCCTGAGCCTTGACATCCTCTAAGGCGTCAATGATGGTGCGTTGCAGTTTTTTAATATCCATGCTCAAGTAATCATCTTACCTTGGATTGGTATAAACCTTTTTTTACAATGATCTGCATCACCGGCGCAGGGATCCAATCTTGAATAGCATTAGCTGCTTTATTTTGTTCCAAGAGAACCCTAAGCTGGCTAGAAGCTAAATCAACTGCAAGTTCTTCGTCTAAATAAATTAAACCCGATACCTGTTGCGATAGTTTTTCTGGATTCGGTGTTTGATGATTTTTATAATGCTCAATCAAAGGAGTCGTTAACTGACTTTTAATCGAATAGGGTGGCCGGCTTGCAACCGCAATATGAATCAATTGGATTAGTTCATCCCATTGATTCCAGGTTGGTAGCTGCAGGAAGCTATCGGCTCCCATTAGCCAAATTAGAGCCGTATCACTCCCATATTGTTGACGTAGGGCTTTTGCACTATCAATCGTATAGCTAGGTCCCTTTCGATCGATCTCTAGCCTACTGACAGATATTTTGATGGGTAAAGATTCTTGCTGAATGATTTGCTTTAAGACTTCAGCAGCAGCAATAGTCATTGCATAACGATCATTTGCTGAAGTGATATTTGAACTTTTTTGCCAAGGCTCACCACTTGGTAACCAGATAAGCTCATCCAGTTTCAAGAGTTTGGCGAAATGAGCGGCAAGCTTGATATGACCCCAATGAGGTGGGTCAAAGGTACCGCCAAAGATGCCAATTACTTTATTCAAGTACGCCTTTATCTTTATGCCTCAGTAAGCCAGTCACGGGGTTTGAGGTAGCGCTCGTATAAACGTGCCTCTGGCGTTCCTGCCTTGGGTTGCCAATTGTATTTCCAGCTAACGATCGGTGGCATTGACATTAGGATAGACTCAGAGCGACCACCTGATTGCAGACCAAAAATAGTACCTCGATCGTAGATGAGGTTGTACTCAACGTAACGACCACGACGGTATTCCTGAAAGTCTTTTTCAGCTTGTGAATAAGGCTCTTGGTAACGACGTTTTAGGATTGGTAAGTAGGCCTCAATAAATGCATCGCCAACTGCGCGCATCATGGCAAAACTTTGATCAAAGCCAAGCTCATTAAAGTCATCGAAAAAAATACCGCCAATTCCGCGGGGTTCGTCACGGTGTTTGAGATAAAAATACTCATCGCACCACTTCTTAAATCTTGGATATAAGTTTGCTCCAAAGGGATCTAAGGCATTCTTTGCAGTTTGATGAAAATGCTTGCAATCTTCATCTACTCCGTAATATGGAGTGAGATCAAAACCACCACCAAACCACCAAACCGGATCTTGACTCGGTGCTTGAGCAATGAAGCATCGTACATTCATATGCGTTGTTGGAGCCTTGGGATTGCGTGGATGAAAAACTAAGGAGACTCCCATTGCTTCAAAGGTACGACCCGCAATTTCGGGGCGATTTTGTGTGGCCGCAGATGGTAAGTGATCGCCGCTCACATGAGAGAAACCAACCCCTCCTTTTTCCAGGATGTTGCCATTTTCGATAATGCAAGTCCGCCCCGAACCCCGAAGCTTGCTATCTTTTGGCTTTTCCCAAGAATCGATGGCGAAAGTTTTGCCATCTAACGCACTTGTCGCTGCAGTGATTCGATCTTGTAAACCGAGTAAGTAATTTTTAACCGCCTGCGTATCAACCGTTCCAGCCATTTGTATATCCTTACTTGATTGCTCGAAAACCAATATCTTTACGATATTGCATTCCATCAAAATGAATTTGCTCTACGGCTGAATAGGCTTTTTGTTGAGCGGCTTTGACCGTATCGGCTAAACCGACTACACATAAAACTCTGCCACCAGAAGTTCGTAATTGACCTTGATCCAATTTAGTACCCGCATGGAAGGTAATTTGCTCATCATTTTCTTGCGGAATTCCGGTGATTGCATCGCCAGTTCTGGGGGTATCAGGATAATTTGCGGCTGCAAGAACAACTCCTAAAGCAATGCGTCGATCCCACTTTAGTTCAACTTCGTCCAGTCGACCATCAACCGCCTTATCGAGCGCTTCAACCAAATCACTTTCCAGTCTTGCCATGATCGGTTGAGTCTCAGGATCCCCCATACGACAATTGAACTCCAGCGTTTTAATTTGACCATTGGGCTGAATCATCAGGCCAGCATATAAAAATCCAGAATAGGGTACTCCGTCATCATGCATCCCTTTGACGGTCGGCATGATCACTTCGCGCATGGCGCGTGCATGAACTTCAGGAGTAACTACTGGTGCGGGTGAATATGCGCCCATACCACCAGTATTGGGGCCTTGATCACCATCGCGTAGACGCTTGTGATCTTGACTGCTAGCAAGCGGTAATACATTCTTACCATCAACGAGCACGATAAAGCTCGCCTCTTCCCCAGTAATAAATTCTTCAATCACGACACGCGCACCGGCATTACCTAATTTATTGTCCGATAACATCATGTCGACTGCCATGTGAGCCTCGGGCAAACTCATTGCAACTACCACTCCCTTGCCGGCTGCAAGTCCATCGGCTTTGATCACAATCGGCGCGCCTTTTTGATCAATGTAGTCATGAGCTGCCGCTGCATTGGTAAATGTTTGGTAATCGGCGGTTGGAATGCCATGCCTTTTCATGAATGCTTTTGAGAAGTCTTTAGAAGATTCGAGTTGGGCGGCTAATTGCGTGGGACCAAAGATTCGTAAACCTTGATTTCTGAATATATCAACAATCCCAGCAGCCAAGGGGGCTTCGGGACCCACCACGGTAAGAGCAATTTGCTCACGTTTTGCAAATGCTGCCAACTCATCCAGATCAGAGATCGGAAGGTTTTCAATCCCGGCATTTTTTTGACCGGCAGTGCCGCCATTGCCTGGAGCAACAAAAACTTTTTGCACCTTTGGTGAGCGCGCCATTTTCCATGCAAGAGCATGCTCTCGACCGCCTGAGCCAATTAATAAGATCTTCATAAATAGCGCTCTCTTTGCAGATTAGGTGTTTGCATTGGTATAAACCGCTTGAACATCATCAAGGTTCTCGAGTGCGTCAAGGAGTTTTTGCATAGCCTCGCCTTGTTCGGTATTCAGTTCAACATCTGTTCCAGGCCGCATCGTCACTTCGGCAAACTCGGGTTTTAAATTAGAACTCTCAAGCGCACTGCGAATCTTGGAAAACTCAAACGGGTCAGTAATTACTTCTAGCGATCCATCTTCATGTGTAATCACATCTTCGGCTCCTGATTCAAGAGCGACCTCGAGTAATTTTTCTTCGTTCGTGCCCGGCGCAAATAATAGTTGACCGCAGTGTTTAAACAAAAAAGCAACCGATCCCTCTGTACCCATATTGCCGCCATGCTTTGAGAATGCATGCCTGACCTCGGCAACGGTTCGGGTGCGATTATCGGTCATACAATCCACAATCACTGCAGCGCCGTTGATACCATAGCCTTCATACCGGATCTCTTCATAGTTCACACCATCCAGTGTTCCCGTGCCTCGCGAAATAGCACGTTGCACATTGTCATTGGGCATATTCGCATCTTTGGCTTTGTCAATTGCTAGACGCAAACGGGGGTTCGCATTTGGATCGCCACCGCCTAATCGGGCAGCAACGGTAATTTCTTTAATTAGTTTGGTCCAAACTTTGCCTCTTTTTTCGTCTTGGCGCCCTTTACGGTGTTGAATATTGGCCCATTTTGAGTGACCTGCCATCTTGGCAATCCTTTTCTGATGAATGCGTTAACTTTGTCGAATAATCGTAATTTTAGGCAAAATACTGTCTTGGCTTAAAAAATATCACTCTAATCTTGCCGATTAGTTGATTTAGAACAAAAAACAAGGAGAAACAATATGTCAACCATACAAACCAAAGCGATTCGGATTGATGAGGTTGGACCACCAGAGGTTATGAAATACGTCGATGTGACATTGGGGGAGCCTGGACCCGGAGAGGTCTTAGTAAACCAAAAGGCGTGTGGGTTGAACTACATCGATGTTTACTTCCGCTCCGGGTATTACCCGCAGCCATTACCCGGTGGTATTGGCATGGAAGCCTCCGGAATTATTGAAAAGGTTGGCGCTGGTGTAAGCCATGTGAAAGTTGGCGACCGCGTTGCGTATGCGGGTAGACCAACTGGAGCATATGCTCAAGCGCGCATCATGCCTGCTGACATCGTTGTTAAGTTACCGGATGCGATTTCATTTGAAACTGGTGCCGGCATGATGTTACAAGGCCTGACCGTTCAATATTTATTGAACGATACCTTCAAGGTTCAAAAAGGCGATACGGTTCTATTTCATGCGATTGCTGGTGGCGTAGGTTTAATTGCACTGCAGTGGCTCAAAGCGATTGGCGCAACCGTAATTGGCACCGTTGGTAGCCAAGAAAAAGCAGAGCTTGCTAAATCGTTTGGTTGCGACCATGTCATTCTGTATCGTGAAGAGGATTTTGTGAAACGCGTTAAAGAGATCACTAACGGCAAAGGTGTTCCAGTCGCATATGACGCAGTTGGTAAAGATACTTTCATGAAAACTCTGGACTGTATTGCACCAAGAGGAATGGCGGTGAGCTTTGGAAACGCATCTGGTTCTGTGCCTCCGATTGATCTTGCATTACTCTCCAGCAAGGGATCACTCAAATTAACACGGCCTACATTGATGACCTATGCCTTAAATCGTAGCCTGTTGGAACCGATGTCGGTTGATTTGTTTGATCGTGTGATCAAGGGACAAATCAAGATTGAAATCAAGCAACGCTATCCATTGGCGGATGCTGTTCAGGCCCACCGTGATCTAGAGGCTCGAAAAACCACCGGAACGACGATCCTCATTCCTTAATAAAAGCATTTTGGTAAGAGGTGATGAGATTGGTTAAAATCATCATCTCAATGAATGCAGATGGCGTTTATGGCATTAAGCGCCCAAACATACTAGCCTCGGTGATGGAATTGGTAGACGTGCCGGACTCAAAATCCGGTGCCGCAAGGCGTGTCGGTTCGAGTCCGACCCGAGGCACCAATCAAATTTGATAATCGCTGGATTCGCTCGACATCGCTTGCTCAACAATTTTGCGTGTCAGAGTGGGCGAGAAAAGTTCAATAAAGGTAAAAATGAAGGAGCGAAGATAAGCCCCTTGCTTAATGCCGATATGGGTCACATTGCTGCCAAAGATATGACCAACGGAAATCGACTTCAATTGACGGTCGCGTTCTGGATCTAAGGCAACACCCGCCACAATTCCAACGCCCATGCCATTCTCAACGTAGGTTTTGATGACATCTGCATCGATTGCTTCCAGAATGATGTCGGGCGAGAGATTGCGTTGTGCAAATGCCGCATCAATTTTGCTCCGCCCGGAGAAGGCTTTGGCATAGGTAATTAGAGGATACTTCGCCAGAATTTCCACAGTAATCGATTCATGGTTGAGAATGGGGTGCCCAGAGGGAACCACAATTGCATGTTGCCATTGATAACTGGGTAGCGCTAAAACCCCTGGAGTATTTGCTAGACCCTCGGTAGCAATTGCAAGATCAGCACGATCCTCTAACAGCATTTGTGCGATTTGACTGGGGTTGCCTTGCAATATGCTAACCCGTACTTTGGGGAAGCGTTTTGTAAATTCACTTAAGACTTTTGGTAGTGCGTAGCGTGCTTGGGTATGGGTAGTCGCAATCACAAAACTACCCTGGTCTTGATTGGCAAAATCCTTACCAACACGCTTGAGTGTTTCTACTTCATCGAGCAAGCGCTCAATTGAAACCAGAATTCGTTTTCCGGGCTCTGTAAGAGATCGAATGCGTTTTCCGTGTCTGCGAAAAATTTCAACCCCAAGCTCATCCTCAAGTTCAATAATGGCTTTAGATACACCCGGCTGGGATGTAAACAAGGCCTTGGCAGCTGCGGTGAGGTTGAAGTTTTGGCGAACTACCTCACGAACAAAACGTAATTGGTGGAGATTCATGAAATTACTATGATTAAGCGCGCGATACCCATTTCAGGGCAAGGAAAGCCAACAATAAATAAATCAGTGGCGGGAATATCGCTGTAAATAGTGGCGGTAAGGTTCCCAGTAAACCGACACTCGAAAAAAGCGTATTAAAGAGTTGAAAGCTCATGCCTAGCATGATGCCGCCAAAGACTTTAAAGCCAACACTGCCTGTACGAACTTTCATGAATGCAAACGGCAGGGCAAGGGCTAACATCACAAAAATAATGAATGGATAAATCACTTTTTTCCAGAAAGCAATCGCATGCCGTTGCGTATCTTGTTTATTCTCTTGCAAGTGAAGAATGAAACGCCCCAAGCTAACGATCGACATTTTTTCAGGGCTGATCAGTAAAACATTCAAGATTTGTGGGGTTACCTGAGACTGTAAATTAAGTTTCGGAATGGTTTTTGTCTGCGCTGTGTAAACCGCATCGAGCGGATCACTACTGCGTTTTTCAATAAAGCGGGTTTCTGAAACATCGTTGAGTTCCCAAACGCCCTGATTATTAAAGCGTCCTGAAGTGGCGCTTCGAATCGAAAGCAAACGGTAATTGGGGTCAAACTCATACATCCGAATTTGACGAATTTCTTCATTTTGATCAATAGAGCCAACGTTGACATAACGGACACCAGGCTTCACTGGCCCAGCTCCATCGGTATCTCGTAATTGATCTTTGACCCAAACCCCTGAACGAAATTGCGAGCTAAACGTAGATCCCAGTGCTTCCATCCGAATTCGTTCCGAGAGTTTCTCGCTATAGGGACCAAGACCTTCGCTAATGGCCAAGGTAAGAACTACAATCGGTAGAGAAATTTTGATAAGAGTAAAGAGACTCTGTTTGATATCCAAACCTGCGACCCGAAAGATTGTGAATTCGGATTGGCTAGCCATCATTGCAAATACATAAATACTGCCAATTAAGCCTGCAATCGGAATGATTTCTACCATTCGATTGGGCGCTTTGAGTAGAACGTGAAGTAGGGCTAAGGGTAGCGTGTACTTTGAATTTACTGAGCCCAGTTCACTCAGAATGTCAAAAAATAGATATAAAGCTAAAAGTGCAAATAAGATGAAGCCAAAGCTGACATAGATTTGTTTGGCAAAGTAACGCTCGTAAATTTTAGGAAATAGCCAACTCATTTTCGTTGCAATACTCTTGGAAGTTGACGTTGCCACCATTTAAGCGATGGATTAATACGATTA
>JACCDI010433272.1_pt1 | contig 10820 bp, 6 predicted proteins | sample 7442791 | NCBI WGS metagenome assembly JACCDI01 (sample SAMN15323434, study PRJNA562643) | freshwater metagenome | isolation source: river surface water | place: USA:Blue River Watershed | collected 2017-08-15
TGTGTTATGTGTTATGTGTTATGTGTTATGTGTTATGTGTTATGTGTTATTTGTTATGTGTTATGTGTTATGTGTTTTTTGTTGTGTTGTGTGTTATCCCCTGTTTCCTAAAACAATTTGAATTTTTTTTGAAAAAATTTTCATACTGTACCAAAATGTTTAGAATTTTCTTGCTGAATACAATATGATTTATGTCTGAACGCTTTTATTTATGTCTTCATCTCTAATGTACTTTTCATCAAATTCCAATGATCCCAATTTATCTCTATGGTATGACTCAAATATTGAAAATGGTTGATGGTATTGTTAACCAATATACATTTGACCTAAAAATAGTGATCCCACTCAAATTACAATCACAACATTCACTCTTTACCAGAAGTAATCTACGTAATACAGCTGGCTTTACAATTAGAAAATGATGATGACACAAAGAAGCAGTTGTTGTGAAAGCTTGCTAAAAATTCAAATCAATGAAGTACATTATGTTGATTTTAAAATGTGCATAATGAGCTTGTGAGCAGAAAAGTAAACTTTCATTTCTACAACTTCATTTGACAAAAATTCAATGAAGTCATTTTTGTAAGGACCACAATTATGATAAAGATATCATTTGAAAGTGAACATCTATCATTTCTAACTGTGCTTGTCAATTAACCTCAGGATTTTCCTCATTACTAATGATTGTGGTAAATAAAATTTGATAAAAATGTGAACATGGGCAATATATTTTCTCATCAGATGCTAATAAAACCCAAAATAAAGAATAAAGTAACCAAGATAGCAAAACATTAGCACACTCTGATCACTGATCATGCATTGTTGCCAACATTCAAGATTGACCTTAGTTTGTTACTACTTTTACTCATTCACTTTTCCTATTATGAAGCATTGTAACTATTTTTATTTGGTAACTATTTTCTTTTACTATTGTTTTCATTTTTACATTTTTTGCTACTGAATTATTTATATTCAATACAAAATAGATATTGTAACCAGTAATCTACAAATGGCAATTTTTTAAGCAATGTCTTTAAAATGTAGTCATATTTTTACAAAAATATGTTTTTTCTCAAAATGAAGCCATTGTTATTATCATTTGTCATTTGTCATGTCACAAGAAGTAACCCTTCATTCTCATGCATTGCTTTCATTCTCTGCTGTTCCAACTGCTCTTCTCTATCCACTAACAAAAGTAGGGACTTTGGACACTAATATTAGGTCCCTACTACTCTAGGTCACAAAAAAGTTGTGTTCCTTTGCTTTAGTACAGAACTATAGAATTGAAAAGGTAATTTGTAAAACCAAAAACTCTTAATCTCTTTGATTGCTTTATTTAGAATTGAATCTGTTATTAATTAATGGTTATTTTGTTCACTTAGCAATAATTTACTTCTAAATGCTGATTCTTGTGTATACACACAGAGGGCACAATACACTTTACATATACCCCCTGAAATTGGAACATGGAAGATGATTAGGGGAGAGAACCCCATCACCAAAGTCACAAAGTACAATCACATCATGCTTCCTCAGGATGCAAGTTTTGTCTCATTTTTTGTGGGAGTGTAAATGGAGAAGACTCCAAAGTGTTTGAAAGTAGAAGAGAGGACTTTTTTCTGTATTATTCTTTAACGTTCTGCATAACTGAAATTGTGCATGACTTAAATGGGGCATGACTGAAATGGTGCATGACTAAAACCATTAGGCATGACACACATTAGGGATAGAGGGAATATAACAACAACCCTCATTATTTCAAAAACTAGATTTCACTTCTCATAATTTCCAAAATCAGTTGAGACAAAACCGCATTAGAGAATTTCCAACAGCTTTAAACCATCAGGCCTGAAAACTCTTCTATCAAGAGAAACTAGGAATTAGGAGTTAGAGTAAGGGAAATTATCCTGTTGTGGCATTGAGGCACAGCAGTATCACAATCAGTAGAAGTGAGAAGCAAGAAGAGACAAGTAAGTGACAAGTACCAGTAAGCTATCAGTAAGCATGAGTAGCATCAAAGAAAAGAGCATAAGAAAATTTGAGTTTACTGGCAAGCAAGTTGGCTGGGACAGATGGTCTGAGAAGTTCCTTGTATGAGCAAAGCATAGAGGGTACAAGGGTCTGCTCCCATGGAAAGACAAAGTACCAATGCAAGAGCAGCTAGAACTGGTGGAGGCTAGTAGCAGTGACAGTGACAAGAAAATCCTTAAACTGGGAGAGCTTGATGAGTTAGTCTACAATGACATACTGTTGTCTATTATTCACACTACAAGTTCAGGCAAGGTTGCCTTCAGTTTAATTAAGAATCGCAAAAGTGATGAATTCCCTAAGGGATATTGTAAGTTTTCATGGGATGGCCTAGTGAAGAAGTACAAGCCACACATATCACCAAAGCTGTTGAAGTTGACGAAAGAGTTTACCAACAAGTGCCTAGAATATGTGAACCAAGATCCTGATGAGTGGATCACTGAGTTAGAATCCCTGTGAGTACAAATGAACAACATCAATATTGCATCCAAGATTACCAACCGTTATTTGATGATTCATATCATGAATAGACTACCTGAGCAATGCAATCCTATTGTGGATAATTTGGAAATAAGACTGGTGAAGAAAGACAATTATCCTGACAAGTTGATGCTGGACAACTTTTGTGAGAGATTGAGTGACAGGTATGGAGGTATCATTTATAAAGAAGAGCAAAAGAACAAACAAGACAAGTGACTCAGTGAAAACTTCCAAAAGTAGTTCAAGGGCACATGCAGGTACTCTGGAAAGTTTGGTCACAAAGCAATAGAGTGCAGGTTCCACCCACAAGACAAAGCAAGAGGTCAATGAAATTCAAATTCAAACACACAGAGATGTCAAGGAGATCAAGAAAATGAGAAATTCATGGGAAAGTGCTTTAATTGTGGAAAAGTTGGACATTGTAAATCCAAATGAGTAAAGAAAAAGCGAATTAGTCTAGAGAGACAGGAGAAGAAAGTGATGAGGAAGATATTGGTTTTGTTTTCTATGATGCATCAGATGATTCAGAGCAATGCAACAAGAAAGTCAAGTTCAAGAATATGCCAGAGGTCATTCCAGATGTAGGACAGCTGTGTACTATTGATGGATGTCAGCATCACATGTTCAACAAGAATTCATGGATTGGAGATGCAGGTGCATCCTGCTTCAATACATATGACAACACCAACATGTATGATGTATCAAAAACCAATGAGCAAATTGTAGGTATCTCTGGAAATTTGAGAGAGACCAAGTTGGGAAAGATACTTGGGTGCATAAAATAAGTGGACAATATGGAGTCTATTGTAGAAATGTACCCAGTGAAATACTGCCCCAGAGCCACAAAAAATAAATTTCCATCAAAGCATCCTTATCAACTGGGAGTAAATTGCAGTCTGATGATGCAAATAACATCCAGGTGATGAGTAAAGATGGGACCAAAGTGATGTTTGATCACTGTATCAAGACCCACAATGGCTGGGTAGTCCAAGTAGAGATAGTATCTGCAAGTATGAGTGAGAAAGTACATAACAGCAGTATGCAAGTATCACCATGTATGGATAAGCACAAATGTATCAAAAATGTGAATGACCTATGTAGAGGGTTAGGACATCCAAGTGAGGCAACTACAAGAGATATGGGAGCAAGTATGGGGATCAAGGTAGTGGGCAAATTTGAACCCTGTGATGCTTGCATCTTGGGAAAGGCAAAGCAAAGAAACGCAAACAAGACAGCAGTGGAATGCTCTACAATACCAGGAGAACGCCTGTACCTGGATATCAGTTTGCCTAATACTGCCAGCCTCAGTGGAAAGAACCATTGGTTACTAATAGTGGACAATGCTACTGATTATGTATTGAGCTACTTTCTCAAGTACAAAAGCAACTTCACAGAGAATGTATTGGGATGGATCAAGGAGTTAAAATCATCCAATGTGGCAGTCAAGATAGTGAAGTACATACATTGTGATAATGCTGGAGAAAATGTTGCCTTAGAGATGGCATGCAAACAAGAAGGGCTTGGAATAAAGTTTGAATATACTGCCCCAGGTACACCACAGCAGAATGGACAAGTAGAACGAAAATTTGCGACAATGTATGGAAAAGTACAAGCAATGCTAAATGATGCCAAGCTTATTGCTGCCCTACATAAGAAACTGTGGGCCAAAGCAGCTAATGCTGCCACCATACTCAAGAACTGATTGAAACCAAGTGACTGCGACTCAGATGCATTTTCTCAATTTTGTGGGAAGGGAGTAGCAAGTGTGGTTCAACCTGCCTTTGTGCACAAATTTGGTGGAATCTGCATCACCACTGACCATACTCAATTGCTAAAAGGAAAATTGAGCAACCATGGCAAACAATGCTTATTTTTGGGATATGCAGAGAATCATGCAAGGGGAACCTATTGCCTCCTCAACCTGAAGACCAATTGACTTATTCTCTCAAGAGATGTATTTTTCCTTAAGAAAAGTTATGGTGAATGGGCACAAATCAAGAATCCAGCAATCATGGATGTGAGAAATGATAAAGAAAAAGTTGGAGCCAGAAGCAGTAGTGATGAAAGATGATCAACAAGATGATGAAGTAGAGCCTCCAGTTGTCACTTTGGAGAAGATTCCAACACTAGAAGAGCAAAATGGTCCAAACTTTATTAGCAATGATGAAGAGGATGAACCAGAACCCAAACCTCAACAAGTACAAGCAAGACCAAGTCAAAATACCTGCCTCAGAAGTGAATTGAAGAATCTAGCCACCTCTTACATTAAAGAAGTGATTAAAGAACTGAAAAGGCTGAGATAGAGCAAATCTCATCATGGAATTAAGCAAATTGCCAATGTTCACACAATTGCCAAGTCCAACAAAGTTATTGAAGAAGAACCTCAATCTTTTGAGGAAGCCTACAACCATCATGACAAGATCCAAAAAGAGAAGTGGAGATCAGCAATCAAGAAAGAGTTCAAAGATATAAATCAAAGAGGAGTCTGGAAGAAAATCAAGAGATCACAGATACCTTCTGATAGAAGATGTGTAAAATGCAAGTGGATTTTTTAATATCAAGAGATATGGAATTTTTTGAGCAAGATTAGTGGCCTATGGTTATAGCCAAGTAATTTTAGCAAATATTACTCTCCAGTGGTTCATGATGCAACCTTTAGCATATTACTGGTCCTCAAGATTGTATGTGGATTTAGTGCCAAAATTGCTGACATTGAAACACCATTTTTATACCCATTGAAGAAGTTTACAATCACCCAGATAAAGCTCAAAAAGAAAAATGGAAAAATGGAATCAAGAAAGAGTTCCATGACATGAACAAAGGAGGAGTTTGGAAGATTATGAAGAAGTCAAAAATTTCAGCTGATTGCAGATGTGTGAAGTGCATGTGGATTGTCAAAATCAAGAAAAATGGAATTTTTTGCAAGATTAGTGCATGCAGATATAGCCAAATTCCAGGAGTGGATTTTAGTGAGAATTATTCACCAGTAGTCCACAATGTTACATGTAGACTACTACTGGTCCTTAAAATAATACATGGTTTCAGTGCAAAGATTGCTGATGTTGAAACAGCTTTCATATGGGGAGATTCAGAAGAAGAGATTTTCATGGATTGTCCAAAGTGACTTCAAACAGCAAAACCTATAGACATGTTAGTACTGAAGAAGTTCATCTATGGATTAGTACAAGCAGCTCAACAATACCACAAGAAAGCAGTACAAACTCTATGCAAGATTGGTTTTGAAGGTGGAGATGTTGACCCATGTCTCTACATATGCAAGAGCAAAAAAGGCATAGTATTTATTGCTTTCTATGTGGATGATAATTTACTTGTCAGGAACAATGGGGCAATGGACAAGACCCTCAAGCTTTTGCAAAGAATATTTAATCTAAAAATCTAAGACAATCTAGAGGATTACTTTTCATGCAGCATTCATTTTTCAAAATCAGGAAGAGAAGAATGGCTTGGACAACCACACCTAATAGCAAACTTAAAATCGGAAATGTGGGAAGTTAATAGAGGAATTATAAGTATGCAAGACACCAGGTACACCCGGTTATAGAGTTTCAAGACCTACATAAGAAGAGCAGAAGATCAGTATGGCAGAGCAGTCTTGGTATCAATCAGACATAGGGATGCTGCTATATTTAGTCAAGCACTCAAGACCAGACATTGCAAATGCAGTATGTGAATGTACCAAAGTACTTGATGGAGCAACTACACATGTATATTGTGAAATGCTACAAATTATCAAGTATGTACTTGATACAAAAGACTATGGACTAAAAATTGATCCCACTTATGAGAAGAACAAGCCTTGGGATTTAGTGTGTCATTTGGACAGTAACTATGCACGAGATAGTGATACAAGACAAAGTGTATCTAGATTCATTCTGTATGTATGCAGCATACCTATCTCTTGGAGATCTAAGGTTAAGCAAAGCTTTACTCTATCAAGTTCAGAAGCTGAATGGGTAGCACTGTCCAAAGCAGTGAAGGAAGTGATGTTCATATTGCAACTGCTTATAAGTATGATGTCCCATCATAGTGCAAGCGGACAATATTGGAGCAATATTTATGGCTCAAAATGTCTCTACTAAAAGTCAAACCAAGCATGTAGACATCAGATACAAGTTTGTCAACAAATATTTTTGAGGAAGGAATTGTGAAAATTATCTTCCTTAAATCCAAGGAAAATGATGCAGACATATTCACCAAGAATTTAAATGGAGAACAACATGCTATACATTTGTTTAAGATTGTTAAGAAGAAATGATAAAGACTTATTAGGACAATGACAATATTTGCATTTGGGTGAGTTCCCACATATCAGATAAGAGAGCACTGAGATGCAATTCAGAATCATATGTAAAAAGGAAGGGTTTTAGAATGTAGAACAGAGAAAGTATTTTCTATATTGTTCTTTGATGTTCTGCATGACTGAAATGGTGCATGACTGAAATTGTGTATGACTAAAACCATTAGGTATGACACATAGGAGAGACAGAGGGGATATAACAACAACCCTCATTGTTTTGAAAATTAGATTTAACTCCTCATAATTTCCAAAACTAGTTAAGAAAAAACCGCATCAATGTACAATTGCAGCATTATGATTCACCAGTTTGAGATACTAGAGAATTTCCAACACCAAAGGGTAAGAAAAATCATGATTCAGTCTCAATGTTCCCCGCATAAAAATTTAAACTATGCCTGCTAATGATAATAACAAGATGGGAGGAACATAAGAGCTCTCATAAAACATCTTAGTTGGAAATGTCATCAATGTGTCTACATTTTCATGACAACAGACAGTAATGTTGTTTGATTCCAAAATTTTGTGTCCTGATTCAACACCTTAAAACTTTCTTATTGCATCTAATGATCAGTACCAGCAGCATATTGAAAGGGAAATGTAGATAAAATTCATTTTAATTATTTTTGTGCTCTTTCTGATGAAATGTGTTCAAGTGCACACTGAAAATGAAAAATTCATTAATTGAAGTTAATTTTTTGTACTAGAATTTCATAACTGTGGTGTTTTGTGTTTTGTCATCTGTAAAATAACTTGCCAAGGACATGTTGGTCCCAACCTGCCTTATTTGTCCTTTTCAACTTCAACTTTGCTCTAATTTCAAGATTTTGTCTAAACAAAGTCTCAAGGCTGCCCTTGCACAGTCCATAGGTTCATCAACAATTTACAAGTCACCAGCATTGCAGCATTGATTAGTGGTTAATATGTTATCATTTAGTCCTCATGATTAATGAAAAATAATTTTACTTTCTCAATATGGCAAAAGATTACCCACTCATGGAAAATTGGACCAATCTTGAATATTTCAACTGTCATGACAAACCAATTTCTTTTTATTTAGCCTGTATAATTGTTATCATCATATTTTCAGCAGCATTAAACTATTTGGCAAATAATATGGGAACTGAAATTGAGGTGTTCCTATGGGTTCGAAATTAGCTGCTAATCATCTGTCTTGTATTTGATTGATTGATTTTGTATGTACACACCAATTCAAATTAGACCTTAGTTGGTATAAATCATTGTTTTAATGTGCAAGAATCAATATTAGATCTATTGTACAATATTAGACCTATTATACTATGATTTATTAACGGTTGCTGTGCTTTGACTACAATTTTTTGCTGTCAAAACTGACTGATTAACAAATATCTTGTTAATGTGAGATTTTGTTTATGTTGCAAGTCCTTTTTTAAGGAGCCACATTTGACCATCTTCACTTAAATCCCTGTTAACCTGAGAATGCTGACACACCCATTTTAAGTGAAGCTCTAGGATGGGGCAAAAAGTCCCATTAGATTAGTTTGCAAAAACCCCTCTGAATCTAATAAATAGCCAAGTAATGATGTTTTTCTTCCAAACCAATCAAGGAAAATGTTTTCATCTGCCATTAATGACAATCAACCCCTCTGTAAGATTGTCATTACTCTTTCAAAACATTCTTTTCACAATTGGGAATGGTTTACATCAAGAGCTGTTAAACAATCCTCCCCCTAACGTCACCATCATTCCTAGTATAGAGTATAGAGCACACACAGAAGTTGTATCTTGTGGCTATTTTTTGCTGCAATCATAATGAAGATGTGGTAGGTTCATGGTTTCAAATTGTAGTTTTAACAATTCAACAAACCAATAATCAACCAAACATCATGGGGCAGCAAAATGGGAATAAAAAATTCTACTGGATAAAATGAAAAAATAAGCAACATTTTTATTATGGTATAAAAATGTTACATCTCATTACAATTATCTCATCTATGCCACAAGATGCTTCTGCTTCAATCCAAAGCATAGAGACATTCCTAAGATGTGTTGGAATCATGCCAAGTGCTTCATTTCCCTCTGCAATGGCAGGAGTGGCCATGGAGGTCACTGCCTTTGACCCTGGTGGTGAAAAGCAGAATTCTTGTCTTTGGTTGAAAATTATTTTGCATGTTCAAAAAATAAGAATTCCTAAATAGGTCTATTCAAATTTCCTTGAAAATGTAACACATATTCAAAACCCCATATTGCACTGGTACTATTGAGTCAAAACCACAAAGCCTTATCTGTTGGGGAAGATCATTCTCTTCATTCCCATATAGATAACACACACAATGATAAAAAAAATAGCTGACATTTCATTGGGTAGACTAATTACGCCATATGAAGCGTAATTAGGCTACCATTACATGGTCTTATTTGAAGCTATAACAACCTCAATGAATTTGATAAAATTCAGAATTATCAAGCAATATGATTAGATTGTGATGGTATGTGTTGGAAGGTGTTCCCTTCATTCATTTATTTTGTTTTTTACAGATTTACAAAAGCCTCAGGCAAGTTTATTGGGTTTTGAGAAATGAAAAGTTGATTGTCTTGATCCTTAATTGGGAAAGTCTGAAGTCCAGACTTCTCATGATTTAGTGATGTTGACACTGATGCTCAACATGCCAACAAGACATGTTGAAAAAAGATAAAAAGTGCCAAACTTTAGGGAAAAAAATACTTACACGCAAACTTTTGTATTTTTTCATGCAATGCACTCCTCTCATCCCAAAGACTTTAAAATGGAATAAAAATGAAAAGTGCTGATATTTTTCTCTGTGTCATTGTCTGGTACATCCTACATGTGAAATTCCTTGAAAAGTTGATGTCACATCAAATGACAGATGTCAGTGGAATTTTACAACATCTGGCCAAAATCATGACAAGTCTGAAAAATGTCTACAACTTTCCCAATTGAGTCTTGATCTATCTGAAATTTAGACTGAAAAATTATTGATGGTGATCAATTCTGTTTGCACATGAATTTCCTGACAATATCATTGTTCAAACAAATCATCACAGATGGTGGGGAAATTAATTCGAGCCAATGGTTCTGGAAAATGAAGTACTTCCACCCTTTGACACCTTTCCCCAAAAATATGGGGAGTGCATTTAACTTCAAGACTGCCTTGACTCTCTACTAATCACAAGAAAGTAGGCAAGTCCATTGAAGCAGCCAGATACAATTGCACCCATGCAGACTTTCCTAGGACAATATTCCAAGTTGCCAAGAATAGTTCCAAGATAAATGAGGGTGGAAGTCCTTTCAAGAGCTAGAATCAAGCTAGCATCCTCCCTGTAGAAACAATGTCAACAGCAACAAAAACAGTAGCATTGGAAGGTCCACTGACTGAAGATGACTACAGTTGAATTCTATGAGCATCAACATCAAATATCATACATTCAATTAATTCAAGACTGATCTTTTCAATTTGGGGTCAAGGTACTAATGTTGATATCTCAGACATTGGTGAATTACTTGTTTTGGATCTAAGTGTTCAGTGTTGACAATAAGGACCCTCTTCCAAAAACCTTGCCAAATGTTCAAAAAATCAATTGTGCAAGTCAGGTGATGGAAATTTGGATCAATCCAAGTGTATGTCCTTGCATCCAAGACAATCCTGCAACACAAACAGCAAATTTTTATCAATGAATTGGGATGCAGTTGATATACCCAGTTTTGAGTAATGGTATTTCTAAAATTATAAAAGACTGGGTTTAGAACTAGACAAGCGTTCAACGCACACAGAGACAAGACGAAGGGGCGCGTGCATGGCACGTGCCCATGATGTCACAAAGAACCAAAGCAGGAGGCATGGGAATCAACTAAAGAGGATTCCCGGGAATCATGAGAGAGGCGCAATTTGGCATAACACTCTCCCTCCCCGTAATTGATGAGGAAGAAGCATGAATTCCAAATAAGATTACAAAGGTGTGGGCTCCCGATATGGCAAGGTGCGGTGAACATTAA
>JACCDI010523451.1_pt1 | contig 10820 bp, 10 predicted proteins | sample 7442791 | NCBI WGS metagenome assembly JACCDI01 (sample SAMN15323434, study PRJNA562643) | freshwater metagenome | isolation source: river surface water | place: USA:Blue River Watershed | collected 2017-08-15
CCACATGTTGGATCTTTTTTGTTGTCCACTAAGCTGATGTCGTAGCTGATCACTGAATCTTCTGTAGCTGCAGTGACAGTGCTATCCATCGAACTGCTTGTGGTCTCCGTTGTGGGTGCACTATTACCACCACAAGCCATTAAAAAAACACTAACACAAACTGCCAACAAGCCTAAGCTTGTTTTGATTGATTTATTCATAATGAAATTTTTTACAAAGTTAGTACTTCCTTCAAATTTGTGTTAAATAGTGTAAAATAAGGTGCAAAATTCAGTATTTCTTGAAAATATAAGGGGATTCTGATGTATTTTTGAGGTCTAAATTCGAATAACCTCAAGATGAAAAAATCTATATTTTTAGCCTTAGCAACTTTTATCACAGTTATAAGCTGGGCACAAACAAAACCATTGGCTCCATTGAAGCCTACTGTAGCGCTTAAGAAAGTGCCAACCAAGCCGGTGGCACCTAAACCAGCCACAGAGACAGTAGTTTTTAAGAACTCAAAAGACAGTGCTTCATATGCTTTAGGTTTGAGAATTGGACAAAGTTTAAGATCACAGGGCTTACAAGATGTTAACGTTGCTATGTTCAATAAAGGGATGGCTACTGGTGTGAATGTAAAATCATTAATTCCAGATAGCTTATTAGATTTATGTATCAAAAACTACCAAGATAAAATGAGTACAGAAAAAATCGCTATCAATCGCGCAGCAGGCGCTGCGTTTTTAGCAGAAAATGCAAAAAGACCAGGTGTGGTTCGTTTAAGCAATGGCTTACAATATGAAGTTATGGTTGCTGGTACAGATACCGCTAAGCCTACTTTAAAAAACACAGTAAAATGTCATTACCATGGCACTTTAATCACTGGAGAAATATTTGACAGTTCAGTAAACAGAGGTGAGCCAATTAGTTTTCCTTTAAATGGGGTGATTAAAGGATGGCAGGAAGCTTTACAATTAATGACTGTAGGAAGTAAATGGAAATTATTCATTCCTTCTGAATTGGCTTACGGCGAACGTTCTGCTGGACCAGTGATCGGACCAGGTTCTACTTTGATTTTTGAAGTGGAGTTATTGGGTATACAATAATATTTGTAATACATCATATTTAATACAATACACTTCACATCTATTTGTGGAGTGTATTTTGTTTCATAGCCTTTCAATATATATTATGCAAAAGATTTTTGTAGTCATCCTTTTAAGTATAAGCACATTTGCTTGTACACCAAATAATGTCAAAATAAGTGCGACGATTGGTCAACAGATTGATAGTGCTGGTATGCAAGGTAGTTTTGCACTAATGGAAAATAGTAATGAAGCATTTACTATATTTAATTTATCCGCGTACAAGGATAGTGGTTATGCGCCATTGAATACTTTTTTTGCCTTACCCATTTTAATTGGTTTTGATCAAGGACAACTCAACGCAGATACGAATACTTGGATATCGCTAGATTCCACTTTGTATTACCAACATTTGGTGCAAGCAATTGGCAGAACAACTTTATTACAAGAAATTGATTCTATTCATTATGGTAAAGGGATTGTAAGTGCAAATATGGATGGTTTTTGGAAAGATGAATCCTTATTGATCACAGCAGACGAACAGCTTGGATTTATTAAAAGATTGTATTTTAAAGGCTTACCTTTTCAAAAACGTAGCCAAGAGCTTTTTAAAAAAATGATTTTAAAAGAACAGAACTCTAATTACCAATTAAGTTATTTAGTGGCTTCAGATACTGCGCTTGGTAATCAGGCTTGGGTGCTTGGTTATATCGAAGAAAATTTACATCCTTATTTCTTTGTCTTGCATACAAGTGCTAAAGATGGCAAGGATCTTAAGAACAGAAATATTAACTTACTAAAAGCAATATTGGGTAAAGAAGGATTTTTTAAAGGTGTTCGTTAAATTACTATTCATTATTTACAAGCAAGTCTTATGCAATACTATTCTGAATCATTGACATCTTATAAGCGCATCCAAACAAGGCCAGTGAAAGTAGGTAATTTAGTGATTGGTGGAGGCCATCCTGTTCGTGTACAAACCATGACTACCACTGACACCATGGATACGGATGCAACAGTAGCACAAATCATTCGATGTATTGAAGCGGGTGCAGAATTGGTTCGTGTAACAGCCCCTAGTAAAAAAGAAGCAGAAAATTTAGCCAACATTAAAGCGATCCTTCATTCAAAAGGATATACTACGCCATTGGTTGCAGATATACATTTCACACCCAATGCAGCAGAAATTGCAGCAAGAATTGTGGAAAAAGTAAGAGTGAATCCAGGTAATTATGTAGACAAGAAGAAGTTTGAACAAATAGATTATACCGACGCGGAATATGTAGAAGAAATAGAACGCATTAGAGAAAAATTTTCACCCCTTGTGCTCATTTGCAAAGAACACGGCACTGCAATGCGCATTGGCACCAACCATGGATCTTTAAGTGATCGTATCATGAGTCGATATGGTGATACAGCGATTGGCATGGTGGAGAGTGCTATGGAATTTTTGAGAATTGCAAGAAGTTTGGATTACCACCAAATTATTTTGAGTATGAAATCAAGTAATCCTCAGGTCATGGTGCAAGCCTATCGATTATTGATTCAACAGATGCATCAAGAGTTCAATGAATTATATCCATTGCACTTAGGCGTAACTGAAGCCGGTGATGGAGAAGACGGAAGAATTAAAAGTGCAATTGGAATTGGTACACTATTAGAAGACGGCATTGGTGATACTATCAGAGTGAGTTTAACTGAGGATCCAGAATTGGAAATCCCGGTATGTTTAGATCTTGTTAAACGATATAATGAATTGTCAGAAGTGAATACCGAAATGGTGCCTGAATTGACGCAGTTGCCATATAGTCCTTTTGAGTATGTAAGACGCTCTACAACAGCAGTGCGCAATATAGGTGGAAAACAAGTGCCTGTGGTGATCGCAGACTTAAGTCATCTATCTAGTATTAAAACAACCGATTTAGTGGCGATAGGTTATACTTATGATGAAGCGACCGACAAATGGACGATATCAGATGCTGCTGCAGATTATGTTTTTATTGGTCAAACGCCATTGGACTTTAATTTGCCAGGTACACTAAGTATTGTAGCAAGTCCTGCTGTTTGTGCGCTTGCCAACAATATCGAAAAATACCATCCAATCATGGATGCCGCTTCTTATATGGCCTTGGATGCAAAACATCCGCAACTTAATTTTGTACAAATAGATTGCTACAGTGATCATTCGCCTATTGAAGATGAATTATTATTACAAATTGCAAAAGATGACTCTGTTGTTTTTTGTTTGAGTAGTCGATGTAAAAATGCCATGCAAGCTGTAAGAAGAATGGCAATCAAGTTGATGCAATTGCAGATCCAACAACCTATTATTTTAGTAACAGATAGTGTTTGGAATACTACTGACGAACATTTAATTCATTTTGCCATTGAAACAGGTGCATTGTTATTAGAAGGTATTGGAGATGGGATTTGTTTGGGATTGAGCAAGGATGCATATGATGCAAGCGTGAATGGATCAAATGTATCTGGGCGTAATTATTTTAACAATTCAAGTATCGAGCAATTATTGAATACGACTGCATTCGGTATTTTACAAGCAACTAGAACTAGGATTTCTAAAACTGAATATATTTCTTGCCCAAGTTGTGGTAGAACTTTATTTGAGCTTCAAGAAACAACGGCAAAGATTAGAGCTGTGACCAATCATTTAAAAGGGTTGAAAATAGCCATCATGGGCTGTATCGTGAATGGTCCTGGAGAAATGGCAGATGCTGATTTTGGCTATGTAGGAAGTGGAGTAGGCAAGATCACATTATACAAAGGTAAAGAAGTGATGAAGCGTAATATTGATAGCAATGTAGCTGTAGATGAATTAATATTATTACTTAAAGAACACAATGCTTGGATTGAACCAAGTAAATAATCTGTTTATGTATTATATTTTATACGCAATTTTTTATTTGATCTCATTAATTCCTTGGCCTATTGTTTTTATATTAAGTGATGGGGTGGCATTTTTTTTGAGAAAGGTTTTAAAATATAGGTTGGATGTGGTGCATCATAATTTAGCCATCGCTTTCCCAAATAAATCAATACAAGAACGTAATCAAATAGCAAAAGAATTTTACCAAAAATTTGCTGACTCTTTTTTTGAGACCATTAAGTTGATCTCTATGTCGGATGCAAGTTTTAATAAGCGATTCACATCCAATGCGGAAGTACTTAATGACCTATATGCTACAGGACAGAACGTACAAATCATGGCTGGACATTTTTTCAACTGGGAATTTGCAAATTGGGGTGCGGCGAAATATGGTCATTATCCTTTTATAGGGGTGTATATGCCATTAAGTAATCGATATTTTGATCGTTTGATTTTGGATATGCGTAAAAGATATGGAAGCATTATGATTCCAGCTACAAATTTTAAAAATCAATTCCATCAATATGCTAATAGCGGTAAATATGCAATGGCATTAGCCGCTGACCAAAATCCTGGAAATCCTAAATCTGCTTTTTGGGTGCCATTTTTTGGACAATTAACACCATTTGTGAAAGGTCCAGAAAAAGGTGCTAAACTAAATAATACTGCTCAAGTATTTGTTCATTTTTATAGTACTAAGCGTGGTCATTATCATTCACATTATGAACTCATGACAACCGTCCCTAATTATTTTAAAGATGGACAATTAACTGCACTGTTTGTAAAAACTTTAGAGGATAAAATTAAAAAAGAACCTGCTAATTATTTATGGAGTCACCGTAGATGGCGTTATCCATATGATGCGGCGACTTATGGACATTTAGTAGTGGATTAGTTTTCTAAAAAACTTTCGGAGTTAGCATCTTTTTTTGGGGAAGAAACAATAGAGAATTTATTTTTCAAAAATTCCACAGCATCCCATCCATCTTGCACTATTCTAATATTATGAATGCCTTGTTTTTTTAATATGGAGGCTGCAAGTAATAACTGTTTGCCTAAATCGTCTATAAGATAAATATTAAAATGTTCGTCAAGTTCGGACATGGCACCTGGATCTCCAAATTCAATCAATGGAAGATTGATGGAGTCTTTGATATGGGCTTTGTCATAAACCTCTTCGGTACGAATGTCTAAAATCATTAGGTATTGGTCGAATGGAATATCCATGGCCAACTCATCCACCTCGACTTCAATGATTATATCTATTTTTTCTCCAGCTGATGACCAGGTTGAAAACCCCCCTTGTAAATAACCTTTAACTTGGGTATATCCTAGTAATTCAAAACGTTTTAGCAAGATCTCTTCGGTGCCCTGATCGCACACTAACATAATTGGACAATCTTGCTCAATTATTTTGAGCGCGTTCAATGTTTTAATTTCGTCTAATGCAACGTGTATTGATCCTGGGATATAACCTTGTAAAAATTCAGCATCAATTCGGGTATCAATAATTTGTACCGATTCATCTTGAGACAAAGATAAAAATTGAGCTAAGCTTAAGGTCATATTATCCAACTAGTTGTTCAACAAATTGGTTGACTTGATCAAGACGATTATAGTCCACCATATAAAAAATGAACTTTCCTTCACGAATAGTGATAACAATACCTGCTCTTCTTAAAATTGCTAAATGTTGAGATGCAACTGATTGTTCTAGTCTAAGTTTGACATAGATCTCAGTGACGGTCATTTTTTGTTGCTCGTCAATTAATTTTAAAATTTGTTGACGAAGCTTGTGGTTCAGAGCTCTTAAAATCATAGCAGCTTTTTTGCTATGTATTAAATCCACTTTTAATGGTGTGGTTCCATTGACTAATTGTAGCAGGGGTAAAGATTGATTCATGACAAATTACATATTGGGGGTTATGAATTGTTTTAGATTGTAAAGTTAATGAATAATTAATACATAATTATTTTTTATATGTTACATTTATTTAGGAAGAATGTACACATCTTTTAGGTAATTGGGGCCCACATAGGCCAAGTCCTCAAACTGTCCTGCGGTCCATTTTGCCATCGCCAAATCAAGCAGTACTTTGCTTGTATAACTACTATCTAAATAGGTTATTTGATGTGAGGAAGTAAAATCTTTTGTTTTCAAATGGCCATTTCCAATACAGACAATAGGCTGATTAATAAGGCTATCCCACTTTGATTGATCCAACACCATGGCTTGTTCAGGAACAATTGGGTTGTTGGATGTATCATAGATGGCGCCAAAAACCTCCATCCTCCTTGCGTCAATCATTGAAAAAATTTGGAATGGAGCTATTATTGGCTTGGGTGCTAATTGAATTGCGGCAGTCGCTAAAGCGCTTAATGTAGACAATCCTATGAGCGGCTTTTGTAAGGCATAGGCGATCCCTTTTGCAGTAGCTAGGCCAACCCTCAAGCCAGTATAACTTCCAGGTCCTAAGGTCACTACAATCGCATCTAATTCCGTCATTGCCATTTGTTGACCCTCTAAAAGAGTAGCAATTGCAACTTGAATAAAGCTTGCATGACTATGCGTATCCTTATTGGTCAATTCGCCTATGAGCTCTCCATTCTTACTTAAAGCAACAATAGCCTCTTCTAAAGCGGTATCTATGATTAAAAATGTAGCCAAGTAATAAATTTATAGTGCAAAAATAGGTTGGATTTGCTCAAAAAATTAGAAATTGCAATTCTAAATAAAATATATGTCAAAACAAATAATTCAAAGCAATAAAGTACCGGCACCTATTGGTCCTTATAGTCAAGCTGTGATTGCCAATGGTTTTTTATTTGCGAGTGGTCAAATCGCATTTGATCCGGCTACTGGTGAGTTAGTTTTGTCCTCTATCGAAGCCGAAACAACTCAAGTGATGGAAAATATAAAAGCCATACTAGAAGAAGCAAAAATTAATTTTGATCATGTTGTTAAGACGAGTATTTTTTTAAGTAGTATGGATTTATTTGCTGCGGTAAATCAAGTATATGGTAGTTATTTTAGTGCTGATTTTCCTGCACGTGAAACAGTGGCTGTAAAAACATTACCGAGAAATGTGAATGTTGAAATTAGCATTACTGCTATTATTAATCAATTGTAAATTATGCGTACTATTTTATTTTTCTCGTTAATATTTTTTTCTGGCCAACTTACAGGGCAAGTTTGGTCTAAATATGACAGCACAATGAAAATTGGGAAAGTTGGCTATCGAATTTTTTGTTTAAATAGAACACCGGATAGAAATGTATTAAATATTAGGCCAATTGGTTTTAAGACTGAGGCTAGAGAAGCTTCGTTAGAAATAAAGGCTAGGGTATTTGGCGCAGAAATTGATGATTTAAATAATGATGGATTTCCGGATATCATTATTTTTATTGAAGACGCTGCAGGTAAAAAAAATATTTTCCCAATTTGTTCTCAAGACAACGAAAGGATTGCACCAATTTTATTTCCTGATCTTATGAATGATATGGAATTGAGTAAAGGTTACAGGGGGAAGGATGAATATAAATTAGTTGAAGGCGTTTTATTTAGAAAATTCCCGGTTTATCCAGCAGACACTACCATCAAAGAACCTACCAATAAGATTAGGCAATTAATGTATCGAGTGGTGCAAGGAGAGCGCGATACTTGGAAGTTTAAAATGTTTAAGAATTTTGATTTTAGCTCAAACTAATAGCCAGTGCTGATCATTATTTTGCCTACGGCTTTTTCTGTGCCCATATCGTCTCGAACAAATATCAAATACACACCTGAAGCAACCTTATTTTGATATTGGTCTCTTCCATTCCATATTGCTTGACCTCCAAGCGCTCTTGTCTGCATTATGAGTTGCCCATTAATATCTGTTATTTTTACTAGTGCATTGTTGACTAAATTTTTTATTATAATTGGTCCATTGTAATTTGGTGCGACAGGATTGGGATAAATTTTTATTGTTGATTGCTTGGCTACACTTTCGGTTACGTCTCCTTTAAAACTGATGATTTCATTTTTAGTAAAGAAAAAAACATCACCCTCTTTAGGTTCTATACCTATTGATAATACTGTATTGCTAGGAAGTGGACTATTTTCTGTCGTAAAATGTTGAATTAACTTTTCACCATCACTACTGATAAGCCATGCTCCATTGTTTGTGCCAATCCACTTTCGATTTGCACCATCTATGCTAATACTATTTATAGTTTCTTTCTTTAAAAGAAAGCCAACAAATCCATTACCCTCAGCTTTCTGCCAATAAGCTTCACATGGGTCATTGATATTATTACATTGAAAACTTGCAATACCATTGTCTGTTCCAATCCAAATGCGACCTTCTTTATCTTCAGCTATAGCTGTGACTTCCATACTCGGTAAATTACCTTTTCTAGTATTCAATTGATCCCAAATTGGCTTATTATTTATTTTTTGAAATAAAAAAATACCTTGTTGTTTTGTACCAATTATCCAAGTCAAACCATTCTCACCTACAACAATTTTTTTCAAATTGGTAGCGTTTAGTGTAGGATCTATTGGGTAATTATTCCATTGGCTTCCTTCTTTTAAAACAATGCCAAATCCTTCTTTCAATACTGCAATAGTTCCATCTGTTTTTTGTTGTATGGATTTAATTGTACCAATTGGCGCATTTGGTAAAGCTTGTTCTATCGTTTTTTTGTTGGGGTCATAATGGTACAATTGATTACCCATTCCCATCCACCAACTTTGATCCTTGGGGTCTATAGATATTGCTTCAACGTTATTGATTTTTATATTTTCAATTTGCGATAAATTAGACCAGCCTTTTTCATTTAAAGTGGATATGCCAATTTTATTTGCCCCATAGCTCATAAGTAATTGATGATCTGAGAATGCGTTACTTCCATATGCTTCACTTAAGGGACCGCCTAGAGCTACCCACTTGGATTGTTCATTTTTTTCATATAGCCCTTTTTGAAAGTCTGCTACCCAAATGGTGTTACCTTCTTTAAGTAATCCCACAGGCTTCGACAAAATACTAGAATCTAGAATTACTGTATTGTTTTTATTACTATTTAATTGAACCAATGCCCCATTATTCTGATAGGTTATGCCTGCTAAAATTTGATCTATATCTGTAGCAATTGTTTCAATCGTACCTGTGTTTATTTGATAACTTGCTATATTACTTTGGTAAGGATAAATTTTTTGTTGGGTGTTAAAATAGAGTTGATTTTTAAAAACAAACATGTTTTTTATTCCATTAATACCCATTGTATTTTCTTGCATCCAAATACTATTTTGGTCTAATACATTTGACCAAACTCCATTCTCTGTTAATGCAAATAATTTATTTTGAAAGAAGATGGTTTGCAGCACTTTTACAGTCTGACGATTGTTATTTGGGAAATAAGTGGCTTTGATTTCTTTACTTAATAAGTCTATAACAACGATGCCAAAATTGCAAGATAGATAGGCATTATTATTGAATACACTAAGGTCGTTGATTGTTTTGTCGGCATATAAATTTGTCATTTGTATATCGTCTATCAATGTGACTTGATCCCCTTGAACAATATCTAAACGGCTATTTTTATAAGCAATAATAAGTTGATTTTCTATGGGGTGCCATGCAACTTTATGAATTCCTATTGCATGTAATCCATTTGTAGTATTAAGGTAGTTTGTTTCTTTTTTCGCGTCAATTTTAATAATTTGGTTTGATGCAACAACATAAATATGATCACCTTTGATGACTTGTTGTATCGACTCATTAGAAAAATGTGCACGCCATGTTCCAATTGGGCCTAATTGCAATTGTGCATGCAATGGCATTGAAGTAACAATTAGCCCCATTAATATAAAAAGCCATTTTTTCATCTTATTTTTTTATAGCTTGATAAATTTGTTCTTGAATTTTTGCTCTCAGGTTTAGCGTACTAAATGCTTTATTGTCTCTTGTTGGATAGACCCTGTTTGATAAAAAAACATACAATAGCTGATTGTCTGGGTCTGCCCAAACGCATGTTCCAGTGAATCCTGTATGTCCAAACACGCTAGGTGTTGCACTTAAGCTAGGATAAGGATCTTTTGAACTGGCATTGTCTCTGGCAGTTTTATCAAATCCAAGACCTCTTCTGCTTGTGGCAGATTGGTAACTAGTAAACAAATTAATGGTGGCGGGTTTTAAATAGCTTTCTCCATCCCATTGTCCGCCATTCAATAGCATCATGTATAATTTTGCAATATCAGTTGCATTACTAAATAAGCCAGCATGTCCTGCGATGCCTCCCATTGTGGATGCACCTTCGTCATGCACAGATCCTTGAATGAGTTCTTTTCTAAAATAATTGTCTAATTCTGAAGCTGCAATATTGGATTTGTCTGCTCTCTCAAGTGGTAAAAATCCAGTACTGTGCATCTGCAGTGGACCATAAAAAGTTTTTGTACAATACTCCTGGAGATTCATTCCAGTCACTTGTTCTACAATATTGCCTAAAAAAATAAAATCATTGTCACTGTAAACGTATTTGCCTGGGGTAGTCACAGGACTATTCAAAATTTTCATTCGAATACTATCCATCCAATTATTTGCAAGGTATTTACCTGGTGTAACCATTAGTTGGTGGGCTGCGTCTTGGACAGGTACAATCCATTTTGAATTGATGCTGCCGTCTGGATTTAAAAGCGATTCGTAAAACTTAATATATGGATACAATCCAGCTTCATGAATTAATAAATCCTTTAATCGAATTTTAGCTTTTGCATTCCCAACTACCCAAGGTAAATAATCGCCAATTGTTTTTTCAATGTCCACCTTACCTTCCTCTACCAATTTCATAATTGCAACAGTTGTTGCACTTGTCTTTGTCATAGAAGC
>JACCDI010921629.1_pt1 | contig 10818 bp, 12 predicted proteins | sample 7442791 | NCBI WGS metagenome assembly JACCDI01 (sample SAMN15323434, study PRJNA562643) | freshwater metagenome | isolation source: river surface water | place: USA:Blue River Watershed | collected 2017-08-15
AATTTAAATAGAGATAAACAAAAAGAATTATTATCATTACATAAAAATAATAATGAAAATATTTATGATTATTTTATTGAAAACTCAAAAGAAATTATAAATATGATTGATTTAAATTAAATTTATTTTTATATATAAAAAAATATTTTTTATTTTTGGTTCTTTTTATTTAAAAGAACTAGGAGTTTTCTAAAGAACCTATGTTCTTTAGCCACATACATCATATTGATAAAGAGGAGCAGTATAATTAGCAGGAACATTATTAGTCATAATAGGAGGTAAAGGTTTACCATTAGGATCCATATTATTAACTTTAGGTTGAACAACATGAGGACGATGATTATCTTTTACAACAGTTTGAGTGCAAACATTTTTTTCACCAGGGAAGAATACATTATTTTGAGGATTCCACATAAGAATATCAAAACGATTCCATCCAGTACCGCGAAGATTAGAAGCAGGATTATTTAAACGGGTATCATCAACTTGGAAATGGCATCTGGGGAAATTAACTAAATTATTATCACCAGGACGATTCCAAGGATTTCTTAAACCATCTTCTTTGCATCCAATTGATACACCTTGACCACAAGGTTCACCAGTTGAACAACCATTAGAATCACAACGAGGTGAATATTTATCAACAACACAACGATTAGAAGGTCTATTTAAATTTAAGAGATCAGATTCAACATCAACAGGACCAGAATAAAAACGCCAGTCTACATGACTATTGATTGATACACCCATTTTTTGATTTTGAATCCAAGGATTATCGTTTAAACAAAGATTGCATTGAATAGGAGTATCCATTTGATATTTACCAGGTCCAATTGATTGACCATTATATTGTTTAGTTTCACATTTATCATATTTTAAGCGATTAAATGACATATTATATCTATTCTTATACTTTTAATATAGAAAATAATTTAAATTATTTAAATTTAATTTTATATAATTTATAAAGAAAAATAAAGATAAATAAAGATAAATCACTTATATATTTTTCTTTTATTTTTTTATTTTAAATATTATTTTAAAACAAAAATACAATATTTTGTGATTTTATCTTTTTAACATTTTCATAAAAGATCTAAATTTAATTTATTAAGGATTTCTTTTTATGAATTAATTCTTTATTTTAAAATTTTAATTTTTATTTTTCTTAAATTTATTTCTTAACTATAATTATAAGAAGTAATATGAGTTCAAATCGTTTATGTTATGACAAATGTGCTTATCAAACTAAATTATATCAAAGCACTTCACCTTTAGATTATGCATTATATCAAGGAAAATATGAAAATAAAGGCAAATGTCGTTTTGAATTTGGTGTAGTTGGTGGAAATGGTGTTTCTCAATATGCTGGAAATATGGTTGATCTTGAATCAGAATTAAGAGGTCAAACAAGATTAAATTCCCAATGCCCTTCATCTAAATTCTGTGCTGCTAAAGCTGGACCTTATCCTATTAAACATCAAGCTTCATGTCAAATGCAATATTATCCTGAAGTACCTGTTGTTGGTGTAAATCAAATGGGTGGTGGTCAATGCAATTATGGAAAATTTAATTAAATAAATAAAATATAAAATATAAAGTACAAAATACAAAATATTTTTTATAGTTTTCTTTAAATTATTAAACTTAAAGAAAATAAATTAAAAAAAATAAATAGTCAATAATAATAAGATGGTAAAATGATGAGAAATAATTTATTATCTGTACAGGATTGGAATAATATATATATTAAAATAGATGAAAAAATAAATGAAAAAATAAGTCATCATACTTTTCACAATATAATAGTAAATAAAATATTTTATAATGAAAATTTTGATATAGAATTAAATAAAAGAATAGTAAATAAAATACATACTATTAAAACAAATTATATTCAAAATATAAAACAATATTTAAATAATGATAAAGAGACTGTAAATATAGTTGATAAATTATTAATAGATTATAGAAAAAATTGTGAAAATGAAAATAAAAAACAATTAATTAAATATAAACAAGAACTTTTGAATGAAAGTTATTTTATATTAATAAACACAAGTGCCAAAATAAAAGAATCAGAGTTATTAAAAAAAATAATTGAAAAACTAGAAAATGAATTAAATGAAAAATTTAAAAAAAAGATTCAATTCTTTAAATATTCATTTTATACTTTAAGTTTTTTAAATTTATTTTTGATGTTTTTTACAAATTTAAATAATCCAATTTTTAAATATTATAAGAATATAAAATTTTTTAATTCATAATGATTTTTTTAATACATTTAATTTTAAAAAAATAAGATTAAATATAAAAAAAAATATTTAGGTATCAAATAAAGAAAAAATAAAAATGCAACCCATACAACAAAATATTTTAAAAAAAAAGAATAAAAATAGACCTCACCCACAACAACAACAAGTACAAAATCATGTTTTTAATTCATTAAAAAAAAACGATAACGAAAATAAACCAGTTATTAATGATGAATTATTAAATATTCTTAAAAATTCATATCAAGAAAAAAGAACACAATTTTTAGATTTTTTATCTAAAGTTGATAAAGATATCAAGGAAAATGTATCTACATCACAAAATACAAAAGAAGATGAAGATTCACACCGTTTAATTGTTCTTCAAAATATAAAAAATATGATACAAGAAGGAGATAAAATGTATGCAACTAAAAGAGAATGTACACCTTTTAAAACAATGATTTTAAATTTTGAAGATGAAGAAAACTTTCAACAAATTTATCGTAAAAAAAGAGTATGTTTAGATGGTAAAATTCGCGATGATCCTTTTGAATATATTGAATATTTATTTGAACAATCAGAACATAAAGATATTTTAAATAAATTATTAAAAAATGGTTCTATCATTCAAGAATTTAAATGGCAAAAGAGAGAATCTAAACTCAGAGATTTTTATTTAAAACAAATTCAAAGTGAATATCCTGAATATGCTGATACTTTAGCTTTTTATCATCTTCGTATTTTTATTCCTATTCACTTTTTAACTATTTATGCTTCATTAAAATAAATTTATTATTTAGCAATTTAAAGTAAAGAAAAACATATTCATTTTTATAAATTAATTATAATATTATTAAAAATAATATTTAATAAAAAAAAATAATAATCATTTTAATTTAAAAATTTAATGGAAAATATCTATCTTTTTCATATTTTGTTGTAAAATGGAAAGTTAAAAACATATTTGTACCTTGAACTTTATGAGGTAGTTTTCGATGAAAACCATTTTGATATGATATTAAAACATCACCACGATTTCCAGTTATAATTTTAGCTTGTGATGGTTTAATCTGTTTTTTATTTTTATGTGTACCTTCCATGAAAACAGGAGGTCCATTATATTCATCTAAAATATCAGTTAAAAATATTGTAAATTTAATATTTTTTTCATTACCACCATCAAAATGAAAACTCATTGGATTTTGAACACTACTATGAATTTGTAAATTAACCCTAGTTAGTTTCCATTCAATATTGGATAATTTTTGTAAAAGAATTAACATTAAATTTAAGTCAAAATAACTTCTTACTTGTGCAAATAATTTATCAACATTATAAATATCTACAACACCAACATCAGTTATTCTATTATATGTTCCTCTATTATCAATTACAGGTACATAATAATGTTGAATTTGTTGAAAATTTGTTAATGAACCATAAGTGTTATTAACATAATATCTTTGTAAAGCAACATCTTGTCTTTTTTGTAAATGAGAATAAATACCTTCCATTTGTAAAAATTGATTTACTTCAAAACATAATCGATCAACAACTTCTGGTTTAAATACACCTTTTAAAGATACATATCCTTTTTCTTCTAAAACTGTTATTTCTTGTCTTGGTTTTTCTTGAAAAGATACATTTGATGAAAAATCATTTTGCGAATCTTCTTCTAAGTTTTGATTTTCTTCCAAATTTAACCTTTCTTCTTCATTAAAATTTTTATTTAAATCTTGTATTTGTTCTTCTTCTAGGTGTTGCGTATTTTCAAGTGCATTAAGCACATTTTCATTTTCATTTTCATTTTGAAAATATGATTCATTTGATTCATTAAAATTTATTGATTCATCATAATCATTTGATGTTTCATAATTTTCATTTTCAATTAATTCTTTTAAATCTGGTGATGATTCCATTTTTACTATTTTTTTATAATTATTTTTTTTTAAATTCTTTTTCTCATCTTTTTTTATATTAAATTAATTTTATATTTTTTAAATAAATATAATAAATAAAAAAATAATATTAAATATTTTTAAATAAATTCTTTCCAAATAAATTCATTTTCATCTTTTATTAAATACATTAATTTATATTGAATATTTTCTAATGGTATTGGATTCATTTTATTAAATTCCATAATTTTTTCGTGAAAATTTTGATTATAATCATTTAAAGACCAATTTTCACAATCAATTTCATATAAAGTAAAAAAATTTTCATCATCAATTGGTATTAAAAATTTAAATGAATAAATTTTTTTATTTTGATTATATAAAATATTATTTATAAAATTTAATTCATCTATTGATGACATTTTTTCTTATCTCTTTTTATTGATTTCAATAAAAAAATTTATTTAAAAAAACTAATTATACAATTATATTTTAATTATTCTTATTTCCACATGATTTTAAATAATCAATATTACGAATAACAGATCTAGTACTCATTCCTCCTCTTACCCAGTATTCTGGTATTATATGATCAGTATTTTGAACATTATCTTTAATACAAGGAATTAAAGGTACAAAATTATCTATACTAATATCTACCATTGAACCTTGTGATTTATTACTTCTAGTATGTTGAGCTTGCATTAATTTTGAACTTAAATCAGGATTTTTGAGAACGGATTGTCCTTGAGCTAAAAAAGGTGCACCAGGGAAGAGACGAGTATCTAATTGATTACGATGTCCATCATGTGTCATAATACCATTTCTTAAACTTGTACCGATATTAACATATTGACCTTTATTATCAACATTATTAGTTTCCATAGTACCTAAAATATTTGAATTATTAATATATTGATTTCTTGAATTTTCTGGTTTAACTTGCATTAAATTAGGATCAAATGAATGATTAAAAATTCTATCGTTTGATGTATTTTTAAAATCATTGACACAGTTATCATAAAATAAAGAAGAACGATTATTAATGTTTAATCTATTTTGATTTTTTGAATCCATTTTTATTATCTATCTATTGTTTTTAAAGATATTTATTTTATTCTTTGATCTTTTTATTTTTTAAAATAAATTAATATTTAAAGTCTAATATTTATAAAAATACTCTTTATAAATTTATAAAAAAATGAATTATTTATTTTTCTTTAATATTTTTGTACAGTACCATCATAAGGATTAGTAGTAGAAATAGAAGGAAATTCGGGTACAACAATTTGTCCAACAGAACAATATTTGCTTTCTTCTTTGCATGTAGGACCAGTAGCATAACACCATTTTGCAAATGCAGTTTGTTCATTAGGAATAGTTGTTGATGGCATTTGATAATAATTTAATTGACCATTATTTTTATTATAAATGTCACTTACATCACGATAAAGATTATATTGGAATTTATCTTCAACGTTATCTTTCATTTGTGGATCATTCCAAATTCTTGGAGCAGAAGGTTTTGTTTTATCATCAGTTATTAAATTGATATTCATGAAAGGGTTATTAACAGTTGGTTCAATTTTTTCTTTATGTTCATCAATAAAAACTTTATTATTAATTTCATTGATAGGTGAATTATCTATTGAGTTTAAAAAGAGTTCAACATTATCTTTTTGAGTTTTAAATATAAATACAGTAAATATCATAATAGCAATCATTATAAAAAAATAGTGATAATTTCGAGTGAATAAATAAAGTAAAATACTTAAAAATATTGATAAACGAGTCATAGCATTTAATTTTTCAATTAAAGTCATATCCGAAGTTGGAAAAAATTGAGCAATTCTATTTTTTTTAAATAATACTGAAAAATCATTTAACCAAAAAGGATCTGATTGTATACCTATACTCTTGGTTGTATTTACTTCTAAATTACCTTTTACATATTTACTATCTTCCATTTTTATTAGATTATATCTTCTACATTATATTAAGATATAAATTCTTATTTTTTTATTCGCTTCTTCTTCATTTTTATAAAATTTATTAAATTTATTAAAAATTAATTTTAATAATTATTATATAAAAAAAATATTTTTATTTTTATTTTTCTTTTTTCTTGTTATTTTTCTAAAGCTTCAACACTGTTATATTTATTTTTATTTTTTATTTTTTGATTTCTTTGTACTTTTTTGTTGTGTACCTTCTGATGAAGCATTTGAATTTTGCTCTTCAACAATATTCTTCATTGTCTCTCCTAATGTTGAATTTAGATTTTGAAAAATACCTGCAAATTGACTCATATCTGGCATTTGAGGCATTTCATCACCATTTCCACCTTGTTGACCCATTGTACTAGCCATATTTTGGAACATTGCCATTGGATCAATACCAGCCATATTCTTTAAACCTCCAAGTAAACCAGTTGTTTCCTGTATTAATTCATTTTCATCAAAATTATTTTGAGACATAGCATCTTGTACATTTGTCATTACAAATTTCATAAGTTCACCTAATCCACCTTCTTCAGGAGATGAAAGAGATGATAAAAGTTTAGATGGATCATTTAACATTGGGAATTCATCAGGATTAATTTTTTCACTAATAGATTTAGCAAGTTGAGCTATTTTAGTATTTTCAAGACCTTTCATAAATTGATCTTCAAGGGGATTTCCAGAAGATTGTTTCTTTTTATTGTTATTTTTATTCTTTTTTTTATTAAGTTTTTCATCTTCATCTGAAGAATCATCTAATTGAATATTAGCTTCTTCAAAATTAAGTGCAGGAGCATCAGCATCTAAAATAGATTCAACATAATCAATAGATACTAACATTTTACTATAGAATTTTGAGTCATTAAGATTTTCTTTAACAAATTCAACCATTTGTGGGAAAAATACCATATCACCATTTTCATTAGTGGTTGTTAAAAGTTTAAAACATTCAAGAATACTTGAAAAAATAAATTGACGAGTATTTTCATTTGATTCGTGCATAATTAATTTCATACTTGCTTTACCAATAAGACGACTAACTTTTTGTTTTTCAACTTTTCCACTCTTTTTTCTGATTTTATCTACTTGATATAAGAAAAAATCAACATTAGCGTCTCGGATTTCTTCTAAACAATAAAGAAAGTTATCACAAAGAGTATAAATTACTTGATCAAAATTTGAACCGGCACGTTCTTTAAAATTACGAATACCGGCTTCAAGTGCACCAGCTAAATCATGATGATGTTTAAACTTATCTTGAACAGCAACACACAAATCAATATATTTATGTGTTACATCTCGAACGGCTTCTTGATAAGTTAAAACAGTTTTTTGAGTTGAACTTGATTCAACAGGTGTAGATTCTAAAATTTGTTCAGGTGTGCTCATTTTTATAATTATTAATTGATGAGGATATTTTAAATTTTGAATATACGCAAAATAATATTTTCTTATATATTTTATTGAAAATTATTTTAAATAGAATTTAAAGAAATGAATTGAGTAAAAAAACGAATGTTAAAATAGAAGAATGACAAAAAATAATACAAAAGTTCAAAATTTGAAGAGTAAAAAAATAAAAAGTAAAATATCAATTAAAAGTGTGAATCATTCAAAAACAAGTTCAAATAAAAATAATACTAAAAAAGATGAATTAAAAGATGAATCAAAAGAAAAAAGTAAAAAGAAAGTTAAAGCAAAGAAGAGTATTAAGAAAAATGATAAAGAATTAAGTGAAAAAGAAGAAAACAAAAATAAAGTAACAAAAAAATCTACTGAAAATAAAAAAGAAAATAAAAAAAATAAATCAGAAAGTGATACTGAATATGAAACTGAAGATGAAGATGTTAATTTATCAAATATTCATAAAGAATCAGGTAAAATAGATTTTGATAAAATTTTAGAAAAATGTTTAAAAGGTAAAGATTTAATGAGTTCATCTTTAAATTCAAATGAAAAGAAAAAATTAAATGAAGAATATGAAGATTCTTTTGGTGAAATACTTAAATTTAGAGGTAATATGACAAAGAGTGATATTGAATCAATTGATACTATTGTTTATCATAATGAGAATAATGATGGTATTTTTGGTGCAGCAGTTGCATATCATTATTATAGTGAATTATATAAAAATAATTCTAATAAATTAAATAAATTTCAAGTTATACCAGATAAACCAAAAAAAGGTCTTGGATTTTTATCAGTTAATCCAGCTATTCAACATTTATATAAAGATAGAAATGTTTTAATAATTGATATTGATTATGCACCTGAATATATTAAATCTTTACAAAATATTGCTAAAAATGTATTCATAATCGACGACCATCATGCACATAATGTAGTTCAGACGAATAAAATATTTATTGGTTCAAATCATGCTGCATGTGCAAATGTATTTAAATTCTTTTATCCAAAAGAAAAAGTACCACAGTTAATAAAAATTGTTGATATATCAGATAGCAAATTAGGTCTTGGAAAATATACAAATTATATGAATTTATTTACTTTATATATAGGACATAGATTTACCCATAATAAACAATTTTTAAGAAAAGACCCTAAAGAAATAATGAAGACTATATGGGAAGTTATAGAAAATGGAAATCCTAGTGCATTTATTGTTGCTGGTCATTATATGGACGAAGTTTCTGAATCTTTAAAAGAACAAATTGCAATTAATGCTAAACCAGCAAAGTTTCAAGGTTATTCTGTCGGAGTTCTTAATTTTAACGCTCCAGGGCTTGTGAAACCGGTTGGTCGTCAAATAAATACTAATTTCGAAAAGAAAGGAACACCAATAGACTTTGCTGTTTTATGGGGTCATGAATATACAAAAAATGCATATAGTATAACTTTAATAGATAATCATAAACCGACTTCAACTATTAATCTAAAAGAATTAGCAGAAAAAATAGCAAGAGCCACTGGTAGTAAACATGGAAGCGGAGGTCATCCACACGAGGCTCACCTGTATTTAGATCGCAAGCCAGGACAAGACATTTGGGATTTATTTTCAAAAAAATTAATTTAATACTAAAATTATTTTTCTTTAAATTGAATAATATTTTTTAATTTTAATTAAAAATTAAAAACTTAAAAAAATATTTATATAATTATTTAAAATAAAAAAATAATAAAATGAATAAAAATTTATTTAAATTAGATGGTACAAAAAGATTAATTTATTGCGTAGAAGGTGATTGTGATAAGACACCTAGTATGAATTATTCAAATGAACCTAAAAGAAGATACTGTTCCTTGCATGCAAAAGAAGGTATGGTGACTAAAGCGCAGAAATTATGTATTTTTGAAAATTGTACAATTGTTGCAAATTTTAATAGAGATGGAGAAAATGAAAAATTATATTGTTTACAACATTCAAAACCTGAATCTGAAAAAAAAATAACAGCTAAAAAAGGTATATGTATTGAAGAAAATTGTAAAACATATGCAACATTTGGATTTCCTGGTAAAAGTAGAATTTATTGTAAAACTCATAAAAAAGAAGGTTGTATCGATATTAAAAATTTAATAAAAAAATGTATTGAATGTGATAAACAAGCTACTTATAATTTTATTGGTGAAAAAAAAGCAATTTTTTGCTTATTGCATAAAAAAGATGAAATGGTTAATGTTAAAGATAAAATTTGTATTCATCCAAATTGTAAAATATTAGCTTCATTTAATTATGAAAATAATAATACACCTCTTTATTGTACAAGTCATAAACTTCCATTAATGATAGATCATAAAAATAAAAATAAAATATGTTTATTTGAAAATTGTGATAAGTATGCAAGATATAATTTTAATGGTGAAAAAATAGGTTTATATTGTATAATTCACTGTAATCCTTTGATGGTTAATGTTATAAGTAAAAGTTGCAATAATGATTGGTGTAGTACAAGAAGCAATGAAAAATACAATGGTTATTGTGCTTTTTGTTTCCGAAATATGTTTCCTGATCATGAATTAACTCGAAATTATAAAACAAAAGAGAAATGTGTAGCTGATTTTATAAAAGATAATTTCCCTGATAAAGATTGGATTTGTGATAAACGAGTTAAAGAAGGTTGTTCAAAAAGAAGACCTGATTTATTATTAGATTTAGGATATCAAGTTTTAATTATAGAAATTGATGAAAATCAACATATTGATTATGATACAACATGTGAAAAAAAACGTTTAAATGATATTGCTGAAGATTTAAATTTTCGACCTATTATTTTTATTCGTTTTAATCCAGACCAATATGATTCAAATGATAATCATATAGAATCTTGTTGGAAAATTAATAGTAAAGGACAATGTGTTATTAAGAATCATACAGATTGGAATAATAGATTAAATATATTAAAAGAAAATGTTGAAAAATGGATTAATCCTGAAAATCAATTAAATGAATTAATTCATATAATTCAACTATTTTATGATAATTAAAAATTAATTTAATGCTAATTTTTTTTTCTTTAAATTAAATAATATTTTATATAATTCAAATAATTATATAAACAAATAAATAAAAATAATTTAATAAAACACAACTAATTATTTTGTGTTTTTTGTTTTTCATCTTGATATTTTTCTGATAAAATAACGAAAACTTTAAAATATTTCCAAGCAATTTGCTTATTTTCTTCTGACATTTTATTTAACCAAATA
>JACCDI012240116.1_pt1 | contig 10816 bp, 13 predicted proteins | sample 7442791 | NCBI WGS metagenome assembly JACCDI01 (sample SAMN15323434, study PRJNA562643) | freshwater metagenome | isolation source: river surface water | place: USA:Blue River Watershed | collected 2017-08-15
ACCGCGACCAGCGCGGGGGGCACCTTGAGCTCGACGATCATCACCCGGTTGAGGGTGCCGACCAGCAGCACCAGGGCCATGCCGACGGAGACCTGGAACAGCGACAGCCGCAGCAGGCGCGGCAGGGGCAGGTCGTCGGAGGCGGCGTCGGCGAACGGGAGGAAGCGCGGGCCCAGCTGGGCCACCATGGCGCCCAGGTGCCAGCCGCTGCGGCGCCCGGCGTCGCGCGCAGGGGGCACGGGGGACACGGGGGAGCGGCTCATGCGGGAATCCGGCAGGAATTCAGGCGGGAATTGAAACGGGAGGCAGGACCGCCGCGCGCCGGGCACGAAGCCTGGCGGGGCGATCCTGCGGCGACACCCAGGTCGCCTACTTCTTCGCGGCTGGCGCAGCCGGCGGCGCCTCGGCGGGTGCCGCGGCGACGACCTTCTGGCCACCGTTGAGGAAGCCCTTCACCCAGGTCGTGTTGATCGTGAGCGCCAGGTGGACGCTGAACGACGCAATCGCGACGGCTGAAATGAAGAGGGGGATCCCCACCGAAGGCTTGACCACGCACCACATCTTTCCGTAGATCATGGTTAGGCCTCCTTATTTCAGCCAGGGGGAATAGATATAGGCCAGCAGGTGCGCGAAGGCCGCGATCATGCCGAATATCTGGGTCCCCTGGATGAGGTTGCGGTGGATTTCCTCCGATTCGCCCTCGGTCAGACCGGTGGGCCACACTTTGTCTTTGTCGGACATCGTGCTTCTCCTTGGAAGAACTAACACTCGTGCTCATCCCGCACGCGGGAAGCCCAGATCCGGGATGGACTCGGGCCAATGTCATTCTAGATTGACACATTGAATAGTCAACAATAATTGACTGTTCTGATTGACCCTGCCCCAAGGGTGCCGGCCTAGACCTTTGGTTCGATACCGCGGGGGGCTGCAGGGGCCTTCACCCGCCCCTCACCCGCGCCGGGGCATGCGCCACGGCAGCATGGCCTGCACCACCGGCGAGACCAGCCGGGGCACGTTGAGGGTCTCGTGGAAGCTGGTGACCGGCTCCCCCAGCAGCTCGCTTTCCAGCACGCAGCGCTGGTAGAAGGGCGTGTCCTCCAGCTGGTGGACGACATGGGCCGGGCCCGGGCCGCGCATGCGGCGCGCGATGCGCCAGGCGGTGCCGGGCAGCGGCTGGCGCGGCGGGGCCTCGAAGGGCGTCACCCGGCCGTCGCGGCCGAAGCGCAGCGCGAGCAGGCGCGCGTCCTCGCTGGCGTGGGCGGGGCCGTCCTGCACGTCGTAGATCACCGCGGTGCTGCCGTCGGCCAGCTGGCTGCGGGACCAGTCCCACTCGCGGCACGCCTGGGCGATGGGCTCGTCGCCCTCGTTCGAGTCCAGGTAGGCGTTGCCCTGCCAGCGCAGCGCGGGTTGCTGCAGGTCGACCTCGACGCGCGCCGAGGGCGCGATGGGGCCCCAGCGGTGGCGGCCGTGGCGGTCGATCGGGGTGCTGAAGTCGAACAGGCGGCCCGGGTGCACGCGCACCTGCCCGCGCACCGGCAGCGGGATCGGCATGCCGACCTCGCAGATGTCGATCAGGAGGCTGCTGCCGTCCCAGTGCAGGTGGCTGGGGCCGATGGCGAAGTGGTGCTTCTCGCGCGCGCAGTGGCGCGCGCCGCGCTCGGTCATCGTCCAGCGGCGCGCGGGGCCGTAGAGGGCGACGTTGAGGGCGCAGTGGTTCTCGGGATCGGCCGGCGCGCCGCCGCGGCGGGCCCACGCGTAATAGGGGGAGAAGACGCTGCCGACGAAGGCGATGATCGTCAGGCCGTGGCGACCGTCGTCGCTCAGTGCGTCGACATACCACCAGAGGTAGGCACCGGGCGCCACCCCCTGATCGAAGCGAGGCTGTCCATCACGGCCGCGGCCGCCAGCTGCCCCGACATCGCCGCCATCGGCACGCCCGGCCCCGGATGCACGCTGCCCCCCGCCAGGAACAGGCCCGGCACCGGGCTGGCCGCTGGCGACCTGGAGAACGCCGACATCCAGCCGTGCGTCGCCTGGCCATACAGCGCCCCGCCCGTGCCCGGGAAGAGGCGATGGAAGTCGTCCGGCGTGGTGCGCACCACCTGGTGCGACTGCGGCTGCAGCGAGAGGCCGCACTGGCGCAGCAGGGAAAAGCTGGTGTGTTCGCATTCGGCCAGGGCCTCCGGGGTGAGCATGCCGCGGCCGCCGACGGCGGGGGCGTTGACCAGGCACAGCAGGCGGCGCGCACCAGGCTGCGGGCCGGCGTCGCCGCGGTCCTGCGCGCAGACATAGACGGTGGGCTGGCGGGGCAGGCGGCCGGCCTGGAAGATGTCGGTGAACTCGCTGCGGTAGTCGCGGCGGAAGAAGACGTTGTGCCGGTCCAGCGCGAGGCCGTCGGTGGGCGCGTGGATCGACCAGGTGACCGCCGAGAGCGAGCGCGGGCCCACCGCCGGCGCGGCGGCGCGGGCCGCATCGCCCAGCAGGCCGCCGGCGAGCGCGGCAACGTCGCCGTTGAAGATGACGCGGTCGGCCGGCAGGCGCTCGCCGCCTTGCAGCAGCACGCCGCTGGCGCGGCCGCCGGTGAGTTCGATGCGCTCGCAGCGCGCGCCCCAGCGGAAGGTGACGCCGCGCTGCTGCGCGAGCCGCGCGAGCATGCCGGCCAGGGCGTGCATGCCGCCGTCGACCGACCACACGCCGTCCATCTCCACCTGCGCGATCAGCATGAGCGTGGCGGGTGCCTCCCAGGGGGAGGAGCCGCAGTAGGTGGCGTAGCGCCCGAACAGCTGCTGCAGGCGCGGGTCGCGGAAGTGGCGGGCCAGCGCGTCCCAGAGGTTCTTCATGGGGCCCAGGCGCGAGAGCACCGACAGGCCCCGCAGGCCCAGGTCGCCGACCATGCGGCCCATGGTGGGCGAGGTGGAGCGGATGAACGGGCCTTCGAGCGTGTCGTACACCTCGCGCGCCTGTGCACAGAAGTCGCGGAAGCGCTGGGCCTCGGCCGGGCCGGCGAAGGCGGCGACCGCCTCGTGCGAGGCCTGCGGGTCGGCGAACAGGTCGAGCCGGTCGCCGTTCTCCCAGAAGTGGCGGGCCAGCACCGGCAGCGGGCGCACCGTCAGCTCCTGCTCGAGGCGGGTGCCTACCGCAGCGAGGATGCCCTCGAAGATCCACTTCATGGTGAACACGGTGGGCCCGCTGTCGATGGGCGCGCCGTCGACCATGACGCGCCGCACCTTGCCGCCGGGTTCGGTGGCGGCGTCGACCACGGTGACCGACAGCCCCCGCTGCGCGAGCAGCAGCGCGCTGACCAGGCCGCCCATGCCGGCGCCCACGACGACGACGCGGCGATCAGCCATGGGCCGTCTCGGCCGCGTCCGCGTTGGCGCCCGTGACGAGCGGTACGCTGGTCCAGCGGCCGTCGGTGGCCAGCACCGACATGCGCACGAACAGGGTTTCGGAGAAGAAGTCGTGGCGGTAGGCCGCGGCCGCCGCGCGCCCGTGGGCACCGCCGCGGGCATAGGCCTCCATGGCCGCCGCGTCGCGCCAGAGGCTGAAGGTGCATTGCCGCAGCAGCGGCGCCTCGCCCAGGCCGATGGCGAGCTCGCAGCCGTCGGCCTCGCGCAGCTGCGTCTGCGTGGCCGGCGCGCGGCGCCAGAACGAGGTGACGCGGCTGGGGCGGATGCTCGCGCGGGTGATGGCGGCCACCGGGCCGTCCGGCAGGGCCTCGGCGGCCAGCGCCGGATCGGTCAGGCCCCAGCCGCAGCCGTCCCAGCTGCCGCGTGCATCGGTGACGGCCAGCAGCGCGCTCCACCACTGGCGCGCGCGCGCCCGGTAGGCGGCCACCTGCGGTCCGTCGAGGAAGGCCTGCGCCTGTTCGCGCCGGCCGAAGAGGCAGATGAGGCCCTGGTGCGTGCCGCTGGGACGCAGGCCGAAGCCGCCGTCCTCGCCGCTGCCCATGACCTTGGCAAAGCGCAGGCCCGGCACGTCGCGCAGGGCCGAGGGCCCGCGCGCCAGGCGCAGCCAGGCCCAGGCGCGGTGCTGGGGCAGGTGGTCGACCAGCAGCACCACCGCCACGCCGGACACGCGCAGCGCGCCGGACGGTCGGGTGGGGGCGGGTTCAGTGACCACCAGGCTGGCGGCCCGTCGGGCGGCGGTGGCCGCCCGCGCGGGGCCGCACCCCGCTTACTTCTTGGCGACCTTGGCCGCCGCCTTGGCGGGGGCCGAGGCCGAAGCCGCCGCCTCGCCCGGACGGGCCAGCGCCGCGGCCAGCTCGGGGAAGTCCTTGAGCATGGACTGTCCGTTGAGCGGCTTGTAGGCGCCCTGGTGGCAGGTGGCGCAGTTGGCCTTGGCCACGTCGCCCATCTCGCCCTTGCGGTGCGGCGGGAAGACGGGGGTCAGCGGCTCCATGAACGCGACGTTGAGGTCGCGCGCCATGCGGATGCCGTGCCACGCCTTCACGCGCTGCGGCGGGCCGCCTTCCCACTTGGCGAAGTTCTGCGTGTTGTGGCAGTAGGTGCAGTTCACGCCGAGGCCGGTGGACATGTGGACCATGAGGCCATACGTCCATTCCGCCTGCTTGATCGACTGGCGGTTGCCCGCGGGCAGCGCGGTGGTGCCGTTGACGCGGATCGGCGCGTCGCCGAGCAGGAAGGGGGTGAACGGGTCGTTGGGCAGCGAGGACTGGTTGACGACCGGCGAGGCCTGGTTCTGGCCCGCCTTCTCGCCGATGAAGTCCGCGCCCAGGGGCGTGGTGTCGGCGGTGAACCAGACGTTGGCCGGCACCGGGTTGCCGCGGTGACAGGTCCAGCAGGTGACGCCGGTGTCGGCGACGTGGTCCTTCCAGTTTTCGTTGATGTGCGCCGTCATCTGCAGCATGCGGCGCGCCACCACCTTGGTGTACTTGCTGTCCTCGGCGAAGTTGGCGAGGTTGTGGCAGTAGCCGCAGCCTTCGCCGGGCGCGATCCAGCTGGTCATGGACGTCATCAGCCGCACGAACTGCGCGGTGCTGAGGTCGCCCAGCACCTGCACGTTCTGGTAGACCTGCCTGGACTTCGGGCCCTCGGCGGGCGCCGCGGGCAGGGCCACCGGCACCTCGTTGGCCTCGATCTTCTCGGGGATGGTGCGCGGGTTGTAGACCTGGACCATGCCGGTGCCGCGGAAGCCGTGCTGCACGGATTCCATCGGCGGGCGTTCGCAGCCGGCCAGCAGCAGCACGCAGGCGCCGGCCAGCACGGCGGCGGCGCCGCGCGCGAGGGTGTGGGTTCGGGTGAGGAGGCGGCTCATCATGGCTTGACTCCCAGGCTCAGGGCCGGATCGGTGACCGCAGGGAAGACCGACGGATACGCCGGCGCGACGCCGTGCTTGACGGCCCACAGGTACCAGTTGTCGACGACGGTGCCGGTCAGCAGGATGCCGATGCCGCCGGTGAGGGTGGTCAGCACCGCGAACCACCAGGCCCAGCGGTGGATGGATTCCATGGTGGCGTTGAAGCCCATGGTCCAGCGCCAGAACAGGGCGGCGCGCTCGGAGGCGGTGCCGCGGTCGTAGATCTGCTCGATCTCGCGCTCGCCGCCGTAGCGGCCCACCGCCAGGATGGTGGCGCCGTGCATCGCGAACAGCAGGGTCGAGCCGTACAGGAAGGCGATCGACAGCGCGTGGAACGGGTTGTAGAACAGGTTGCCGTAGCGCAGCGAGAAGGCGGCCGTCCAGTCCAGGTGCGGGAAGATGCCGTAGGGCACCGCCTCGCTCCAGGAGCCCATGAGGATGGGACGGAACAGGCCCAGCACCAGGAACAGCCAGATCGCCGAGGCGAAGGCCCAGGGGATGTGCATGCCCAGGCCGAGCTCCTTGGCGCGGCGGTACAGGCGGGCCCACCAGGTGAGGACCGAGGCCAGGAAGAAGAAGCTGGCCAGCAGGTACCAGCCGCCCTGGTTCATGGGCGGGATGGACAGGCCGTAGCCGGGCGCCGGCGGCTCCAGCGCCAGCCAGAACAGCTGGCGGACGAACTGCACCGGGTCCCAGTTGACCTGGGCCAGCATGTTGAAGCCGATGATGTTGAAGGCCAGCGTGCCCAGGATCAGCGAAGCCAGGCCCAGGCCGCCGAGGTAGATCGGCCCGATCTGCGCGTTGCCCAGCTTGCCGGCCCAGTAGGACAGGAAGGGCTGGCCGCTGCGCGGGCTGTTGCCCGGGCCCAGCGGCACGCCGTCGTGCACCGGCCCGGTGACCGTGACGGTGGTGAAGAGGTTCTGGTATTCCATGTCGTGCTCCGCCGGTTTACTTGAGGGGCCACTGCGACCAGATGGGCAGGTTCAGCCACCAGCCCCACCATTCGGGCCAGCCGCGGCGCCAGAACGGACCGCTGAGCACGATGCACAGCGCGCTGAACAGGCCGGCGGCCAGCGCCAGGAACAGGCCCAGGCGGTGGATGCCCAGGGTGCCGATGGAGTAGCCGACGATGTCGCGGAAGTAGGTGTCCTCGTGCTCCGGCGTCTTGACCACCTGGCCCTTGCCGGGGTTGGTCGAGGACAGCACCAGGCCGCCGTGCAGGGACAGCGCCAGGGTCGTGGTGAAGAAGAAGCTCACCGCGATCATGTGCGCCGGGTTGTAGTGGAAGTGCAGGTACTGGTAGCCGACGTTGGACACCCAGTCCAGGTGGCTGAAGATGCCGTAGGGGAAGCCATGGCCCCAGGCGCCCATGAGCACCGGGCGCACGACCACCAGGGTCACGTAGGCCACGATGGCCACGCTGAAGGCAACGGGCACGTGGTAGCCCATGCCCAGCTTGCGGCAGATCTCCACTTCGCGCAGCGCCCAGGAGCCGAAGGCGCCGATGGCGCAGACGGTGATCAGCTGCCAGAGGCCGCCCTCCAGGAGCGGCGCGGCGCGCAGGCCGTACGACAGGTCCGGCGGCGCGATGTTGATCTGCCAGAGGTTCCAGGTCGGACCCTGCGACGCACCCCACAGGATGAGCGCGGTTCCGAGGAACGAGAAAAAGATGGTGGTGACGCCGAAGAAGCCGACATAGAACGGGCCGACCCAGAAATCGAACAGGTCGCCGCCAACCAGCGTCCCGCCGCGCACGCGGTATTTCTTTTCAAAACTGAGCATGGCCATGGGGCTCTCCTGCCTCGAGTTGCTTGAAAGGGAATGACGGGCCTGGGAGGCTGTGCCGGATCACCACGTCCGGAGACAGCTCCCGGGCTCGCCGGTCAGGACTTGGGCGTAGCGGCCGGCAGCGGAGCGTTTTGCGCCGCGGCAGCGACCGGCTTTTTCGCGCCGTCCAGCCAGTTGAATTTGTTCGTGCTCAGCAGGATGAGGTGGATCATCGCGGCCAGGCCGAACAGGAAGATGCCTTGCACGACCATCGCGCGCAGCGGGTCATAGAGACGCCAGATTCGCCACATGGGTGACTCCTTAGGAAATATGGGAAAGAAGGGTGTAGACCGCGGCCTTGGTCCCGGAGAACACGTTGCTCATGTTTTCTGCGCCTGGCAGCCAGCCTTTCCAGTTCAACCCGACCAGTTGGCCGAGAAGCGCCACGGAAATGAGCACCAGGAAACAGGGCACGAACACCAGCATCAGCGCAACGCTCTCCCGACGGGCGGAAGTGCGGGGCGCGCCGAAGGCGTGGTTCGCATCGATGGGACGGTCGGTCATGGTCGACTCCTTGGGTGAGTGCGGTTGCGTTGCGACTCAGTTAAACCAGGGCCGCCATGCCCAGACCAGGATGTGCGCAATCACGGCAACTGCCGTGAAGCCCACGAACCCCTGGGTCCAGAACTGGTGGAACTCCTGAGCTTCTTCGTCGGTCAGGCCGGAAATGGAAGTCCGATTCGACATTCGACTGCTCCTTGAGAAAAACGGCCTCGCGGCCACCGCTGCGCCCAACCCGCGCAACCTGGGTCGCCGTGGCCCGATGCCACGACATGCCTTGATTCCCTCCCCTTGCGGGCTTGGGCCGTCTTCATGCGGCCACCCCCGTCCCCAGGCCGAGCTGGCGGCCGGCGTGCTCGACATGCGGCGGTTCGACCCGCTCGCTGCCGGCTTCGCGCGCGGCCCGTTCGGCCTCGTCGCGCAGGCGCTTGGCCGCCGAAATCTGTACGAGCACCGGCTGGTTCGCGACCACGCGGTGCAGCAGTGACTGGGCCGCGTCGTCCCACGGGGTGTCGGGCGCGCCGGTGATGCCACGCGCCGGCGTGGCCTCGACGCGGTCCATCTCGGTGGACAGCGGCAGGATGTGGAAGAGGGCGTCGAACAGCGCGTTGCACACCTCCTGCACCAGGTAGGTGGCCCCGCTGTAGCCCATGAAGGGCGTGCCGGTGTGGCGGCGGATGATCGCGCCGGGGAACGACGCCGGGATGAAGGCGCTGCGCATCGGGCCGGCCGAGCCGGCCTCGGCCAGGTACATGCGCTCGTTGTAGCTGCCGAACATCACCAGCGGCGGCTTCGTGCGCACCCTCTCGCGCACCTGCGCGTTGTCGGTCTTGGCGCCCGGGCGCCGCGCCACGTGGAAGCGGCAGGGCAGGCCCATCTCGTCTTCGAGGAAATGGCGGATCCCGCGCGTGTACGTCTCGTTGGCGACGATGGCGAAGCTGGCGGTGGCAAAAAAGTCCTGCGTCACCGAGCGCCACAGGTCCCACAGAGGCTTGAGGGTCGTGTGCCGTTCGCGTTCGATGAAGGGCTCGGGATCCAGGTTCAGCAGCTCGCCGAGTTTGCGCAGGAAAAGGGTGGTGGAGTGCAGGCCGATGGGCGCCTGCAGGTAGGGCCGCTCCAGCGTCTCGCACAGGCCGCGGCCGAATTCGCGGTACATGCACACGTTGACGTCGGCCTCGACCAGGCGCGAGACCTCGGCGACGTGGCTGCCCAAGGGGAACACCATGTTCACTTCGGCGCCGATGCCCTGCACCAGGCGGCGGATCTCGGCGAGGTCGCTGGCGCTGTTGAACACGCCGTAGCTCGGGCCGATGAGGTTGACGCGCGGCTTCTCGCCGGGCTTGCGCTCGCGCGGCGGGACCTTCTTCATGCCGTACTCGGTCCACAGCCAGGTCATGGCGCGGTTGGCGCACTGCCACTGGTCTTCGTCGATGGTGCGGGGCAGGAAGCGCTTGAGGTTGGTGCCCTCGGGCGTGACGCCGCCGCCGATCATCTCGGCGATGGAGCCGGTGACGACCACCGCCGGCAGCTCGGGGTCGAGCACGCTGTGGGCGCGCTTCATCGCGCCTTCGGTGCCTTCGCGCCCCAGCTGCTCCTCGGCCAGGCCGGTGACGACGATGGGCAGTTCATGCGGCGGCAGGGCGTCGGTGTAATGCAGTACCGAGGTGACCGGCAGGTTCTCGCAGCCCACCGGGCCGTCGATCACGACCTGCAGGCCCTTGATGGCGGTGAAGACATAGACCGCGCCCCAGTAGCCACCGGCGCGGTCGTGGTCGATCACGAAGTTGAGGGGACGCGGCGCGGTCATCCGCCCATCTCCTCGGCCTTACGTCGCTTGGCGGCCTTCTCGTTGATCCGGCGCACGTCGGCGCGGAAGTCTGGGAAGTCGCGCGGCACGTCTTCCCAGACACCGGCGCGGTCACCCGCGCCCACGCTGCCGAAGAACTCGTGCATGCGGTCGAAGCGGGCCTGGTTGGCAATCGCGCCGTTGATCACCTGCACCAGCGAGCCGGCGCCGGCCACGCCCATGAGGGGTCGCGCGGAGATCAGGTTGGTGAAGTACAGCGAGGGAATGCAGGCTTGCTTGGCCGCCTGCACCACCGGGGTGGTGCCCACGGCCAGCTGCGGCTTCCACTCCGCCACCGCCGCCAGGTCCTGCTCGAGGCTGGCGCGGAACTGCACGTGGACGCCCTTGGAACGGAGCCAGTCGGCATCCGCGGCGTTCCAGGGCGTGGCCGGGCACGCCGAGCCCACATAGCGAAGGTCGGCGCCGCACTCGACGAGGAGGCGGCCGACCAGCAGTTCGGATCCCTCGTAGCCGCTCAAGGTGATGCGGCCCTGGATCTTCTGCGCGGACATCACGCCACGCAGGGCACCGAGGGTGGCGTTGCGGGCGGCGTCGATCTTGTCGGACGCGACCCCGGCCGCAGCGCCGATCGCGCCCAGCCAGTCGTGGGTGCCTTCGACGCCCACCGGGGCGGAGCCCACCACCGGGCGGCCGGCGGCTTCGAACTCGCGCACGCTGGCGGTATAGAACGGGTGGATGGCGGCGACCGCGGCGCAGTCGAGCGCCGCATACAGCTCGCGCCATTCGCGCGTGGGCACCACGGTGCCGACGGACAGGCCCATGGGGGCGAGCATCTGCGCGATGCCGGGCGGGTCGGCCGGGAACATCTCGCCCAGGAGGGTGATGGCCGGCAGCTGGCTGCGGCCCTGGCGCGGCGCGGCCACCGGGCCGGCCTCGGCCTCGCCGCGCGCGTAGCGCAGCATGGCGGCGGCCAGGACGTCCTTGGCTTCCGCGTGCGTGGGCACGCCGAAGCCGGGCACGTCGATGCCGATGATGCGCACGCCGTCGATCTCTTTCGGCAGCAGCTGCAGCGGCACGCCGCTGGCCGTGGGCACGCACAGGTTGATGACGACGATGGCGTCCAGCTCCTTCGGGTTGGCCTGGGCGTGCACCGCGTCGCGGATGTCCTCGAACAGCTGGCCGGTGACCAGCGTTTCGCTGTTGAACGGGACTTAGCCCACGCTGCGGCGCGCGCCGTAGAAGTGGGAGGTGAAGGTCAGGCCGTACACACAGCAGGCCGAGCCGGAGAGGATGGTGGCGGTGCGCCGCATGCGCAGGCCCACCCGCAGCGAGCCGAAGGCGGGGCACATGCTCTGGGGCTGG
>JACCDI011560260.1_pt1 | contig 10815 bp, 9 predicted proteins | sample 7442791 | NCBI WGS metagenome assembly JACCDI01 (sample SAMN15323434, study PRJNA562643) | freshwater metagenome | isolation source: river surface water | place: USA:Blue River Watershed | collected 2017-08-15
CTCCACTTTTCATCTTCTCTTCCAATCTAACACTAATCTTTTTGACAAAATCCATCATACGCTTAGGATTTTTCATAAGTAATTTAAGAATATCTTTAGTGCTAGTTATATTATTTCCATCTTCTCCAACCATGCCAGTTAAATCGTTGGATAATTCTTCCGCTAATTCTTTTGCCAATTTACCAATCTTTCCATCAAAAAGACTCTTCAAATGATTTTGCAATTCTTCTGGATTCGGCATATTTTTTTTGAAATCTTCGAAATTAAAACCAGATGAATTAGTTTCTGATGAGTCCGCACTAGATTCAGTGTTCATTTTTCCCATTCGTTTAAACATTCTCTTAGCAGTTTTCTTCATTTCTTTCTCAAATAAATCGGCGTCTTCTCCACTAACTAATTCAGGAGGCTCATCGCCATCAGAATCTTCTCCATTTTCTTCTCCATCTCCGTGTTCAATATTTGAAAAAAAATCGCCAATACTCTGCATGGTTTCACTTAATTTCTCCTGTAAATCATTTTCATCAATTCCATCGAAAAGTCCAGCAGATTCACCAAACATATCCTTCTGTTTAATAGAATTTGTAATTGTAAAAAGAATTAATTGTAGATATTTCCAAATGGCGGTATGTGTATGATGACTGACATTTTCGCAATTGAAAAGTATTTTAAAATCAACATCGGGTAAAAATTCCGTATTAATCTCTGAATCAACCTTGAAAATATCCATATTTTGATATAAAATATCGAAAAATCTTTCGGGATAAATATTAATCATATATTCATATAGACATTCTAGTTCTCCGACAGTAATTTCTGGATGAGACCATTTACACCATAAATGAGAATATTCGGGAAAAGTCATTGAGAGGTCATTGACAAAATCGGCAATTATTCCTTTAAAATTATCTGGTAAAACAACGGGATCGCTCATTTTATATTTATATTGTATAATTAAATATATTTCACAAGTTTTTATACCATTATTTTGTAAAATAATATTTTTTATATTTCCAAAAATTAATATAAATAATTCTTTCTAATAAATCTATAATCTTCTCCCTTATCATTCTAGATATTTGAAAATAAAATGGAAGAATCTTCTCAAATGCAAGAACCAAATAAGTATTATTATATTACATTCGCGAAAAAACCATCTGCCAGAACTGGAAATATATTATTCCAATATTTATTCTGTAAAATGATTTCTCTCAAATATGGTCATCGATATGTTCCCATTGAAGAAAAAGGAAGTGAATTTAATACATATAATTCAATTACTGACGAAAATTATGAGTATTTATCTTCTCAAAATGCAATACAAAATCATAATATAATTTGTGATGGTTATTTTCAACAGAGTAAATATTATACTGATATTAGAGAAGAATTATTAGACTTATTATATAAGTCAGAAAAAGATTATTGGTATAGTTATAATGAAAACAAAGAATACATTAGTGATTTTTTATATAGCAGGTGTACCCAAAATCTTATAAGTGAAAATGATATTGCCATTTCTCTTCGCCTAGATGATTTTATTCAACTTCCCTGTCCAACCAGTGATATTCTTCCCCCAACATATTATACGGAAATATTAGAGAAGATAAAATTCAATAAATTATATATTATATGCGATAAAATCCGTCATGATTGGGAACATAAGTATTTGGATTTTTTTTCAAAATGGTCACCAATTATGGTACAAGGAAGTCTTATTGATGATTGTTCAGTGATGCGAGATTGTCAGCGTTTAATTCACAGCAATAGTACATTGTGTTGGATTATGAGTTTTTTTTCAAGAAAAAAGGTAGAAAGATATATTCCCTGCACAAATTTTTACGGAGGTCAAAAACTTCTCAAAATAGAAGAAGCTGATGTATTTCAAAATGTCACTCCATTAAAACATCATGAGGTGTATGAATTGAATTATCAAAAATGGTTAAAATCATCAATTTATCCTTTGTCATATTGTATACCCGATGAATGTATTGTTAATCCAGATGAAGTTTTAAAGAAAAAAACGGAATTAATTTCTCCCCTAATTCCTGGTCAACCAAATACATATCAATTTGGTCCAACTATGGAGAAAGAATATAATGAAATGTATCAAAACTCTTTGTTTGCACATACGATGAAAAAAGGAGGATGGGATTGTTTGCGCCATTATGAAATATTGGCTAATGGATGTATACCAATTTTTAAAGACCTAGATAATTGTCCTCCACATATTTTAACAACTCTTCCAAAAGGTCTCATTCAGGAAGCCAATCGAAATCTTCTCCCATGGAATTACGATAATAAGATGTTGTATGATGGTTATGTATATTGTTTATTGAAACATATGCGCGATTATTGCTCAACATCCGCAACAATTCGATATTTTTTAGAGAAGATGGGAAATATAACGCCCAAAAATGTGCTTTTAATTATGGGAAATTGCGGCGTAAATTATACGAGAGAAACATTTTGGATAGGTATGAAACGATATATACAGAGTATTGGAGGATGTGCAGTAGAATATCCCAAAATAGATTTCCTATATGATTCCTATGATGAATCGCAAAAACATACTTTGTATGGAAATGGATTTACATATTCGAGAAGAATACACGAGGATGGTTTGAATTTTACACATGATGAAATTGTTGAAAAAATAAAAAATCGCGAATTTGATTTAATTATTTATGGAAAAGTTGGTCCAGATGAATTACATGAGGGAAGTCATCCAAATATGCCATTATGGGAATATGTATTTGAAAAATATAGTAGAGATGAAATAGTTTATTTGTATGGTGGGGATGAGACTATAGATATGAGTACAGACAATAAATATAGTCGACATATTTTATATCATTCAAGATTTGCAAAATGTTTTGTTAGAGAGGTGATTTTTTAGGGGAGACTTTAACCTTTAAAACCATTTATGCTTTGCCTAAATTGTTGTCTCTACTGACAATAAATTGTCAGTAGATTAACGGTCAATATATTCCATTAATGCTTTATTCCAATCTTCATTTTCTAAAAATTTGCTGATTTGTGGTTCAGTTGAAATTCGGTTTCCTTTTTTATATTCTTTATCAGTTTCTTCAATCAATTCTAAAAAGGGCTTTCTTTCTTTAAATGTTTTTTTACGAAACATAGGTTCTCTTAATTTTTCATTTTCCTCTTTTAATTTTTCTTTTTGTTCTTCTGTAAGATATATATATCTATTAAATACAATAGAAACTAATCTATCCCCGTAATGTACTCTATTGACTACATCATCAATTGCTTCAGGAAATTCCCATCTTTCAATATATTCAACCTTCATCTTGGGAGCTTTTTGAAACATATACGCCATATATTTATTTTTTCTTGTATTCCACAAATTTAAATCTTGTTCAAAATTAGTTGCTCCATTAAACATATATCCAGATTGTTTTACATTTGATACGTCCCATTCAGAAATGTCTTGATTAAAGTTTTTTGCATTTTCAAACATACGATTCATATTGGTAACATTAGAAACGTCCCATTCAGAAATATCTTCATTAAATGTTTTTTGATTAGCAAATAAATTTTGCATATTAGTTACCTTTGAAACGTCCCATTTTCCAATAGGAAGATTTTTTAAATTAAGAGGCAATTCATTTTTTCTATCATATATATAATGTTTAACAAATTTATTAAAATTATCATCAGTTAATTCTACTATTGACGGATATTTTGTATTTCCTTTGGAATGTTTAGATGATGTTTGTTTTATGGTCTTTATTCCACTACCACCTCGTCTTTTTTTCAAGTATTTATTTTTTTGTGTTTTTCTTTGTTGTTTTTTCATATTAATATATATTATACAGATAAATTATAATTATTCATATAAATTTTGTGTAGTTTGCAAATCAAATCCATTATTAAAATCAAAATTTTCTAAATCTAAATCATGAAAATCATCCAAAAAATCATCTAATATTGTCGATAAATCATCATCGTCTAAATCATCCATCATTTCTGTTTGCACATCGCTTTCAATATCATTATCATTATAATTATAATTTTCTACTCGTATTTCAGTCTCATTATTATTGTAAGAATTTTGATATAATGTTACATCATATCCACTGTCATTAAATATTTCGTCAGTATCTAAATCCACTTCATTAGAAGTATTATTAACATGTGATGTAATGCCAATTTCTGGATAAATTTTATATATATTTTTTGAATAAGTCATTAAATTATTGTTCATATTAGAGTAATAATAAGACATAATCGTATTGTAATAGGAGTAATCTCTGGGAGTTGTTTCCATTTTAGTAATTATAGAGTAAAAATATAAATAAATTTTGTGTAGTTAGAAATATAAATATATTTGTTGAAAAATTATCAATTTTTTGCAACAGAATTAGAATTATTTTTTTTGTATAATATTATGAATAAATATATAATATAAATATTTATTCATAAATGACAAATACTTTTATTCATTCATTTAATATTGATAGTTTAAAAGGCGATTTTCAAACTATAGTTTCACTACATGCAGATGTCGTGGATAAAAAAGAATTATTAATGGAAAAATTATCAACATTAAAAACAATATATAATGAATTAATTAAAACAAATAATAAAAAAATTTTCCTTTTCTGTTTAGATTCGTTTTATTTTCAATATAAATTATTGGATATTGAAATGAAAAATATTTCTAGTTTTATAAATTTAATAAATAATCGAATGTATGGAGATTATTATAAATTGTACAACATAATGATATTGCAAATAAAAGAAAGAATTCCCGATATATTAAATCTTTTTAATACTGGTAAAAAACATCCAATATATAAAGATTTAGAACCATTTTATGAATATGAAATGGAAAATATTATAGATATTCATAATGACATATTAAAAATAATAGATGAATTACATAGATACTATGTTACAAAAGAAACAAAAATTCAGAATTATAATGACACAAATAAAATAGGAAATTCAATTATTAATTTTATTAATACACTGGAATATGAAAATTCTCTACTTCGTGAACAAATGACTCTATATTTTAATTATGTAACATTTTTTCATAATACTCAAAAAGAACATTTAACAAAAATATTGAATAAAATGTCGGGATTTAAAAAAGAAATTGAAGAAGATATAATGATTAATCGTCCAAATATATTATATGCAAATCACAATAATAATATAACTTTTTGTACACCAACAGATTCGACATTTAAACTAAATATTGATGAAACTCAATTAAATGAATATTTAACATTAAATGTTGGTATAGAACCAGAAGAAGAAGGTTCAATTAATCGTTCTCCAACAAATTCAGTTTCAACACACATATCAGCAGTTACAACAGAAGAATAAAAAAATATATTTATAATATATATATAATATAAATATAACACAAATATAGTATGGATAATTTAAAATCAACATTTAAAAATATAAAAAGTATTTTCAAAACAAAAATTACAGATGAAAATATTGGTATATTTGTAAAATTATATATATCAGGTAATAAATCAAAATTACCAAAAGATTTACAAAAAAAAGAAATTGGAAAATGGAATGTAAAAGAAGTTACAAATATGACAAGTCTTTTTGAAAATGCAACAACATTCGATGAATCATTAAATAATTGGAATGTTTCAAATGTTGTTTCAATGGAGAAAATGTTTAAGGGGGCAACAAGTTTAAATCAATCTTTTGATAATTGGAATATTGCAAATGTAAGAAATATGTCTCAAATGTTTGAAGGATGCACAAGTTTAACGGCAAACTTTAATTCTTGGATTCCTTCTCCTGGTACAAATATTCAAAATATGTTTAAAAATACGGGAATGCCATTTTTCCCTGTTTGGTATCCAATAACAATTTCACCACAACAAAATAGACAACAAAATAGACGAGCAATTGCATATCATATACATGATGAATTTAAAAATATAAAAATAAATGAATTAATGAAAATAATAAAACCAATAGTGGGTAAACCAGATGAAGAATATACAATTGTTGACTGGGAATTTTTTATGTATAATTTAAAAAATAAAATGAAAAAATTTATAAAGACAAATTTCAAACGCAATAAAGAAGAATATTTTTCTGCTTTAAATAATGTAATAAAAAAGGCCAGTAAAGAATCTCAATATTCAACAAATGAAATGAAAATTTATTTGGGAAATACAATTGATTATTTATTTATGCAATCTGATTTTATTATTGAAACGTATATTGAAATATTTATTGAAGAATGTCAAACTGCATATGGTGACATATTACAAATAAAATCTAAAAATATGGACGAAAGGAATGTTAGTTGTATTAAAGGAATATTTGAACGAATTTTTATGACATTAAAAACTGCATTAATAATTAATTGTTTAAATTTTGGAGAAGATTGTAAAAAAGAATACAAAAAAATATTATTCAAAGCTTTCAGTATAAATGTGAAAAAAATGGCGGGATTAGATAAAAATGAATTAACACAAAAATGGAATGAAGAGTTTCTTGAAAATTCCGAGTTTCTTAATGAAAATAATTTAAATGAGGGAAGTGCGAGAAGAAAATCACCAACTTCTCGAAATAACTTTTTGAAAAACCACTATATTAATTTTATGAAAAACAGATATACAGAGGAAGATTTATACAATGATCAAATAGAAGAAATGATAAAAACAGAGGCAGAAAATTTAGAAAATGCGGGTGTATTCAAAAATATGTATTTTGGGGGAAGACGTGTTTCTGCAAAAAGAAAAACTCTAAAAAATAACAGACACAATAAATATAAAAAAACCTGCAAAAAATAAATTATATTTGCATTATATATAATATAGAATAATATATAATGGATAAAAAAACGAATACTAATAAAAATTTAAATTTAAATGTGTTAAATATGGAATTGCCAATATCTGGTCAACAAAATGAGGATTCAAAAAGTGTTGTTAGTACTAGTAATACATCAACAAAACCAATAGAATGGTCTCCTGAAAATGAAGCAATTTTAGTCGAATGGTGTGATGTTGCCCAATGTTATAAATGGATGAATAATGAAGCTCATTGTCAATATAAATATATATTGGCCTGGTTTACAATTCCAGCAATTGTATTGTCAACAATAAGTGGAACTGCATCATTTGCACAGGGAAGTGTTCCAGAAAGTATGCAAAATTATTTTCCCGCAATGATAGGCGCAGTGAATATTTTTGTTGGGATTTTAACAACAATACAACAATATTTAAAAATCGCTGAATTAAATGAAGCGCATCGAGTTTCCGTAATTGCATGGGATAAATTTTCCAGAAATATTCGCATAGAATTATCAAAAGCTCCAATTGAAAGAATGGATGCTGGACATTTTTTAAAATTAAGTCGCCAGGAATATGATCGTTTAATGGAAACAAGTCCAACTATTTCAGGAAGTATTGCAAATAAATTTCAGAAAACATTTATAGGAAAACCTGGTTCAATGGAAAGAAAACGATTCGAAGAATTGAAAAAACCTGATATATGCAATATTATTATAAGTGCAAATGAATATAGACATGGTTGGTATAAAGATATACTTACATCTTCTCAAGAATTAAATGAAACAAATACAGAATTTGATATTCATTTAAAAGAGAAGATTTTAACGGAAAAAGTGGAAGAAGTTCAAGAAAAAGAAAGAATGCTTTATTTAAAAGAATTAGAGGAGAAGAAAAAGGAAAAACAGAAAGAGGAATTAAAAAATGTATTTCAAAAAAATGCCCTTGAAGTAATGAAGAATTTCAAATTACAAACAAAAAAAATCGATGATTATGTTCATTCTTTTAAAGAATTACATGGAAGAAATCCACTAACAGATGAAATTTCGGATAATATGCGAGAAGAAGTTTCCATGGAAGTTTTAAGCAGATATTTAGAAAAATATACTTTGGAGGATCCTCATAATATGGTATAACACAGTGTATCCTTTGTGATACATACCATTATATTTCAGTAAAATGCAATATATTTTTTACAGCCCATAATTGTATGTCATTTTCTCTAAAATAAATGGTTGATGCCGAAACCGCCTTTTCTCGAATACTTTGTTTGTTATCTTCATCAGTAAGTTCTGTAATAATATCATCTTCTACATATAAACAGTTAACAATAAAACAGCAAAATCTTTTAAATAAAACTGGATCTTCTCCAATATATTCTCCAGAAAAATAATATCCTCTTGAAAACATAGAATGATCTAGTGTTTTATATGGTCCTTGATTATCTTTATGTATAATTACATATTCACCTTCTCTATGATCGCATAAAAAAACTTGTAAAGGAGTTGGATATTCTTGATTTTCTAGATTTCGTATCTTTGTAAACTGTCTATTTTTACAAAACATATCGCATATTGACGGATTTATTTCTAAATTATAAATTTGTCTTTTATATAAAAGTTCATCAATAACACAAATAGTAAAATCTTCTCGAAACTCTTTTAAAAATTCTGTAATATCAACAAAAACAAATAATTCTCTTGGTTTATATTCAAAAAATCCCTTATATAAATCAGATAATTTAAGGTTTTTTGTATGAATTACATTTTCATCTTTTAGAAAAGACAAAATTTTTTTAAAACATTCATTTTCAAAATGAATAACATCCTGTGTTTTATTTTCATCGGTTTTTAATTCCATATCTTCTCCAGTTTCTTCATCAAAACCGCCTTTTATTTCATGTGTTGGATTAGAAATCACGCATTCATAATCCATTGATGGAAAATCATAAAATTCCTCTTTCTTCTCGGAAATAAATTGCAAAAAGGGGAAAATTTCATTGTATGTCATTTCTGTATCTTCTCCATATTCATTTGTATTTTGTTTGATATCTCCTTCAATGAAACAATCTGTATTAATTGAAAATAGACAAAAATGGATTTTTAATATATTATCATCGGGAATTTGACAAAAAGTAAAATTTTTACTTAATTGATCATCATCGATATATTTGTATGGAGTTTTAATAAAATCAGTTGTAATTGTTTGTGATAACATAGTTGGAGTTTGAAATAATGGAGTTGGAGAAGAATTGGATGAATTTAAACCACTGAGATTTGTTGGAGAAGAATTTGAAACATTTGAAACATTTGAAACATTTGAAACATTTGAATTTAATATAGATGGTTGTGGAGAAGAAGATAAATTTGAACTTTCTGGAATTGAAGATGTTTTATTTTTTGGAACTGACATTTATAATATATGGCCATATTTTACAAAAAATGTAAACGCTAAATAAATATATAAAAAAATAATATAAAGGATTATAACTTATAATAGTTATAATACTTATATTTATATATAGTAAAATCTTTTCAATATCTCTCGCAGATTAAATTTTCTTAAAAATGGATACAGCAAGTAATGCATCAAATTATATTTCTGATGAACTCTCAGAAACATTTGTAGGAGGTGAAAATTATAATTATGATTTTGATATGGGTTCTAGTAGTATGGATTCGTCATATAGAAGACATTTTTATAATGAAAATAAGATTGTTGAAAAGGGACATCATACTGTTACCCTACAGTCAGGTAAAAATCAAAAGTTTAGAGTTTCTTTTTATGAAACTTCAATGACTCCTGGAAATATGATTAGAAATGCCGTTACTGGTGAAAGATACACGGAATACCGAGTTGGATCTTCTGCGGAAGATTTATTTTATACAGTTTGTTACAGTATTGGAAATACTGGTTCAAGAAATCCCTGTATTTTATTTTTCGAAACTCCTGGTGAATATGAATATATGTTTAGAGTAAAACTTTCTGAAGAAGCATTAACTGCATGGAAATCAAAAATGATGTATGAAAGAGATAGAAGACAGGAATTAGAATCTTCTCAAAAGAAAACTATTGTAAAATAAAATAGTGTAAATTTTATATGGAATTTTTATATGTAAATTATTTATATATAAAATATAAGTATAAATAAATATTAATGAGTTCAATTATAGGAAAAATAAGAAATTTTTTTAGTGATACGGGTTCAAGAATATCTGCAGTTGATTATTCTAACTTAGATAAATTGAGTATAAGTGGCATTCCTGTATTTACATATGGATTAATTGGTATTACAACTGTTGTTTTAGCATCATACACAATATTAGATTCTGGTGATGGAGATGACGAAAGTGATGAAGGAAAAGACGAATCTATGCTCGATAAATTACCAACTGTTGAAGGAATTAAAGAATCTTTAACAAAACTTTCGCCATTTAATTCATCAGAATCTAATACAGAATCAGAACCAGAACCTCAACCAGAACCAGAAGAAAAATCAGAAACTCCAACAACTGGAGGTAAAAAAAATCATAAAAATCGCAGAAATAAAACTCACAGAAATAAATCAAAAAAATCCAAAAAAAATAGAACAAATAAATCCAAATAATTTATATTGTCTTTGCTTTGTCAAAAGTGCGTTTAAAAAATTCATTTAATTTGCCATTATCAGCACCAATTACCATATCATCGGGATAAATTTCTTTATTATCTGAATAATAACAACAGACTATAGGAACTCCACTAGAAAGTTTGCGACGTTTAAATAAAGAAAATACTTCAGGAGATTTATCAATATCAATTATGTAAGAAGTTACAGATGAAGGCATTTGAGGAAGAGCTTTATTTAATAAGGGCAAAATTTGCTGACAAGGTCCACACCATGTTGCACCTAATTTAAATAAAACAATTCCCTTATTTTGCTTTATAATATTGATATATTGTTCAGCAGTTAGATCCGTATAAATTATATTTGGATTATTGTACATAATATATTCTAAATAAATATAATATA
>JACCDI011968822.1_pt1 | contig 10814 bp, 5 predicted proteins | sample 7442791 | NCBI WGS metagenome assembly JACCDI01 (sample SAMN15323434, study PRJNA562643) | freshwater metagenome | isolation source: river surface water | place: USA:Blue River Watershed | collected 2017-08-15
AGGAGTGGCAAACACGTGCTTCCAATAGTCCTTGTTTCCGTTGACATTGACAATCACAAAAGTGATCATTGCTAGGGTAAAGGTCACTGCAATGTTCCCTGTTAGGTTAGCTGCACCAGGAAGAAGTCCCAGAATATTTCCTGTCCAAATGAAGAAGAACAAGGTTAAGAGGTAGGGAACAAATTTCTTGTACTTAGGACCTATGGATTTGTGGGCGATTTCATCACGAACAAAAATGACAATAGGCTCTACAAAGGATGCCGCCCCTTTAGGAGCTACTGCACCATTTTTCTTGTAATGTCTGGCTGCAGAAAGCACGACGTAGAGCACAAATGCAATCACCAAAAATAGCATCACCACATTCTTGGTAATGGAGAAATCAAGGATCGAGCCACCGTCCACTCTACCCAAATGATCGTGATCATCAATGTAAATGCCGTTGAAGGCAAAATCCTTACCGAATTTGTGTGTTTGTGGATCTTGGAAATCACTTGATTTGAAAAACTCAAGCCCTCGATCCGATGCATAAGTAATGACCGGAAGTGGCAAAGTAATGTGCGTATGTCCAACCGTTACAAAATGCCACTCATGGGAATCCTTGATGTGGTGCATGATGAACCCAGTTGGGTCTTCTTTACCTTCTTCTGACTCTTTTCCAGCAGCGAAAGACACTCCAGAAAAATTCAGCAAAAGCACTGAAAATAAAAGACTTAGTACCAGAAATTTGCGCGTCATCTACTCGTTTTTTGGAAGTCTACTTCGAAATCGGGCGCAAGTTAGAAATAAAGATGTAGATATCAAAAATCATGTAGAACAAAAAAATGATAAAGAAATTGGCGATAAACAAAATAATATTCTCCAAACCAAGCACTGCAAGGATGCCAATAAAGCCCAAGGAACTCAAGATTCTGATGATCATTCCGAGTAATTTCAAAGACAGCAAATTTTCTGGAGATTTAGAATACAGCCAAAGGGTAACGACGCTGAGGAGGTAAGAAAGTCCCGCCATAAATCCGAAAATTGTCCAAATTGTGGAATGGACAAGTTGAGGCGCTAAAAACTCCAAAAGAAAAAGTATCCCTGCCAGGAGTAGGGACACCATCAAGTAGTTAAAATGTAGGGATGAAGTAAGTTTCATAGGGGATTCAAAACTCAAAGGTACTTGATTTTAATTGTTCCTAATTGTCCTGCTGCATGGATTTCCAAAGCGAGTAAAAGGCAATTGGGACAGCCGCAAAGGAACAAAGGAGGATCCAAAAGGGAAACTTTAAACTGGATTGCTGTTGAATCCACCAGCCCAAGGCAGTTCCTCCACCTAGGGTGGCAAATAGTTGGAAGGACAAGCCCATGTATTTGACCCAAGTGGGTGTCTGTGGCCTCTTTGAATTGAGATTGGACTGATTTGGCGTCATTTTTCAAAGTTAATGGATTTCAAATGGAAGAATTCATCGATTCACAAGAATAATACCTAGCCCCCTTCGTTCAGTAAGTGCAGTAAAAGCCCTAATTTGGTGCCTTGATTCCTTGCAGTTAAACATGCGCAAACAAGTACGGTATACTTTTGGATTGGTCTTATTTTTTTTGGGAGCCTGCTCTTCCCAGCGGGATACCTTTACCAACCGGGCTTTTCACAACCTTACCGCTCACTACAACGCCTATTTTCTAGCAGACACAAAAATCAAGGAGACAGAAAATCAAGTCCTTGAGAATTACAAGGAGGATTATACCCAAATCCTCCCCGTATTTATCCCAATAGACTCCGCCACCATCCAACAAAATAAAGTGCCCCTAGATTCGGCTCGAGAACTCTCTTCCAAAGCCATAGACTGGCACCGGATATCCAAGTGGGTGGACGATAGTTATTTTCTGATTGGAAAAATTGATTACCTCCAAGCCCGAACTGACGATGCCAAAAACGCTTTTCGCTTTGTCAATAGCCAAAGCAAGGACAAAGACCTTCGCCACAAAGCACTGATTAGCCTACTTCGACTCTACATCGATCAACAAGCACTTGAGGAAGCCAACTTTACCATAGACTACCTGTCCAAGGAAACAGAAATCAGTACCGAAAACACCTTTGATTTATACAAAACACTCGCCTATTACTACGAAACCCGAGCGGATCAAAACGGGGTAATTGCTGCGCTAGACCGAGCAATTAACTATACCTCGGACAAAAAAGAGCGCTCCAGGCTCTACTTTATTTTGGCACAGCGCTACCAGCGTGAAGGGATTGATGCGTTGGCTTTTGATTATTTCCAAAAGTCATTGGAAGGCACCCCCCCTTACGAACGAGCTTTTTTCGCGACCTTGTATTCCCAACAAGTCGCCGAACTCAACGCGAGCAAAGACCTCAAGAAAGTTAGAAATTACTACAAAGGACTTTACCTAGACCCGAAGAATAAAGACCTCAAAGATGTAGTCATTTTTGAACAGGCGCTATTTGAGGAAAAACAAAACGACATCCCCTTGACGCTAGAACTCCTCCACCAAGCCGCGAAGGAGCCTGGTTCTATCCCCCGCGTGAAAGGGTACATCTACCAAAAGTTGGCCGACATCAAACTCAACCAATTTAAAGACTACCGCGCTACCAAGTATTACCTCGATAGTGCGCTTACCTTCATCAAAGCAGAGGACCCGGTTGCAAAGCAACTTGAAGAAAAAAAGACCAGCTTGGATACCTATGTTTTCCATTTTGAGCGCATCCAAAAAAATGACAGCTTGATTCAATTGGCTTCTCTTCCTGAAGAGGAACAAGTAATCCGTGTCCAAAAATTTATTGAAGACGAAAAACAACGCCTAGCCGAACTAAAGAATAAGGGAGAGTCCCCCAAGTCAACTTCAATTTTCGATAACCTACTTGCCTTCGGAGATAAGGGAACCGGGTCTACCTTTTACTTCGACAACAGTGCCGCCCGTCAACAAGGAGCCATTGAGTTTGTCCGTACCTGGGGCAATCGTCCACTTCAAGACAATTGGAGAAGAAAAGCGGCCCTGACTCAGGCCGCAAGCCAACTTACTGACTCCAATGTTGCTGGAGATTCCATTGATCTAAATGCCTCTTCAGATTCAACAGCCCTTCCTTCCATAGAAAGCCTGCTTGCCTCGATTCCAAAAAGCCCGGAGCAACTGAGTAAAGCCAACACAGAACTTGAGGAATCCTATTTCGAATTGGGTAAAGTACTTTACTTCCAATTAAAAGAGCCTAAGCGAAGTCAACAATACCTTGAACAACTCGTCCAAAAGTATCCCAAAACACTCAAAAAGCCGGAAGCCTTATACCTACTCTACTTAGGCCAGAAAGAATTAAATGGAGATTTCAACAGCTATGCACAACTCCTGAACTTGGAATTCCCAGAATCTCCTTACACCTTCTCTGTCAACAATCCAGAAGCAAGTGTTGGAAATAAAGCGTCCTTGGAGTCTGCCAAAGGCTACGAAGAAGCCTACGAGGCCTACTATGCAGGCAACTATTCCCAAGCCAGGGAAATGATTTTTGCAACCTTAGAAAAATATCCACTAACCCGAAATACAGAAAAATTACTGCTGCTCAATGCCATGGTAAGTGGAAAACTGGAGTCTAAGGAGGAATTCAAATCCAAACTGGTCACCTTTATCCAAAATGCGAAAGAGCAGGACTTACTTACGCTAGCAAAAGCCATGCTCCAGCCACTACTAAGTCAGGAAGAACTGAATACTAGAGTAAGTTCGGCTTCCAATGTGGGCGAAACTCCTCCCGCTCCAAAAGAATCAGAAAAAGAAAAAGTAAGTGAAAACGCAGGGAAGGATAGCCCTTACAAGGCTACTGATGACCAAACCCATATATTTGTAGTGGCTTTGACTCCTGCTGATGTAGAAACGGCCAAAAATTTGCTTAGTGATTTGGAAACTTTCCATACCCAATCCTTTGGGAATTCTAGATTACGAACTGGAAATATGAATTTAAGTACCGACTTATCCATTTACATCATTAGTCCCTTCTCCAATGCAGAGAAGGCGCTTAGTTATTTGAAAACATTCCAAGAAAAATTTACTTCCATTGGCTTTACTGAAGAAGTCAAAAACAAAGCCTTCTTTATTTCCATAGAAAACTTCCAGATTTTGAATCGAACCAAAGATTTGGAAGAATACCGAGAGTTCTTTACCTCTACCTACCGATAAATCATGAATAAACCTGGTCCCCTCACCCGAGCTAATTGGGCTTCAAAAACGATCAACTATTTGTGGATGGCCTTTTTAGGTGGTCTTGTCTTTTTTGTGCTTTTCGTTTGGATGGTAAGCATCAATTTCTTGGGCCTTTTTGGTTCCCTTCCGGATTTCAAAGCCCTTGAAAACCCAGATAGTGAACTTGCTTCGGAGATGCTTTCCGCAGATGGGGTACTTTTGGGAACTTTTGCTCGCGAAAACCGCAGTCCTGTAGCCTATGAAGAACTTGCTCCCAATTTGGTGCAAGCCTTGATTGCCACCGAAGACGAGCGGTTTGAAGACCATTCTGGGATTGACTTACAAGCCATGTTGCGTGTTTTTGTAAAGTCAATCTTATTGGGTCAAGATTCAGGAGGGGGCTCTACACTCAGTCAGCAAACCGCAAAAAACTTATTCAAGACACGAACTGATGCCAGTTCAGGCTTTTTAAGTTCCATTCCGGGCTTACGGATGCTCATCATCAAAACCAAGGAATGGATTGTAGCGACCCAACTGGAACGTGCGTACACCAAAAATGAAATCCTTACCCTGTATTTAAATACCTCCGAATTTGGTTCCAACGCCTTTGGAATTAAGACGGCATCCAAGACTTTTTTCAACAAAGACCCAAAGGATTTAACCATTCAAGAATCTGCTGTGTTGGTGGGACTATTTAAAGCCCCTACCTACTACAGTCCCGTATTTAACCCCGAGAATTCGCTCAGAAGAAGAAATACCGTCCTGTATCAAATGGTAAAGAATGAGGTACTTGAGGAGTCCGCGTACGATTCAATTTCTAAACTTCCTATCGAGTTGGATTATCGCGTTCAAAATCAAAATCAAGGACTTGCGACCTACTTCAGAGAAATTGTAAAGGCGGATCTGATCAAGTGGGCGAAGGAAAACCTCAAAGCAGATGGTTCGGCGTACGATATATTTGGAGATGGCCTCAAAATATACGTGACCCTAGACAGCCGCATGCAGCGCTATGCAGAGGAAGCGATGACTGAGCACATGATCGAACTACAAAAAGCCTTTTACAAGGAAATGGGAGATCGAGACCCCTGGATTGACGAGAGTTGGCAGGTGATTCCAGGCTTTATCGAAACCGCCGTAAAGCGTACCGAACGCTACCGCATTTTAAAAGAGCGCTACGGAAATCAGACGGACTCCATCAACTTCAAGTTGAACGAGAAGAAAGAGATGCGGGTATTTTCATGGGAGGGTGAGCGAGACACGCTGATGAGCACCATGGATTCTCTGGCCTACTACAAAAAATTCCTACAGGCAGGATTTGTGAGCATGGATCCACATACCGGACATATCAAAGCCTGGGTTGGCGGTATGGACCACAAGTACTTCAAATTTGACCACGTGAAGCAAGGAAAACGGCAGCCCGGCTCTACCTTTAAGCCTTTCGTGTATGCCGCAGCCATTGAAAATGGCTACAGCCCTTGCTATTCCGTCATCGATCAGCCGGTGGAAGTCTACATTCCTGGACAGCCAGCCTGGAGCCCCTCAAATGCAGACGGAAAGTTCTCCTACGAAAAAATGACCATCCGAAAGGCCATGGCCCAATCGATCAACTCGGTGACCGCCTACATGATGAAAAAGCTCAGCCCTAAAATCGTCATCGAAACCGCCAGAAGGTTAGGGATTACAAGTGAACTTGAGGAAGTTCCTTCCCTTGCCCTTGGCGTAAATGATGTGTCTATCTTTGAAATGGTGGGAGCCTTTGGCACCTTCGTCAATAAGGGAGAACACACGACCCCCTACTACATTGACAGGATTGAAGATAAAAATGGAAATGTCATCCAACAGTTTACGCCAAAGAAGCGTCCAGCAATGAGTGAGGAACATGCCTACCTCATGACCTACATGCTTCGGGGTGGATTTGAAGAGGAATCGGGCACGAGCCAAGGCGTACCCTGGACCTTGCGTGAAGGGAATGAACTGGGCGGAAAAACAGGGACCACACAGAATGCATCAGATGGCTGGTACATGGGAATCAGCAAAGATTTGGTGTCTGGAACCTGGGTAGGTGGAGACGATCGGGCCATTCACTTCCGCAGTTGGAGTGCAGGCCAAGGGTCAAAGACCGCGCGACCCATCTGGGTCAAATACATGACCAAAGTGTATGCCGACGCAAGTTTGGGCTACACGAAAGGGCCTTTCCCAAGACCTGAAAGGCCGCTGAGTATCGAAATCAACTGTGACAAATACGAACAGGACAGTCAACAGTTTGCAGATTTTGACTACGACGCCAAGAAAAATGATTTCTAAACTTGGATCAAACTCTACGGAAACAGCCTACTTGTTGGGCTGTTTTTTTTAATTTCACCCCATGCTTTCCTCCTCCTTTTTGCCCGAAGATCACCTCTCCTTGCCGGATCAGCCGGGGGTATACAAGTATTACAACGAGGAGCAAGAATTGATCTATGTAGGCAAAGCCAAAAGTTTGAAAAAAAGGGTCAGCAGCTATTTCAACAAAAACAGCGGCATCAACCTCAAGACCAGACGCATGGTCAAGGAGATCGCCAAAATCGAGATCACCCTCGTCAATTCCGAGTTGGATGCACTCCTCTTGGAAAACAACCTGATCAAAAAAACCCAACCCAAGTACAACATCCTCCTTCGGGACGACAAGACCTATCCCTATTTACTGCTCACCAAAGAGAATTTCCCCAGACTTTTCCCCACCCGCAAATACATCCCGAGAAGAGGAACCTATTTTGGACCCTTTGCCAGTGTCAAGGCAATGAATACCGTACTTGACCTGATTCGGGAACTCTTCACCATCCGTACCTGCAGCCTTGACCTATCCTACCTCAAGATTCAGGAAGGGAAATACAAAGTTTGCCTGGAATACCACATCGGCAACTGCCAGGGACCCTGCGTAGGGAAGCAAATCGAAGCAGATTACCTCGCTGATCTGGAACAAGCCAAACACATCCTTAAAGGGAATTTAGCCCCTGCCAAGACCTACTTCAAACAACGGATGGAGGTACTTGCAGAGAAACTGGCATTTGAGCAAGCGCAGCAGGTGAAAAACAAGTTGGACCTACTAGAAAAATATCAAGCCAAGTCCCTGATTACCAATCCCAGCATTACAAATCTGGATGTTTGTACCCTGGTCTCGGACGAGAAAACAGCCTATGTAAATTACATGCGGGTGAAAAATGGGGCCATGGTGACCTCAAAAAATGTAGAACTGAAGAAACGATTGGATGAAACCGAAGCAGAGCTCCTAGTCACCGCCTTGATTCGACTTCAAGATCAATTTCAGAGCGATGCGGATGAAATTTTGGTGAATTTAGAACTAGAACCAATCGAAGGATTAAACTTGAGTGTTCCCAAAATTGGGGATAAGAAAAAACTGATTGAACTGTCCCTCAAAAATGCGCTCTATTACAAAAGAGAGAAAGCACTTCTACAGGGACTCAATCAGGATAAAAAAGATCGAGTCATCCGACAACTTCAACAAGACCTGAGCCTCCAAGAAATCCCAGACCATATCGAATGCTTTGACAACTCCAACATCCAAGGGACGAATCCTGTCGCCAGTATGGTCTGCTTCAAGCAGGGAAAGCCCGCTATCAAAGAGTATCGACACTACCACATCAAAACCGTAGAAGGTCCCAATGACTTTGCAAGCATGAAAGAGATTGTAGGTAGACGCTACAAAAGGCTGCTAGAGGAAGGGCTACCCCTCCCCAAACTGGTCGTCATTGACGGGGGCAAAGGTCAATTATCTTCAGCCGTAGAAGCTTTAGAGGAACTGGGCATGTACGGGAAGATGCCGATCATTGGCATTGCCAAGCGACTGGAAGAAATCTACTTCCCAGGGGACCAATACCCCATTCACTTGGACAAGAAATCTGAAAGCCTGATGCTGTTGCAACGCATCCGAGACGAAGCCCACCGCTTTGCGATTACCTTCCATAGACAGGTTCGCAGTAAAAAAGCACTTGGAACCCAATTGACCGTGATCGAAGGAATTGGCGCACAGACTGCTCAAAAATTACTGAAAGAGTTTAAGTCAGTTCGAAAAATACAACTCGCTTCAGAGGAGGAAGTGGCTGCAATCATTGGCGCTGCCAAAGCGAAAGTTTTAGTTGAATGGCTATCAAAAAAATAAAGCCCCGAACTGATTCGAGGCTTTATTTTTTACCATTCCCAAACGGAATTTTCAAATTCCAGAAGTTGGTATTCAAACGCCAATGCATCTAGGTAAGCCTGCATTTTGCGACGATCAGCAGGGGTGTTTTTGTCGACTAGATCAATCACCAAAGCCTCATTCTGATTGGTATATCGGGTAACTACAGACCGAAACAAACGAGCTTCGAAGGCTTCGTTGTAAGGCAAACTCTTCGAAATATTTTGGAAATTAATCCAACGCGCATCTGGATGAGTGGAGAAATAGTTAATAAAATCCTTGTAGCGGATAAAACCAATTGTCTTTTGAAAACCTACCCCTGAATTAGGATCCACATTTGTCTCTGCAGGCATGACCAATTGGATGAACTTGATGTCAAACTTAAATTGAGAATGCTGACGATCGAAAACAAAATCCTCCTTAAAATCAAGGAAATACAGTTGCTTTACAAAGATGGAATCTTGAAAATCTGTTTTCCAATAGGTAGAATCAAATTGCGCGATGGACATAGGTTGCGTGAAATTTTCATCCGCAAAAACCTCCAAAGCATTCTGCTTTACAGCTTTGTAAATATGATTGATGATTCCATTTTCCTTGGAATCTCCTGATCCATACAAAGGCACGTTGTATTTTTCACGCAAATCGATTCTTCTCCACACGGATACTTGGTACATCTTATCGTCCTCTCGAATTCGTTTGGCAGAAAAGACCGTATCCATGGCATATTGTCTCTTTCCTATACTGGAAGGATTGACGGAAGTAGCCACTTGTGCAAAGCCTCCTTGTACTAGGCCAAAGCCTAGAATGCAAGTCAGCAAGGTGTATCTCAAAAATAAATTCATAGCAACTATATTTTGGGTCCGTTGGAAGGTTTATTTCACACGAACCGTTATAACCCCACGGAAATCCATAGGAATTTTTTCTCCTCTAAAGTTTGTTCTAGTGATTTGATTGATACGAATCACCAAAATATCACCCGCAGCCGCTCCACCGAGCAAACCACGTATACCCGCTCCGATCGAAACAGGAGCACCACGAGGTACATCATTTCGAACCAAAGTAATCTCCCCTCCAGTGACCGCAAAGTTGGCATCTTTAGCCATCGTGCGTGCAAAGGTTGGGTCAGATTTGGCTACAATTTTCACCCCACTCAACACATTGGTAGTCTGTGCCTGGCTGATATCTAATTCAGATCCATTGGCTGCTTGGATGCTAATGGTAGGATTAGGTACAGGTTTGATATCAAAGGTTTCGTCTCCAATTTTATTTCCACCACTACTCACTCCAATGGTCACTTTTCCACTTGCATTGGGCACAATGGTCACTTGACCGGCTTTTGCACCCTTAATTCTATCCCCATTCGTTACAGTGAATTCAGGAGCATAGGAATTGCCAAGTGCAGGCACATCGATGTTCAAGTCATTGGCACAACCTGCATACAACTGTTGCACCACTTCGGAAGTAATTTTAATGACCGGCTGCGCCACAAAGTATTCGTACTCGATCGGCAATACCTTGTCCTCTCCACCTACATTGGTTACGATCTGACCCTTCAATACTTTTTTCGCAACTCCCTTGTCATCATAATTAGCCGCAGGAGTGGCCACAAACTCGATTTTACCAAAGCCTTTTTCATCTACCGGAATAGAACGTCCATCCAAACTCATGGTGGGAGTTGCCGAAGAAGAAGAAGAGGCAATAAACATTGTTCCTTCAAACTTGGTACCTGCAGCGACCACATTGGAAATCGCAGAGATCTTTGCTTCGGTTATATCCGCCTTGAAGTAAAAGGACCCAATTGTATTGGCAATGGTCGTCAAGGACTCACTTTCAATATTTAATACTTCGTTTTGAAACTGGGACAAAATCGCAATGGCTGCACCTACAGGAGATTTCACAAAGTTGAGGGTAACAAAACTTTTGTTCTTTGCCTCCATGTCATTGGCAAACAATTCAATTTCAGAGGCATCCCGAGCAATAGGCTTGAACGTAAGGTTTGTGATCCCTACACTTTTCAAAATGCCTTCCACAGTTTTGGGGAAGTCATTCAATTTCTTTTTTAGTTCTTCACCCTTGCCTTGATTTGCAAACAGGTTTCCTGAAACTTCCGTATTCTTAAGGGAAGAGTTAACGTAATTTCCCTCTTCATTCTTTGCATTGGATTGCTTGATCAATTCCAACTTAAGATTTTCTAGGTAATCGTATACTTCTTTGGTGGACGTTCTTAATTTCTTCGCTGCCGCTACCTTAGGAAGATCTTTCTCATTGTTTCCCTGTTGAGCAATGGTATATTCAATTGAACCTACCATAGACTCATTTTTTAATACATAGTTCTTCGAGGTCCGTTCCATCCCATCGTTGAGAAGGACGAACTTCTGAAGGATCTGATTACTTACCTGGAGGGCCAAAAGGGCCGTCAATACCAGGTACATCATCCCGATCATCCGCTGTCTAGGTGTCTCTTTACCTCCTG
>JACCDI010202754.1_pt1 | contig 10811 bp, 8 predicted proteins | sample 7442791 | NCBI WGS metagenome assembly JACCDI01 (sample SAMN15323434, study PRJNA562643) | freshwater metagenome | isolation source: river surface water | place: USA:Blue River Watershed | collected 2017-08-15
GAGCCAGTTTCTTTGACACCGCAGGCTTTAGAAGGCAGCAGTGTCAATCCAATGGCATCGATGGTGAAGCTGATTGAACAGAGCCGCTCGTTTGAGCACCAGGTTCGGATCATTAAAGAAAGCAAATCCAACGATGAGTCGGGCGCTTCCATGATGAAGGCGTCTTGAATTTGACAGTTTAAAAGGGGCTTGAAGCCATGGATGCATCATTGTGGGTAGCGAAAACCGGTCTTGACGCGCAACAGACGCGTATGAACGTGATTTCAAACAACTTGGCCAACGTGAGCACGACCGGCTTCAAACGCGACCGAGCCGTTTTTGAAGACTTGCTCTATCAAAACGTCAAACAGCCTGGCGGTCAAACCACCAACAACACACTCTCACCGACCGGCTTGATGCTGGGTACCGGTGTGAAGATCAATGCCACTGAAAAGCTGCACTTGCAGGGCAACTTGATCAACACCCAATCGCCGCTCGATCTGGCGATCATGGGTGGCGGTTTCTTCCAAATCCAAATGCCAGACGGCACCACGTCTTACAGCCGTGACGGTAACTTCAAGATCAACAACACCGGCCAAGTCGTGACTGCATCCGGCTTCCCGCTGATCCCTAACATCACCATTCCCGAAAACGCAGCCAGCGTGACCTTTGGTCAAGACGGCACCGTGTCTGCTGAGATCGTGGCGGGCGGTGGTTCACAAAACATCGGCCAGATTCAAATTGCACGCTTTGTGAACCCAAGCGGCTTAAAGCCCATTGGCAACAACTTGTTCGAAGCCTCGCAAGCCAGCGGTGTGGCCCAAGTTCTGACCCCAGGCCTCAATGGTGCTGGCGCGTTGAAGCAAGGTTCGCTCGAAGCCTCCAACGTGAACGTGGTGGAAGAAATGGTCAACATGATTGAGACCCAACGCGCCTACGAGATGAACTCTAAGTCCATCTCTGCCGTGGACGGCATGCTCAAGTTCTTGAACCAAAACATCTGAAGGGGCTTGATCATGATCATCCTTCGCTTACTCGCTTTAGCTGGCATTGTGTATTTGCTGCAAGGCTGCGCTTCCGAGCCTGTGGACATGGTGCTTCGCCCATCGCCCGAGTTCCAACCGGTGTACCCACTTGCCGCCGACCGGCAAAAAGTTGCCACCGGCGGCATTTACAGCAACCGGCAAAGTGATGCCTGGTTTGGCCGTGGCCGCAATTACCAAGTCGGCGACATCATCACCGTCTTGTTGAATGAATCGACACAAGCTGCTCGCACACAAAACACCGATGTGAGCCGCGAGTCTAAAAACTCATTGCCATCAGGCTTCAATACCAAGATCGGAAAAATGTCTCCTTTCTTGAATGGCGTGGACATCAATAACAACAACAACAGCAGCAAGGGCGCTGGTAAAGCGGACCAACAAGCTTCCTTGTCTGGCTCCGTCGCTGTGACCGTCGTCGAAATTTTGGCCAACGGCAATTTGATGATCCGTGGCGAGAAAAAACTCGGACTCTCAGAAGGTACCGAAGTGATTCAAGTCTCTGGCGTGATTCGCCCAGAAGACGTGGGCCCCAACAGCACTGTGCAATCGCGTCGTTTGGCCAATGCACAAATCGCGTATCGCGGTTCGGGTGATTTGGCCAATGCCACCAAAGCCGGCTGGGGTACCAGCTTGATGCACAAATACTGGCCTTTCTAAATATGAAACATATTTCTCTTTTTGTCCGTGTTTGCCTGACCAGTTTGTGTGTCATGGCTGCGGGTGCTGCACATGCCGACCGAGTCAAAGACTTGGCTACTTTGGCTGCCCAACGTCCTAACCAATTGATTGGTTACGGTTTGGTTGTGGGTTTGCAAGGCACGGGTGACGATGCTTCGGTGCCGTTCACCACGCAAAGCATGAAAGCCATGCTCTCTCAAATGGGGGTGCGCATTGACGGCCCATTGACCGACTTTGAAACAGCGGCCACCGCAGCACGTGTGGATATCAAAAACACAGCTGCTGTGCTGGTGACGGCGGACTTGCCTGGCTTTGCCAAGCCAGGTCAACGCATTGACATCAATGTGTCTGCCATCGGTAAAGCTTCTAACTTGCGCGGCGGTAGCTTGATCATGACGGCCATGCGCGGTGTGGACGGCGAAATTTACGCCTTGGCACAAGGCGCGCTCACGGCCACAGGCATTGATGCCAGTGCTGCGGGTTCCAAAGTGCAAATTGGTGTACCCACCTCAGCACGCATTCCTGGTGGCGCGATTGTGGAGCGCATTGTGGATACGCCTTTCGAGACATCGGAAAACGTGATTTACAACATCCGTGAAAACGATTTCTCCACAACGACGGCTATCGTCAACGCGATCAATAAAAAATTTGGCGGTGAAGTTGCACAAGCCATTGATGGTGTATCGGTATCGGTTCGAGCCCCTAAAAACTTGAATCAACGTGTGGCTTTTATGAGCGAAGTTGAAGCGCTCGAAGTCAAGGCCGGTGAGCCGCCCGCACGTGTGGTCATCAACTCTCGCACTGGCACGGTGGTCATCAACCGCTCCGTGCGCGTCACGGCGGCGGCTGTGTCGCACGGCACCATCTCTGTGGCGATCACGGCCACCAATGAGGTGTCACAACCCAACATGCTCGCCGGTGGCCAAACCGCCGAAGTGCAAAACGCCGACATCAGAGTGGCTGAGCCGAACAAGCCCATGTTCTTGTTCCAGCCAGGAGTCGAGTTGCGTCAAATTGTGGATGCGGTTAACCAAGTGGGTGCCACGCCTTCCGCTTTGATTGCCATCCTTGAAGCCCTGAAAAGTTCTGGCAGCTTGCGCGCCGAATTGGTCATCATTTAAGCGAGCACAGATATGAGCAGCCCCGTCGACACCTCAATGCCTAGGTCTTACACAGACTTTTCGGGTCTGGGTGAGTTGCGTGGCAAAGCGCAAAAAGACCAGAACAGCGCGTTGAAAGAATCCGCACAACAGTTTGAAGGTCTTTTCATTCAAATGATGTTGAAGTCCATGCGTGAGGCCAATGAGCCCATGAAGGACGAAGAAAACAAATCACACGCCTTGGAAACCTTTGAAGGCATGTTTGACAAAGAAGTGTCTTTGCAAATGTCCAAGCGTGGCGCTTTAGGCGTAGCCGACTTCATGGAGCGTGCCGTGAAGCAACAAATGCCAACGCCAGTTGCCAGCACCGATGCATTGCTGAAGTCGCGCGGCAAAGGTATTCCATTGAATCCCAAGCAAGAACCTATTCCTTTGCCCACAGCGGCTCAGTTGAACAAAGGCTTTGCTTTGGAGAAAGCCCTGCCACTCAAGAGCTTGCAAGAGTTCAAGGCACCCTTTAGCGGAGGCCGTAAATGAGTGACATGCTCGGTATTGCCAGTAACGGCATCAGCGCTTACCAACGTGCCTTGAGCACGGTCAGTAACAACATCTCCAACGTCAACACCGAGGGCTACTCACGTCAAGACGTGGTGCTCAAAGACTCTGCGCCCAAGAAAATGGCCAGCATGTACGTCGGTACCGGCGTGATGCTGACCAATATCAAGCGACAGTTTGATGCGTTTGCAGAATCTAACCTTCGCAACAGCACCAGCGACTTGGCCAGCCAAAAACCCATGGTGGATTACGCCAAGCGCGTGATGGACATCATGGGCGACAAAAGCATTGGTCTGAGCTCTGCATTTGATCAATTCTTTGCCTCTGCCAGCGCTTTGTCGGCAGACCCAGCATCGACAGTGCAACGCACCAGTTTCTTGCGCAGCGCCGAGGGCGTGGCCTCTCGCTTTGGCGAGCTCAACAGTCAGCTTGATTTGATCGCCACTGAAACCAGTGAAGGCATCAAGAGTGTGGCCGCACAGGTCAACACCCTGACAAGCCAACTGGCCTTGATCAATCAAAGCTTGACCAAGTCGCCCACGCTCGAAGGCCAGCCTGCCGAGTTGTTGGACCGTCGTGATTTGACCTTGCGTCAGTTGTCTGACTTGGTGCGTACCAAAGTCAGCTTCACCACCAATGGCACAGTCAATGTGAGCTTGGGCACCACCATGACCCAAGGCTTGGTGGTCAACGGCAACAAAGCGCGCCCCATTGGTGTCGACACCAGTGTGGCAGGCAAGATTGAATTGGTGCTCGATCCCTACGGCAGCACCGAATCACTGGCCAGTGCCAGCGGTGGTCAGCTGGGTGGTTACCAAAGCTTCATCAGCCAAGTGCTGGAACCCGCCCAAAAGAACTTGTCCGCTTTGGCCCAAACCTTTGTGGCCGAAGCCAACACCATTCAAAAGAACGGCATTGATGGCTACGGCCAAATGGGTGCTGAACTCTTTGCGTTTGACCCTAAGGTGACCAGTCCCGCAGCAGGTATGCGCCTGGCGACCAACGATGGCATGCGTGTGGCCACTGCGGCACAGTTCCGTGTGAGCGAAGGCAACACCAACATCACCACCACGCGTGCCACAGTCAAGTTCACAGGCACCACCCCTACCACGCAACTCAGCAACACGACGTTGGTGAACAACCCCAACAGAGCTGCTGGCGTTGCCTTTAAGGTGGATGGCGCTCGCACCTACACACCTGTCACCACCTTGTCAGCAGGCGTAGGCGCAACTTTTTATCTGGACGAAGCAGAGCCAGGCCAACAACTCCAAGTCATGACCCGTGATGGTCGTCAGTTGTTGGGTGCCGCATTGAGCGAAACAGAGAAGTTCCAAATCTTCACACCCGAAAATGGGTTTGCTGCCAATGCGAATTACAGCGACACCTACCTCAACAAGAGTGGCGAATACGCTTACCGCGACTTAGACATGTTCTACGGTGCCAAGGCTACCGTGGTGTATGGCCAAAACTTTGACCAATTCGGCCAAGCCGGCAATCCATTGCCGTTACCTGCCGCTTTGGAAAGCGCGCGCATCTCCAGTGCTGACTTTTCCATTCCCGCTGGTGCGATTCAAGTCAACGGCTTTGCGCTGGCTGATTTCAATGGCCAAACTGAAAACGAAATGACGTTTGCTGGCATTGACTTGGGCGATGTGCCCTCTGCCAAGTTTGAATTTCAAGCGTTGTTGTCTGGCAAGGTCGTGCGCACGGAGGTGGAAGCGTCTGATTCGATGCCACAGTTTTTAGAGAACCTGAAAACGGCATTGGCTAGCACAGGCCTGACAGCGCGCCTGACCAACAACTACAAAGACATTGTGGTGACTGATCCCCGAGGTCAGGCCATCAGCGGTGTCTCGCTCACACCGTCTGCTGAAGCCATTGGCGCTTCCGTGGGACATGTGACGGTCAGTTCAGCTGCTTCACAAGTTGCTGCATGGATGAATGGCAAGTCGCAAGCGACGATCGCCAGCCCAAGCTTTGGTTTAGAAGGCTTCCAAGCCATGACAGCCAATATTGGCGGCGTGTCATTTGATGTCGACCTCAGCGACTTCAGAATGGGTCCTCTGTCTAAATTGGCTGAAACGCTTCAAGATGCGTTACGTGCCAAGGACAACAGCACCGACATCAGTGTGAAGCTCGAAGGTGACCAGCTCAAAATCACCGATGCCATGGGTCGCGAGTTCAAAGACTTCGCGCTTGTGCCCACCGATGCTGAAGATGCTATTGCTGGCAGTGTCAGCATTGAAAACAGCGTGTTGTCAAAATCGCGGGTGCGTGCAGAGGTGTTCTCTGAGGTACGCGTGCCTGTGGCTCAGCTGCAGTTGGGCAAGCCATTGAAGTTGAATGATCAACTCATCACAGGTTTTGAAACCTTGGACCAATTGGTCGATGCCATCAACCAGTCACCTGCGGGCCTGTTGGCAAGCATTGGGCAAGATGGTCAGTTGATCATTGAGAACCCACAAGGCACGGCCATTCGCATTGGCTCCACACCCGAAGGCAATGCACTGAATGTGCAGCCTGGCACCTACGATGCGCAAGTGCGCATGGTGCAAGTGGTGCGGGATATGCGCGTGGGTAGTGCCGATCTTGACTTCAAAAAACCATTGACGATCAATGGTGTTAATTTCAGCGAGTCAACCTATCAGTTGCCCGAGTTGGCTTCTTCTGGCGTGTATTCGGTTGAGTTCGGTTATCCCGCAAAGTCTGTATCGGCCACAGATTCTGCATCTTTAGTCAGTGCATTGAATTCAAGTGCAACGATCAGCGGTATTCAGTGGCCCAATGTTGGTCAAACTTTACGCATGGACGTACTGGTCGATGGCAAAGAAATCAGCCTTGACTGGAATCCATCTTCATTCACGCCAGATCCCACAAAAACGGATGATGAAAATGCGCAAGCCAAGTTGGTTGCATTTGCAGCTTCCGTGTCGTCACAGCTCACCAGTCAAGGTGTTGTGGGTGTGGACGTTAGTCCTCAAACGGGTGGCTTGGTTTTCTCTAACACCACAGGGATCAGCCTGACACCTTTGTCGCTCAAAGCGGTGGTGACAGGCTCTAATCCAGAAGTTTCTACTGACGCAGGCACGATTGAGCCTAAGTTTTCAGCCACCTACTACGCGACGGTGAATGAGAAAAATGGTCATGTTGTGATTTCGTCGGTGAAAGGCGATATTCCAGAAGCTGATTTGAAGAGCACCTTCGTTTTGAAAGCGGATGTTGAAGATGCTGGTTTGGTGCAAAAACAAGATGTGTTGCCCGATGCGCCCATCAAGACATTGCCTGAATTGGTTGCTCGCATCAACGCCAAGCAAGACCAAACTGGCGTGGTTGCCAGCATTGACCAAAACGGTGACTTGAAGCTCAGCACCACCGATGCCAAAGGCACGCGTGATATTTCGATTGGCCCACGCATTGGTGCCGATGGTCAGTACGCCGCCAATGCTTTAGGTTTGGCGCCTGCTGACTATGGTTTGGCCTATCGCTTGCAACAGTTCTTGCAAGACGACTCAACAGCACATGACGTTCGTGTGTCGTTTGGCTCGTATGTTGAAAACATTCCAGGCTTCCCACCTGTGACCAAATTTGGTGACCCTGCAGACTTGGCCAACTTGGGTCTGCGCACCGGCGCCTACATTGAAGGCGGGTGCCCCGATGACTTGCTGTTGTTTGTGACCGGTAAGGGTTCTGCCAATGTTGCCGTAGGCTTCGAGGGTGAGCCCGACAATGTGCGCGACAGCTTGCGCACACAGTCGTTGACTGTCAAATTCACCGCCGCAGATCGTTACAACATCATTGATGTGAAAACAGGTACCGTGCTCGCTGATCGTCAATACGACCCCAGCGTGTTGGAGCCTGTGGTTGAGTTCAATGGTTTGCAAATCAAGCTCAGCCATGCGCCTGCTGTGGGCGACAGCTACAAGATTGATGGCAACTTTGATGGCTTGGGCAACAACGTCAACATGCTCGACATGGTGGACTTGAACAAAAAACCCACTGCCAATGGCAAAACATTGGCCAATACCTACATCGACCAAATCAACAGCGTTGGTAACTTGGCTCAACAAGCCATCATCACGCAAGAAGCATTGACCGTGGTCAATGAGCAAGCCATCGAGGCCCGTGACAAAGTGTCAGGCGTGAACCTCGATGACGAAGCGGCTGCGCTGATTCGCTACCAACAGGCTTACCAGGCTTGCGCCAAAGCCTTGCAGGTTTCTGGCGAATTGTTTGACGCCATCGTTCAAATCCGCTGATCAAGGTAAATCATCATGAAAATTTCAACAGGCCTTTACTTTGACCGTGCAACGCAACAGCTGGGCAACGTGCAAAGCAACCTCACCAAAGTGCAAGAGCAGTTGGCGACCGGTTTGCAAATCGTCAAGCCCAGTGATGAACCCGACAAAGCGTCCCTCATCACGCGCTTAGAGGGAGAGCTGTCGCGTCAAGCCAGCTACCAAGACACGCTCAAAGCGGTCAACGTGCGTTTGACGGCCAGCGAAACAGCGCTGAAAAACACCAGCGATGTGATGTACCGCATCAAAGAGTTGGCGGTTCAAGCTGCCAACGATACCGTGGGCGCTCAAGATCGCCAGAGCATTGCCTTAGAAATGGGTAATTTGCGCGAACAAATCTTGAGCTTGGCCAACAGCCAAGACAGCAACGGTAACTACTTGTTCTCTGGCAGTCGCGCAGGCGAGCCTGCATTTAGCAAAGATTCAGCAGGACGCATTCTTTACCAAGGCGATCAAGCACGCATGCAGGTCAACGTGGGGGACAACCGCCGCATGAACCTGAACATGCCTGGCTCTGATGCCTTCACTCGTGTTGTGCGTGATGACGGTAAGGGCAATAAAACTGGCGTTGACTTCTTCCAAGCCTTGGATGATTTGGTGAGTGCTGTGAAAAATTCTGACCGCACCGCCATGCAGCGAGGCGTGAACGAAGTGGATGTTTTGCAAAACGGCATCAGCGAAGGTTTGGGCCAAATTGGCGCCGACCAAACCGTGGTCGATTTGCAAAACACTGTGCTTGATCAAGTGATGCTGCGTTTGAAAACCACACGTTCGGATGTCGAAGATTTGGATTACACCGAAGCCATCACGCGCATGAACAAAGATCAATTGGCGCTGGAAGCAGCTCAAAGCAGCTTTGCCAAGATTTCTCAACTGAGTTTGTTCAAGTTTCTGAACTAACTGTCGATTTAGCTAACGATTAGCCTTTTTAAAGCGTACACACTATGGCCACCACAGCAGTCTCATCGACAACCACCGCCACAAAGAATGCGGCTGCGGACATTGCTGCTGCCAACCGTGCGGCGGCTCAAAAACTGCTCACCTCGCTCAATGCGGGTTCAGGTGTGGACGTGGCGTCTTTGGCGCAAAACTTGGTCGATGCTGAAAAAGTACCCCAGCAAAATGCCATCAATGCCAAGATCAGTAAAAACGAAGCGCGTGTGTCTGGCTACGCTGCCATTTCGTTTGTTTCAAATGAGCTGAACAACGCCTTCACGGCCTTGAAAGATCAAAACAGCTTCAGCTCCTTGACGGCCAACAACAGCCAGCCCAATGCGTTTTCGATCACCACCAGTGCCACTGCAACCAGCGGCAGTCATGAGGTCGAGGTGTTGCAGCTGGCCAAAGCACAGCGCAACATCAGTGGCGGGTTTGCATCGTCTAGCGTGTCAGTCAACGGTGGTAACGCCATGTCTTTGTCGTTCACGGTCGGTGGTGTGGCCAAGCCTGCCATCAGTTTGGCTGAAGGCAAGGACACGCCGCAAGACATCGTCAACGCCATCAACGCTGCCAAAACAGGCGTCACAGCTACTTTGGTGAATACGGGTGACGGCTCTGCCGCGCCGTTTCAAATCGTGCTCAGTGGTGCCAAGGGCGCCGCAGGGGCGTTCAGTGTGTCGACCTCTTACAGCCAAATCGGTGGCGGTGTCAGCAGCACACCCAATGCAGGTTCAGCGGGTTTGACGTTTGGCAGCAATGCAGCCAACCAAGATGCCACCGATGCCAAAGTCAAGATTGACGGCATCACCTTCACCCGCAGCACTAACACCATGACGGATGTGTTGCCAGGCGCCACACTTGATCTGAAAACGGTCACCAACGGCGCGGCTGATTTGAGCTTGGTGCGTGACACCACAGCACTCAAAGATAAATTCAAAACCTTGGTCACCACCTACAACGATGCCATGACCATGCTCAATGTGGTGACTGACCCCAAGTCCACCATGGAAACCTATGGTGCCACCTTGGTTGGTGATTCCACAGCACGCAGCGTCAAGTCGATGATGCGCACCTTGGTGCAGGGCGAGTCCAATACACCCGGCGCCAAAGTCAGCACCATGTGGCAAATGGGTATCAGCATTGACCGCACAGGCGTCATGAGCTTGGATGAAACCAAGCTCGATGCCGCCTTGGCAGATAACTTTGACGATGTGGTGCAAACCATGACCGGCAATACCAACGGCCTAAGTGCATACAGCACCAAGCCAGCAGGTTTTGCGGGGGAGGCCATGCGCAAACTGTCCAAGTTGATTGGCCCCAGTGGTGTGTTGTTGGCCAACAGCCAAAACGCCGAAACTCAAAACAGCAAATACCAAGCTGACTTGGGTAAGCTCGAAACCCGCATGACCACCTTGCTGGCTCGCTATAACAAGCAGTTCTCCAGCATGGAAAGCATCGTGGGCGGCGTCAATAGCCAGAAGACAAGCCTCAAGTCCACCTTTGAGGGCATGATGGCTGTGTACACCAATAAATAATTTTTTAAGTTTTTCCTAAAGTTCCCTTGCCTCACGCCGATTCAAGGCGAAACCCCCAATTTGTCAGGGGTAAAGGTGGTTCTATGGGAAATGATATTCAACCAAAAGTGCCTCAGCCAGCATCTGCTCGGCCTGAGGCAGTTGTCGTTGCTAAATCGGCTGGGCTGCAGCCTGCTGGTGCGGCTCAATCATTGCCAGATGTCAAAGCGCCTGCCCTTGTGCCGATTCCAAAGCCTGAAATCAAGTTCGATCCTGAGCATGCGCGCAAGAACTTGGCAGAAGCCATTCAAAAGCTCAATGACATGATGAAAGACAGCGGCCGCACGCTGAGCTTCAGCATGGATGTCAAGTTAGGTCGTCCGATTGTGTTTGTCAAAAACATGGCCAATGGCGATGTGGTGCGTCAAATCCCCAGTGAAGTTGTTGTGCGTGTCGCGCATGGCATTGAAGACTTCAAGGGTTTGTTGCACAACGAAGCTGCTTGAAGTTAGCGAGCCCCGCTAATAGAAGCAACTAAATGCATGATTCCTTGAAATATTTCAAAAAATCGCTCAAGTAACAACCACCTATTCCGAATCACTGGGTATCAGGAAATGAAATTCTTGAACTCTTTAACCCCCTCTCTGGACTTTTAGGAGAAACACCATGTCCGTTATCAACACCAACGTCAAAGCATTGACAGCGCAA
>JACCDI010321691.1_pt1 | contig 10811 bp, 10 predicted proteins | sample 7442791 | NCBI WGS metagenome assembly JACCDI01 (sample SAMN15323434, study PRJNA562643) | freshwater metagenome | isolation source: river surface water | place: USA:Blue River Watershed | collected 2017-08-15
GAAAAAGCGGTAAAGTAGGGTAATACCGCGGTAACTGCCAACCTAGTGCAATATTCAATATTTCCAACTAAGATGAGTTGTTATGACATTAACCAGTCATTAATATGAATATCTTTTCAAAAATGATGTGAATGAAAGTTACTGTCTAGGTATACAAACTACTTTTGGGGGTTAAAAACATCAATATTGGTTAAAACCTACCTATTATACATACACATTAACATTTCATCTGTTCTTGCTCAACCCAACTTTTTCAAAGGATTTTCTTGAATATGTGTATTTATGAACAATTTCTCCTTGTTCTTATTAATTACTTCTTTAAGTCTTTTTACATTTTATTTATTTATAACAGTGTTTTCACTTGAAACAAATCCACAAAGGAGGTGATTACAACTAATACTCATTTAAACTTACTACTTATACAAACAAGTTGATTTTTGCTCCAAATCAATAAATCAATAAAATGAATTTTGAAACAATGATTCATTTTGCAGAATATCATAACAAACTAAGTACCAAATAGCAGAATTAAGACTGTGACAAAAATATCATGAGTAATCATCAAGAAATCACATAAACATTACTCACACAATTTTAAAAGAATTGCATCAATTGAAATCAACAGACATTGTGGTCATTGTCAATAACCTTATCCCTTTTTGGCATATTGCATGCTTTTGGTATGGGATAACATAATAAAGACTAGTTTTTTACATACAGCACCAAAACCTGGCTTCAAAACCCAATAAACTTGATAGAGTCCTGAAAGCAGAGGTTGTAATCTTTAATCTGATATCAGATAGGTCAGATATAGCTTAATTGGTAAATGATTACAATTGCTCAAAGTTTGGTGTTGGGGGAAGTTCAAACTCAATTAGTGTTTTTGGTTGGAGAAATCACATTTCGCTCTCAGAGCCGACCAATAAAGTACTAAATCTTTGTAATCTACAAAGTCATTAAAAAAGTCATTTTTACAACTTTTCTCTCCACCTGCCTATACAATGCAGAGATAAATACAAAAGAACTGAAATCAACAAAGCCCCACCCACACCCTTTTGCCACATGTATAATGGAGCTGTTTGTTCATTTTGGTTTGGTTTCATTTGATATACCCAGTTTTGAGTAATGATGTTTTTAAAATTATAATAAGGTGGGCATAGAACTAGACAAGGTATTCAACGCATGCAAGGACAGAAGCAAGAGAAGGATGAGGGACACATGAACCACGTGTGTACCTGACGTCGCATTTCAACACAAATGGGAGGCACGGGAATCCATACACAAGGATTCCCGGGAATCCCCTGAGAGGCGCAACTGGGCATAACAAATCCTATGTGGATTCCTGTGCCTTCTGTCTGTATGTGATTTGGTGATATCATGTCCACTACATACACCTGTTCTTCTCTTGTCCCTCCTGAATGTGATTCTTCACATTGTTTTGTCATGTTGTTTGTGCTCATCACATGATTTAGTATTATACTCAATAATTCTAAAATATCATTACTCAAAACTGGGTATACCACTAATATGTGACCTCGTGACCAGCTTTTCAACCTCACACCTCATGCACTTCATTTTGATCTCCTCATAATGTTGAAATCATAGTAAAATGTATGAGATGTAATTTTATTGAAACAGTGATTTTGATATGCTCATATTAAAAAGGAAGGAAATGAAATCATTGGTCTTGTAGAAGTATCAATAAATCCTTAGAAACCAGGCTGAAACTAGCCGTACCTGAATGACTTTTAGCTGAAATTTTAGTTTTGTTTCTTTTGGTTACTATTGCCATTAAAATAAACAATTAACATAAATAGCTTCACCAGTCAATGCACAATTTTACTTTGATTATTCTATTTTATAGTCATATATAATTTGATTTTGAGGTCTTATCAAAACAATGAGATACAACCTAGGATGTTATAAAGGGAGAAATATCACTGAAGTTTCATTGAAGGTACACTCTTTAAGGAATAGCTGTATGAGATTTTTTTGATTGAGCAGTCAATGCATTGAACAGTAGTTATAGTAGAATAAAGGTGGCATTTCCAACAATGGTAGGAGGTAGTTTGATCAGTTTGCTTTTTGCCGTGCAGAGATCATTCTACTTGAATGAATATCATCAAAAGATGTCATTTCAGCAATTATCAAAATAAATGATTGAAACAAATCATCAAAAATTTTGTGGTACAAAACATTGCCTAGAAAATCTTGTGCTTGCGGCAAAGATGAACTTGGAACAAAAACTAAGTCAATGTTTTGCTGCTATTATCGGGGAACTTGCCGTACTAGATTCAATCATTGAAGTGAAAACAGGACTATTTTTTGGAACGAGGGTTATAATTTGCTTAGGCATAAAGAACATGTTTCATTCTAATACTTTTTTGTCTAACTTGACTACAACAAGTCCAATTCAAGCATAAAGAGGACAAAAAACAACCAGTGTATATTACATTTTACTTGGATCCCATAACTAAATCAAATAAAATTCCTGTTATGTATGGTATTCTTTTTGTATCTCCATGTAGTATATGAAAAATCCAAAAGACTTTGTTTGTTTGTTTTGATCCAAGACAGAGAGAAAAATTGAAGTCTTCCCATCTATACTGTCCAATTGAAGGTGGTTGTTGGAAATATCTGGGGGAGAAGACATGACATTAGTATGGGAATTGGTCATGGAGCAGAAAACTACTTGAGAGTGGCTAGTAAGTTAATAGATGATTAGCTTTGTTCACCACTTTGTTGATCATGGTGGTAGGGTCGGTGGTTTTATTTCCAGTTATCCAACAATACAGAAAGGATATTTCAAAATACAATACAGAGTGCACCAAAGTTCATCATCTGAGCACTCCCAATAGTCATTGTGGACAGATATTGTAAAAATCTTGGATTGACCTTTGACTAAATCATCAAGAAAATGTCCCTTAGGTCTGGGATCTGTTATGGCTGGTTACTCCATATATCAACATAAATTTTTTACTCCTTCCAGGAGCAGATTTTCAAGGGTATTGAAACTAGTAGAAATTGCCATGACTTTGATTTGTCCTACAATCTTGTGCCACATTGCTCAACACAATTCAGCATGGCTAAGCACCATAATTGGTATTTTTTGAGGAGGAAGTGAGGTTCATTGTGAGTTGGGTATGAGAAGTGATGTACATGCATGTTATTAGGTTGTGAAAGGAAGCTGTGAGAGTAAGAGGTGATTCGATCTTTCATCTAAAAAATAATGAATTTTTGATTTTGTCATTTGAAAAATTTGAACCAAATTGAATTACTGCAACAAAATTAATCTATTTTCATATTGTGAAGTATTTCATCACATATTTTCCCTGCCTGAAATATGTCTGTGATTGATGTTAGGAGTGCTCCACTATTCTCAAACAAAGAGCTATCTTGTTGTTCAGCACAAAAAACAATACAGAAAAGATTGGTCGCTATATAGGCAAAAAATTGACACTTGCTTATGGCTCAGCATTAATATTGATCCAGGGGTGCTTTCTGGGGGGCTAATTGCCTTCTCTCTGCAATGTTATTGATTGAATCATTTGCTAGAAGAGGGTTTGGAAATTGCAGAAGAGGGTAATAATGACTATCACTTGTTTCTTGGTTGTAAACCCACTCAGCATTGGTTGTAGTGATGATTTGTGCTAAAAAAAGAGAAAATTGGGTGTCAATTGTTGACAGTTGTTGAAAAAGATATAATTGATGATAGGTAATGCAGGATAATCCAAATATTGGCTTCTTGTTCATAGATAATATCACAAATCTTTTTAAAGGCAATTAAACACTCCATCCAACATAACAGGATCCACAACCAAATCTCTTGACCGAACATTCCCATGGTGATTGGTAAATAACTGGATAGGGTCAAATACAATTCAATTTTAAAAAAGCACCAGTATTAAACTTCTATGACTTATTTTTTAAGTGTCAGTATGGTAAGACAAATTGGAGTATAATTTTGTTAAGTTTGCAAATGAAGTACAATCCAAAGATTTTCATGCTTTCTTGTTGCACAACATATTGTTTTGAAAGAGAAATTGCAATGTTACAAAGATATCCATTGTTGACAGTTGTTACAAAGATATTTTTTATTATGAAAGTCAAATACTGGCTTCTGATACACAGAAACAATCACATATCAATCAAAAGTAATTTGATTCCCCATCCAACTTAACCGGCTCCACAACCAAATCTCTTGGCCAAGCATTTCCATGGTGAATGGGGAATAACTGGAGAATGTCAAGTACAACCTGCTTTAAAATAAATCTCATATTGAACATGTATGATTATTTTGAAATATTAGTTTCAGCATAATACTGTATTTCTTGGGTCCTTAGAACCATGAAATGTAATCCATGTGGCACAAAGAAATAAGCAAAATTTTCATAGGAAGCCTATGAAAATTGGATGTTGTTCTTTTACTCCCTGGTTCTTACAACCCAGAAATATGGTAGTCAATGGAGGTACTTGTACCCCTAAAAATCAGGAACTATATTGCTAAGAGATATTATTGAGGACCCTGTTGGATGGGGCAATAAATTTCCTTTTGATTGGTGTGCAATAGCACCTGTGAATCTTGGTGGTAGCTGAAATATGGCCTTTTTCTGTGACAGGGAGCACAAAAAATATCTCCTTCCATCAATGATAGCCCACCCCTCTGTAACATAATAATTTCTCCTTCAAATGAAAATATTATTGTGCAACCCAAAAACGCAATAAACTTTGGACTTACATCCATTCTAGACCACCATCCCTTTTTTCTTATTGCCTTTTCCTCTGCAGAGTACCCAAAGATTTCTGCAAAGAAATTTATGCTGAGTCAACTTGGCAGCATCTGCTCATGCTACATGTTTTCAATGGCTCCCAATCACCTTTTTAACAACAAGATGAACACAAAAGTCAATCAAAAGCACAAGGCAGCAAGGGGGTGATTGGAAAATTTGTATTAGATTTAAATTAGTTTATTAATTTATGTTTAATTTTTGTACCACAATGGCATAAAGTAAAAAATTTTACATTGTATTGTTATTGTTATATCTGCTTTGATAGGTGCATTTGATCATAATCGAAGCATGGAGGTCTTCCCAAGGTGTGTTTGGATAGGACTACATGCTTGGTTACCTGTGAATTGGGTATCAGTGGCAATGGTTATGACAGATTTTCCTGCAACTGTGAAAATTGAAAATCTCATCATTGACGCAAAACAGATAATATTTTAACACCAATTTTCACCAATTCGTTTTGTAACACTTTTTGTGCCAAATTTATTATCCTTAAAAATCAATGATTATTGCCAATACCTCCAAACCAATGCTACACTATTTCAGCGTTGTAGAGCATGATTTTCCAGTTTGTTTGATGTTCACTACTTGGGGTTAAGTGTTGGTTTTGTGTGGCCAACAAAGCCCATAAATCAGCACCATCATCATCTTACTTTTGATTGCAGCAAACACTTGTGTTGCATCACCATTGAGTCCTCTGGTAATCAATCAAATAATGCTAATAGGGGGTCAGGGAAGCACCCTGGCAAAGATTCCCAGGTCACTAAGACTGCCTATATCATGCTGGAGTGGGATGGTATGCTGGTCCCACAAACAATGCAAGCAGCAAAATTCAAAGAAATTCAGAGTCAAAATTGCACCCTCCAGATGCAAATCTGCCAAATGATCTTGACTTTGAAAAAACAACAGGATGATGATTAATTGCCATTTCCATTCATCAATGGGGAACAATCAATCACAACATCTATGTTGTCCTTGACTCCAAAACTGCCAACAATTAACAGACACATTGCATCATCATTTATGCCATTGTTATCATTGATGCCATCATCATCATCTTCATCCACTCCCCCCTAAGCTGAAACCAACAATACAAAAGTAAAACAAAAATGTCATATTGCCACCCACATGGATCAACACTGCATCAAGTTCAAAGTAAATAGATAAATAAATGAATGAAAGAGGCCCATAAAAAAGCAACAAATATGACATCATCCTCCAAGAAATGGGTGTACTTATTGCTCCATGCTCCATCATCCACTCTGTCAATGAAGAAAATGCCAGAAATTCTCCCAAGAAGTGAGACACTCCAAGAGAAATAGAGCTGGATGTCTTTGCAAACCTTACTGGCACTTGAATCATATATGTGGATACAACAAGTCAATGGAAAGGCTGTACAAACAACACAAAAACAATTAGCAATAAGGATCAATGCCACTGTGGACAAAAGCAACAATGAAAAAGTGTCTTTTCAATTGCTTTGGAGGCTGCTCTGGGGAACTGTGATGGATCTTGTTGCCAAAAAGTCACAATGTTGAGGAGAGGAGAATCATGAAGATTACATATAAAAACCTAAAACTTTGGTTGGATGACTGGTCCAATGATCTTGTCTGACTTGGCTTTGCTTCCAATGAAAATGGTGAAATTATTACTCCCAGCAATCTACTTGCAAGGATTGTTAATATTGACAATAGATGCCTTGTCTTGATGGAAGCAAAGGAGGATGGGATTGGAGACCTATGATGGTTCATTACCCATGATTAGAAGTTGTTGCTTATTGCTTAGTTGGGGAAGTTGTAGACGTGTCTTAGATATGTCATGATTTTGGCCAGATGATGTAAAATTCCTCTGACATTTGTCATATGTCACGACAACAACCTTCATAGAATTTTGTAGTAATTTGTACCAGGCAATGACTTGGAGAAAAAATCGGCACTTTTCACTTTTTATTGCATTTTTAGATTCTTTGGGACAAGAAGAGTACATCGCACGAAAAAAAGAAAAAGCATGCTTGGAAGTGTGTATTTTTTGCCCACAAGATTGGCTCTTTCTGAGCTTTTTTTGACATGTCTGGACTTGTGGCATGTCAGTGTCAAAGTCGCTAAATCATTAGAAGTCTGGACTTCAGACTTTCCCAACTAAGAGTTCTTGAGCAAAGACAAGTTTGTCAATGACAATGATTGGTGGGAACACTGCTGCTGTAGAGCGAATTCCTCCACTCTTCCAATTTTCCATAACTGCACAATCTGATTAAGCAAAGAGACATAACAATGATCTGATAGAGTTTATATTTTTGTGCTAGGGAAGTTTGGGTTTGAGTCCCAGAGAAAGTTTACATCAATTTATAGAATGAATACCAAGGAATGAACAGATGAACAAGATTTTGAGAGCTATGCTTTTCCCATTATTCCCAGATGCTGAGGACATTATGGGAAAGCAGGTGCTTTTGAAGGTGGACAGTGGTCCTTGGCATTTTAATCCCACTCTCCTTGCTAGGTTGCAACTGCTTGGATTTATTCTCTATCCAGGATGTCCAAATACAACCAGTGTGACACAGGAGAGGGATAAAAATTATCGTCCAATTAAGACCTGTTTTACTTGCAATTTGGATCTACTTACACAACAAATAATTAAAAATAAGCAATCACTTTCAATGCAGCTATGGCTTGTAAGATTTTTAGCATTTGGGGAACAGATCCTGTCTCTGGTTTTTGATTGAAAGATAGTGTATTTGAAGCTGGATTTAACAAACAAAGAAACTTGAGGATTTGGGAAAAAGTGGGAGCTGCTCCAGTCACAATGAAATGTCTACAATCAGAAAAAGTGAGGCATGGGTTTGGGGATGTCAATGATGACCAAAACAAGTTGATAGCACACATTCAAGCTCAAAATGAAATGTGCACCACAAATTGAATCATAATGGGTTTGATGACAATCAATTAAAAGCAACAATTTAAAAGAAAGCGCAAAATACAAATATCACCCAGCTGCACACTTTGGAATGTCAGGAACTCATTGTAAAGGCAAACATGCATGGAACTCTTTTGTGCCACTGGTGGACACATCACAAGTGACAATTTTTAAGAGCATGGAAATCCCAGTATGAGAGGTAGAAATTAGCAATGGAGAGAGATAAAGAGCAATGCTTGGAAATGGAAAAAATTGCAGCAGGTACAAGGTAAATATTGGAGAAGAACAGGGATTCAAAAAATGAGGGACAAAGAATTGGAGGTTCTTTCGTTGTGGCACAAAATCCCAAAAAAGGAAATGGGTGCAAATCAGTAAAAGTTGGACAATGGGAGGGAGATTGCAGATAAAAAGCCTCCAATTCTTTTGCCTTGGAGGGAGGAGGATGAAGAAGCACTGAAAACATCAAATGAGAAGATGATTGACTTGGAGGGTGTGACCCTAGTTGCATAAAAGTTAAGAAGATGATGAGTCACTGCAAAAGGTAGCAGTGTGATATTGACATTTTTGTTTCATGACAATCCAAATTAAATTCAACAATTGAAAATATTGCTTTTGCTAAACACTTGGATGAAATAAGTAGGGGGGGGGCATTACTATTCACCACTCCACCACTCCTTGACAGAAATTAATGATAATATCATTATCACAAATAATTTAACAAAATCAGCCTAGCCCAAAAACTAATACAACTACAATAATTAATAGGAAACACAGTGTCCGTATCAACCCTATCAACTTGTTGATATGTTTTCTAAATGTTGCAGTGTCAGATTGATCATGATGGATGAATTGGTGATATGGTAGGGCTTGTCAGTGGCCAAAAGTGATGTAATTGAAAGTTGTGTCCTTAATTTGACATGACATATGTTACATCTGAATACTATTTCGTCTATTCCTATATAAAATCAAATTTTGGCCAAATTGGGTCTTAAACTTGTACTTTCTTGAAACATTCCCACCTATCTGATACCAGTAGTTGTCAAAACTCTTGGCAAAATCTGAATTTCATCCCATAGCACCCCCCAAACCACCCAATGTAATGATTAAAACACAATCTATATGCATTCATTAGATTGTGTTCAATAGGGTTTGAGTGGGTCATCATTGGTTTTTGATTTATAGGAGCCTTTGACAATTTTATGGGTTGAAGGCATGTAGTTATATACTACTCCTACATAGATTAAGTCAAACATAATTTTTGTCAGGTTCAGTTCTTAGTTGGCAATGGCCCATCCCATCCTCTGGCAAAATTTAGGGGACATTTTTGACATAGGACATGTCTGGGACATGTCCTTAAAATGTTCCAGGACATTTTTGCAAAAAAGTTTGTGGCCCCAAAGTCATTTGAGGACATATGTCCTGTCCTTTCATTCCTAGAGGACATTCTTTAAAACTCAAATTAATAATAATAATAATAATAAAAATATATTAATAATTTACTCAGCAAGATCTATCCAAAAATGCAATAAAAACGATACAGTGTTGTAAAAAAATGTTCTTATTCTTGATATCATGATATATAATATTAGAAAATAGTTCAAAAAAAATTAAACTTATTGTTCATGTTACGTTAATATTTACTAAAAATATTTTTTTAAAATAAATTTCACTTGAGACAACACAACAAAAAATAAACAAAAAATAAACAAAATTCATAGTGCATTCTCCCCCCTTGCAACAAAGTTCCCTCTAGCAGTCGACCCCATTGCCACAAGGGGAGCAGTTGATGCCATTGCCGCAAGGGATGTCATTGGCTCCATTGTAATTGCAAAAGAAGAATTTCAGAAAAATTTTAATTACAGAGGAAACAAATTAATCGTCTGAACCCGAATTTGGAAGATTTGGTTGATTTGCAATCTCTTTTTCTTTGTTTTTTTGAGTAGCAGACATGTGACTGGCTCTGAGGACACACTGCGGACATGTGACTGAGCAATTTCTGGAAAAAATATGGCTGGCCATCCAATTCTGTCAACAGGATTTTTGGACTTGTCCCTGTACCAAGGACATGCTTGGGATATTTCTAACTAAGGTTCAATTTTGTCCATGATCAACCAAATTGCAATGAATTGATAAAATTAATGATCTTAATCATATAACTAGCCCCTCAAAATGACAAATAATTATTAGCAATTTGGTTGTTTTATTAAACATCCCATTGTTTCTCATTTTCATCCACACCAAGATTCCTTTTCATTTATGTTTGTCAGGTAACTTTGTTGTCTTAATCCTTCCCAAATTTTTTAAGCCATGACACTGCTTTCAGACATGTGTTATAACCTGAAATCTTTTCATTGGGAGCAAATATTGGAAGGAGGTATTTCAATATTGTCTTCAAGTCTTTGGCTTTCAGCTTTCACAGATGGATCTGCTCCAGATTCTTTGATTTTCTTAAATGGATTGATGGTATCTGCTTTTGTTGCAGCCTCCTTTTTGTCTTGGCCTCCTGCACTTCTGGCTTTTTCTGTTTGATGCACTAGATTTTTTGTAATGCAGCTGTTGTGACAACAGAAGCATTTGCAACCTAAATTCCAAACTTATAAAGGTGACCAATTGAATTCATTGCATTATCCTGCAATATTTTATTGATTAATATTTCTTGATCAGTGATGATCTTCTGTGGTTGAGCGTTCTCAACCTTGAGGTCAAGAATATTTCCATTGAATTCCATCTCAGTTCTGATTCCCCTGCTCTCCAATAGCAACGTTGTTTCCACCAAGGTGCTGTCTCACCTTCCCATCATACAATGCATTCCTGCTTATAGGAATGAATCCCACTTTACACCCTAGGTTGGCAGTTACTCTTTTTCATTACCCCGTTTTTTAGGGTAACTTACCCCTGAAAGAGTAATTACCTGGGTAACACCTCAATTACCCCAGTAATCCTTGTTGTTACCCCAAAAATTGTTGGGGGTAACAGGGGTAATGGGTAATGGTCAAGGTGGAACATGAGGAGGCGATGGATCACAATGAAATGTGTGTGTGTTGATTGTTTTGCGAGCATATAATGTTCAATTCCTGTGTGAAATTTGCAAAATTTGGAGCAAGAAGTAAATAC
>JACCDI011927942.1_pt1 | contig 10807 bp, 13 predicted proteins | sample 7442791 | NCBI WGS metagenome assembly JACCDI01 (sample SAMN15323434, study PRJNA562643) | freshwater metagenome | isolation source: river surface water | place: USA:Blue River Watershed | collected 2017-08-15
AGAAGCTCTACTTCTAAAAAATTGAATTTTTATATATAACTATACTGATTCAAAAATGGAGGAGTTAATCAACAATCTTAGCAATAATTTTACCCAGATTATTCATATAAATAATATTAAATCAAACCCTCTTATTTCTTGGGGTAATAATGGTATAGGTGATAGGTTCGCAAATAAGAAATATAACTATAGTGTTATATATGCTAATAAAACTACTAAACTTTATTCTGAAAATATAAATGATAATATACCCCAGAATTTATTAGATGAGTTTTATGAACTAAATAATGTTAGGAAAGGTATATGTGGTATTTTTATTCATTCAAAAAGAGAAAACATAATCACAAGACCAATTAAATCAGAGATAATTAATACTGTTAAAAAACAAGCTTGTGTTTGTTGTGGTTCAAAAGCTAGCATTGTCTGCGACCATAAAAATGATTTATACAACGATGAAAGAGTTTTAAAATATGATACACAGACTCTGGAAGATTTTCAGGCGCTTTGTAATCATTGTAATCTTCAGAAGAGACAAATTTGTAAAGAAGAAAAAGAAACTTTAAAAATCTACTCAGCGAAAAATATTGCTATCTTTAAAACTTTTCCATTCGAGTTTGCTTGGGAGAAAAAATCCTATGATGTAAATTGCATAGGGACAAAACTTGATACGTATTGGTATGACCCGATAGAATTTCATAAAAAATGTCTGCAATATTATCTATATGTTTATCCTATACTAAAAAGTATTAAAAAATTTTATAAGGATTAATCCTTATAAAATTATAACTAAAGTTTTAGATTAACTTAATCTTGTCAAAATACTCTTTTGATATCTCAGAACCTATAAACCGACGCTTGGTATTTCGGCAAGCAATAGCCGTTGTACCAGAACCAAGAAAGGTATCCATCACTAAATCACCTTCATTAGAATGCTTCTTTATTAACTCTTCGAATAGAGCTAGACTTTTCTGTGTAGGATGAAACCTATCTTTTCCACCTTGCAATGGATAGTTATAGATACCGTTATCATAGGAGCTATTAAAAATTGGGTTGCTATCCTTGATACCAAGCAAAGCAATCTCTCGGCAATTAGTTAGGTAATTTATCTGACTATTCCTGGGTTGTGGATTACTCTTAATCCATTCAATGAATCGGATTTGCTTGAACTTGTATTTTTCAAATAGTTCTTTTAGAGGAGTTATCTTCCATATGTCAAAGAACATAATCAAAGTACCCCCTTTGCGAAGCTTTCTATAATATTGTTCTACAAACTTTTCTAACTTTTCCATCGTGAATTCACTGTCCCAACTACCATAGTCAGTTTTAACAGAGTACTTTTTACCATAGATAGTTCCGTATTTCATAAAATTATTTTTATTTTCTTCGTTATCTTCAATCTCGTCATTTTTAAATATATACTCTTCCCAGTCATCTTCTGTCTTAATAAATTCAATCCCTTTAGCTTCGGAGTCTTTAATTTGATTGTAAAGTTTATTCATTCCAGTCTCTCGGGATACAATGTATGGAGGGTCAGTGAGGATTAGGTCAACGCTATTATCTTCTATCGACTCTAATAATATTAGTCCATCTTCATTTTTAATATTGATATCTAAATTAGATGTAAGCTCTTTTTTGGGAGCAGTTAATAAGGCAATTAATTCTGACTTATTTTTACTCTTGTAATTTTTATACCCAGCATCTTCAACTAACTTTAAAAGTTCATTTTTAGAAAGCTTCTCCATAGTTTTTAATGAATATACTACATTGAAAGCGGATTCAATTTTTAAAAAGTGATTTATTATAATTAACTTACTATTTTAATAAAAAATTATCGATATTTAACTGTAATTCGATATAAATAATTAAAGTTAGATATTATGGAAGAGGCGGTTAATTCGATTATCGCTAAGCTATACGAGCAAGAAAATGAAAGGCTTGATGCGATAAGGCGTCAGCAAGAGGCCCAAGAGCTTAAGCGTCGTGAGGAGGAGATTAAGGCCTTAGCATATGATAAGCTACGTATTGAGGAGCTTGAGAAATGCCTTCATAACGGATATAGACTTGATGCCTATAATCTCATTTTTAACCCATATGAGTATTATAGCTCCGAATATACCGACCAGAATAATATCATCAATAAGACTTTAAGGAGTCATTATTTTAATAATGACAAATATAAGATTGAGTTTAAGTATGAATATGCTTTTCAGAGAGATGTCGAGAAAGCCGTTCAAAGTGGGTATTGGAATATTATAAAGTATAGACAAAAAGATATAATAAAACACTGTCCGGAAAATCTGAAGCCTTATTTCATTAGGTTAATAAATCTACTATAAATATTTTAAACCCTAAAAGTTTAAAATTGAATTTATTCTAAAATTTTAATCAATTTATGAATACATACAAGATGGCACTACCAACCGATGTCCTCGGCTACGCTATGGATATGATGGAGTTTAACTCCAATGAACTGTTAGAGCTATCGTGCACTGAAAAGTTTGCCAAGGACCACCTGGCTTACCGAATGGAAACGGCTCGTTTGCTAAACGAGCGTGAACAGTACTACATCAATCATATTAACGAGTATGGTATAGAAGAAACTCTTAAGGAAGGCTGCACTTCTAACATTGCCACCGTAGCAGTTAAGAAGAACGGTTATGCGCTGGCATTTATACCAGACAAGTACAAGACTCGTGAACTCTGTATAGAGGCAGTCGAGAATAACGGGAATGCTCTGGCATATATGCCAGAAGAGTACAAAACATATGAGATATGCTTGAATGCTATCAAGCAAGGTAGTATTGTACTTTTCGACTATGTACCGGGCAAGTACAAGACTCGTGAGCTCTGTTTAGAGGCATTTAAGAAAGACGGTAAATTTGTGATTCGTGAAATCCCTGAAGAATATAAGACTTATGAACTATATTTGGAAGGTATAAAGTATAACGAGTATCTTACCCTTAAAGATATACCTCCCAAATATAGGACTTATGAGCTATGTTTGGAAGTAATGAAGCACAGAGGGCTAGCACTCCATTCCATCCCGGAAGAGTTCAAGACTTATGAGCTCTGTCTAGTAGCAGTTCAGAAGTATCAACCCTTGGAGTATGTACCCGATGAACACAGGACTTATGAGCTCTGTTTGGAAGCAATGAAGAAAAACGCATTTGGGTTTTGGGATGCTTTCCCGGAAGAGTTCAAGACATACAAGATGTATCTGGAAGCTGCCAAGGGCAACGGAGATATCCTCCGGTTCGTTCCTCGTCAAGAAAGAACATATGAGCTATGTACGGAGGCTGTGAAAAACCGGGGACATGCTCTACGATTTGTCCCACGAGAGGGAAAGTCGTACGAGATGTGTATGGAGGCCGTGAAAAACTACGGACTTGCTCTACGTTTTGTCCCCCGTAAGTACAAGACACCCGAAATGTGTATGGAAGCAGTGAAGAACTGTGGTCTTGCACTTAGGTACATATCTGAAAAGTGGCGCACTTACGAGCTATGTCTAATGGCAGTTCAGAATGCTAATGCATTGGAGTATGTCCCTGAAAAGTGGCGCACTTACGAGCTATGTCTAATGGCAGTTCAGAATGCTGATGCCTTGGAGTACGTTCCGGAAAAGCACCTGACTGACGAGCTATATAGCTTAGTCAATTACGATGTCGATGCAGACCATTCATTTTAATTCAATATTGAATTAAAATATTTCTACTCTATGAATATCTAGTACTAAAAGTTTTGTCTTTAGTTTCATACTTAAATCTCGAATGAATTGACGTACATAAAACCCATAGGAAACCGATAGTTTACAATTAAAAACTATATATGAACTATCAAAAGAATAGTTCTCCCATTGTTTAACAATATCCTTTTTTCGAAAGTCTCCAGATGTAATTTTCCCAAGATTTGATAGAATTAACTCTTTTAAATCATTCCCATTTATATCCTTAATAGATAATATAGTCTTTTCATAAAAGGTAATATTCTTACATTTGACATCATCTATCGTATAACCTTGTTGAGACCACCACCACATCGGTTTTCTCTTGTTATCATTAGTCTTATTTGGTGGTATAAACGATGAATAGCGATGATATTGCTGATTGTACGAAGATGGAAATTCATTGAAAGCTTCTTGGATAGTATCGATGCTATCTATATTTTTCATATCATTATTTTCAACCATTCCTAGAACATCATCAGTATCCGTTGTAATACCGATGACAAACTTTACATTGTAAGTTTTATCGTGTTTCATATGATTCTCCATATCTTTAGTATCATCATCTGTGAGTATTGTTATAAGGCCGTGAGCTAAGGGGTCTAGTTTTCCAACATATGCTTTTTTCTTAGCATCATACTTCTTAATCAAATCCCCGCAAACAACCCCAATAGGTTTATACTCTGTAAAAATCATTTTATTCAATCTAATCAAATAAAATAAAAATCAGTTTTTAATTCCATATGGAATTAAAATGGAAGCCCTTATTCGAATAGAGGAATGGAAAATTGTCAATGATACCACCCGTATACTAGACCTTAAAAATCTTAACTTAGAAGAGCTCCCTTTACTACCTAACAATTTAGAGAAGCTTGACTGCTCGAATAATTATCTTATCTCTCTCATTAATCTACCTGCTTCTTTAAAGTTTTTAAATTGTAGTAATAATAATTTAAAATTAGAATTATTATCAGAGAATGAACTTAAACGGATTTTACCAGCAGGCATTCAGAGGATTTTTTATTAACATCATAACGATGAACTACTAGAGAATCAACAATATTGACATATGCCGACCAAGCTATAAACGGAATGAGCCACCAGAATGCCTCCTCGCTTTCATTGAAAACAAGAATGCCTAGCGTAAATGCAAATATTAGACTTAGACAATTTAGAAACTTGGTGTATTCAGGGCGATAATATACAATTAGAAGATAGAACAGACAGAATACCGCAACTACAATGATAGCAATGTTGGCAACGGTGAACTTTTCTGTCTGCTTATAAACGAGATAATGAGCGTATCCGAAAAAGCCGAAAAGAACAATCCATACTATTCCTATTATAAAGCCCGGTGGAAGCATCGGTGAACGGTAATAGAACGGATTTCCCTGTTTATAGTAGCCGAACGCATAGATAAAGATATTAATTACTAATGCCGCTACAACGAAGATAAGTATCTGGAGCCATGCCGGAAGCATTTTCTATATAGATTTTTAATTTAAATTAAAAATAATTTAAAGAATATTTTCCATAGTATATTTCACTATCTTAACTTTATCCGCAATCTCAGAATAATAGCTCCAGTCAAGATACCAGATACCTCGAATATCAATCTTTTTAAGTTCCGGGTTCTTGAAACTTGGGTCATATAAGTTAGTTAATCTTTTATCAAAAAGATTTTTGAGGTATTTTTCCATAGCAGAATTATTCTGGTTAAGTTTGCTCCGAATACTTTTCATATAAGATTTGAAAAAGGATGAATCTTGGCTCGGTTTACGAAGACGAAATCCATACTTTGAATATGTGGTACCTTTCCCGACGAAGAATTTTTTCCAACTCAATGGATATTGATTTTCCACCATTGCTCCGTCATTGATATATGTATTTACTTTACCAATATATTTCCTAACTATCTCTAATGAAAGTAAAACAAGTAAATCTAATGCACCTTTAGAAGGAAGAGCTGGTTTCATACATACTATCCTATCATCATTTTTCCAACCTCCGAATTTCTGTGCCCTTAGTTTAGATATTTTACATTCGTCTTTTATCTTATCAAATTCAATCATAATGCAAGGAAATTCATCACCTGAATAACCTAGATTCAGATAGACTATATTATTTTTTACCTTGACAATACCTTTAATACTAAAGAGATTTCCTTTATATGTAAAGGAAAATTTTACATCATACATTTTTATATCATAAGATATAAAAATATTACTCCAATTTTTCAAGAGCGATAACACAATCGTCGTCTAAAATCATCTCTGCAAATGAGGGCTTTCCCGAAAGCTTCTTAAAAAAGTTCTTTAAGTCCGTTTTAGGAGAAAGCTTGTGGAGATAATGGTATTTGGGTATTATAACCACATCCCTTGATAGCCCTAGACGAGAAAAGAGTTCGTCTCCAAGTTTTACATATGTACGAATCTTGGCAGAGACTTCGTCAATCTCTGCTAGCTCCTTCTCCTGGTTAAACCCCATATGAAGAAGGAGATTCGACAGTCGTGCATTCTCTTCGGCGATTTTATCTTCAATGAAGATAAGCTGCTCTACAATCTCTTGCTGGGATGCCATCTTGTATAAGTTCATAAATACTTAAATTTTTTAATTAAAAATCACTTTTACATCATAAGATGTTTACCATAAGGAAAACATTGTCTAATTGCAATTCTCTGTAATTCAGGTAGTTTAGAAAAACATTCATTTTTAAGAAAAAGTTCTATCTGAATAAGTTTATCTACCATACTTTTATTATTCTTTCTTTTATGTTTTCCAATTAGGAGGCAAACGTGTAGATAAACTTTTTGAAAGATAAAATCGCTTTGATTATATATTTCACTGATATCAATACTTGCCAAATAGTCCTTTACATCAGCTAAGGTGTGATTTTCTATTAGCCTTTTTAAGTTAACAACGTGTTCCATTTTTAATATAAGCGAGTAATATATTAAAAAATAAGATATTACTAAAATTTTAGTAATATCTTATAAAATGCCTCAGGGGAGAATCGATAAGATAATTAAGGAATATAATCAATATCTAGATGATTTAATTAAAGACCTAGCATCCAAAGGAATATATGTAAATCGCGAAAGTATGGCTTATGGTTATACATTAGACTTGAATAACCTTGGTCTTAAAAAGATACCCAAGTTGCCACCTCATATAATGAGTATAGATTTAAGCGACAACCCTATTTCGAAGATAGAGAATCTTTCTCCCGGCGTTAATATGTTAAGATTAAATGGGACTAAAATATCAAAGATAGAGAACCTACCTCTAAATCTCACAGATTTAGATTTAAGCGACAACCCTATTTCGAAGATAGAGAACCTACCTATAAATCTCACATATTTAAATTTAAGCTATACTAATATATCGAAGATAGAGAACCTACCTCCAACTCTTGAAAAGTTATATTTAAACTCTACTAATATATCGAAGATAGAAAACCTATCTTTAAGTATTGAATATCTTAATTTAAACTCTACTAATATATCAAAGATAGGAAACCTACCTCCAAAACTTAAAGAGTTATATTTAAGCAACACACCTTATTATAAATCTCTAGCCTTCTCCAAACCAGAATTTAAAACATTTATCTTTAACAATAAGGAATATAAATATCATACGATTAAAAAGGGAACATTACTTTTTAGACGGACTCATACGGTTAAAAAGATAAATGAAAGTTTAGTTGGTTTTAGAAATGGCGACAACTATCTTTACCCTCCAAATCATAGAATATATTGTACGATGAAACCGACACATGACAATAATCAATATGCTTATATTTATGGAAATATTCAAACTATTTGGGAACTCAAAGAAGATATAAATCTATTGATTAATCAATACAATTATCCAGAAGAAATACAAACGACATGTAATACAATAGATGTAAGAGATGAAGGTAATTGTATTTCTTCTTATCTACAAGAAAAATATAAAATACGAGGTGTATTCGCTGATAAAAATGACGATAAAAATATTATCGATATTCTAAAAGGTGAGCATCAACATCCCTATATTAGCCAAAATATATCTTTCTATCCATTTAAAAAGCTTGAAAACAAGGACATTCTGACACCGGTATCAAAATATGACCTTAACTGGTTAGTTAAACATCTTGATGATTATGTCGCTGAACCGATAATAATAATGACTGACAGTGCCAGTGTTTTAAAGAGTCTTTATTCTTCGAAAGGATATAAACACATTGATGGTATCACATACAAGATAGATGAGCGAAAAGATGGTTCCTTAATATTTATTAAAAATTAATAAGACTCTTTGTTAGCAAGGGTCATCATATTCCATATATTTTTTAATCAATCTTTCATGCTCAACTTCAAATGCTTTAATTTTTATATAAGCAAATAATATATAAAAATAAAATGCCAAGACTACGGAGACCATCAACTTCTTCAGATGACGATGATTATTACAGGCCATTCCCTGTCATTAAATATAGAAAAGAGCCCGGTCCTGAAGAAGTTGAATCATTTACGGGGTATTCAGGGAGTCTTTCTAATTTTAATAAATATATAAATCTAAAGATACTGGAATGTGTAAAATGTAGCTTAAAAGACCTGTCCGGATTAGAAATGTGTGTTAATTTAGAGAAACTTAGTGTAAGAAAATGTGGATTGCTTTCTCTGAAAGGAATTGAGAACTGCATTAAATTAAAAGACTTAAATATTATGGAAAATAAATTAACTAGTCTAGTTGGCCTAGAGAAATGTGTCAATCTGAAGCATCTAACTTTTCATCGCAATGAAATTAAATCACTTGAACCAATAGAGAATTGTATTAACCTAAATTATCTGGCCTGTGATAATAATAAGATTTCTAGCCTTAAGTATTGTAAGAATTTTGTCCTACTTGAAATTTTAGAATTAGATAATAACCGCCTTTCCGTCTTAGATGGAATTGAGAACTGTATCAATTTAAAGTCATTAATGGTATCATATAATAATATTAAATCTATTGAAAAAATTAAATATTGCACAGCTTTGGAAAGCCTTGATTGTAGAGATAATTCTAGGCATTTTAAAAAGCTTACTGGTTTAGAAGGATGTATCAATCTTATCGAATTAGATTGTAGTAGTAATGATATTGATGATTTAACTGCTATTCAAAACTGTGTTAAATTAAAAATATTAAATATAAACGATTGTACCGATATTACAGACATTAGCCCAATAGGATATTGTATCAATTTAACAGAGATATTCATTACTACTCGTAATATGAAAATTAAAAATTTTGATGTACTTCTGAATCTCCCTAAATTAAAATATAGTAATATCGACGAATCAGATATAGAAGCTTCAGAAGAGGTCAAAAAATTTATATCTACTTTGGAATAATATTATAGATTTAATCTTCGGTTATCATTTTTAACCTATTAATTACAAAGATATCTTTGGAGGTTTTATATAGCTCATATTTACACTTAATTTTCTTTTTCTTAGTTTCAAAAATAATTTTATCTTCGTTATTATTAATATTAATGATTTTTTGACCTCTTATATTCAATAGTCTTTTTAAGACCTCTAATAATTTATTATTATTTAATGATTTTATTTTTATATATTTTGGTAATTCCGTATCTTTATAGAACAAGAGACCTTCATAATATTCAAGAGGGGAAAAGTCTATGCCTGTTTTGAGATTAATTTTCTGAAAATTTATAAATCCTTTATTAAAATTATTCCGGTAATTTTCATAACTATCTTTTAACAAAGAGATTGACTCGTTTAGATATTCTAGTAGATTTTCCATATCATTATCAGACGAGAATAAACGAAACTCGATAAGACGATTACTCTTACAGTATAGAGAAGAATATTTTTCATTAAAATCAATATAGGAACGATAGTAGCCTTCTTTTAAAAACTTTTTACTTTTATTACGATATGGTATCATATCATCATAATACATTATTGAACCAATATCATCAATTATATTATAAATCATATCATTAAATAACTTAAGTGCATAGATTGTAGTATCTTGATAATTTCTAAGACGGTAATTCCTCTCTTCAAATTCTTTATAATTCTTGATTAATTCATCGCAAAAGCCGAAACTAAAATAGACAGGTTTTATGAATGAAACGTTGACGTGAAATGAAGTGCTAGGATTATATTCTAGGCACCACGGATTAACGACCGATTTATATAGTATTTTTAACTCATCAATACTATTCATAGTAGGTGTTATGATTTCACAGTGAATAGAATATTTACTAGGTAAATACTTATATTTTGCATCATTATCTTTGCTATCTCCACAGACTAAACTACTATCACGAGTGAAGGTAATATACTCGTTAAAATTTAAAACTTTTTCTTCATCCACCTCACCGGTAGCGGTATTAATTATATAGTCAACTAATCCGCTTTTCGGTTCAGTTGCGATACAAATTTTGGGAAATATCATAATAAAATCTGAGTCTGCATTTTTTAAGACAACTTCTTGTATATAGATTAGCATAAGTTTTCTCCATCTACTCGTCTTACCGGTTTCTTTTAATTCTCTGAATAAAGTCTTAATCTCTTTTGTTAATGGGTCTATACATTCTAAACTAAGGCAAGTTTCTAGTTCACAACCAAACTTAAAAAGGTCATTCGAAGGTAATAACGTCTTCGACGTCGACACCTTTGGTGTTAAACTTAGCTCTGGTTTATATATCATTAATTTATATCTATTTTCATCTACTTTGAGAATGTTGAATTCATAACCGTCATAGACAAAGATGTTCTTGAGACTATTCGGATTTAGAGTCGTAGGTATTTTATGGAGTCGGATTTCACCATTTGAAAGAGTATAGATTTCTAATAGTATGGTATTTTCAAAAGATTTATCCTCCACACTGAAGAAACTTTCAAGATACATTTTTATATCTTAAGATATAAAAATTAAAAAGACTCTTTATACTTGCGGTAGTCCTCGTTAGTCATGGCCATCTCGACGAGAGTAGTTAAACTCTTCGAAACATAGAGCTCCATGCTTCCCTGGCAATTAAATCCAGTGTTGTCGCACTCGCCCCTAAAGAACGCATAGTTGCCATTA
>JACCDI010868056.1_pt1 | contig 10806 bp, 10 predicted proteins | sample 7442791 | NCBI WGS metagenome assembly JACCDI01 (sample SAMN15323434, study PRJNA562643) | freshwater metagenome | isolation source: river surface water | place: USA:Blue River Watershed | collected 2017-08-15
ATGATCTACCAGGGTAATGCTACCGACGCCCACCTAAAAGGTGAAGTAAAAATCACCACTGGTTTGGCATTTATCAAAGATGTTATCATCGATTCGCATTTCAATAAACGTGGTCGTTTTGCGCGACTTGCTCAAGCGGTTGCCTCAAACCCATCAGCTATAGGCATCGGACTCGGCGAAGATACCGGTGTCATCATCAGAAATGGCCATGAAATGGAAGCCATTGGCAGCGGAGCTGTTATCATTATCGATGGTCGACATATCCGCCACAACAATATCGCCGACATCGAAGAGGGTCAACCTATCTCTGTCGAAAACTTCATTGTTCATATCCTCGAAAAAGGCAACCGCTACAACGCCAAAACCAAAGTGTTTGAAGCCGCGGATGTCAACGTGTTTAATTAAAAATTTTTAAAGATTTTATTCCCCCCGAGTAACCTGGGTTTTTCCCGACCTAGCAGGTCTAGACCTGCTAGGTCGTTTTTTGTAGAAAACTATCTACAAAAATCTCACTTTAAAATCCTCTCATCTCCCCCTAAACAATACCTGCAAGGTCAGCATAAAATTGCAGGCGACCCAACCGTTTCCTTTAAAAAGTCAATTAATTCACATATCTCCTCAATGAATATTATGTAAATTGAAAGAATAAATACAATTGATTCCCATTTTATAAAATCCATATCCAGGCAAAAACACAGATCTATAGCCTGCTGCGATATTGTTGTCGATAATCTCTTTACTATCATAAGCCATGAACATGCTGTAATACTGAAACTTAAAAGAGCGTTTCACACCTATAAATTCATAACCAAAAGTCCATTCCATGCAATCTGCAATTTTGGCGGGGGTGCTAAATACTTTCATTTCATCACCCCAATACTTACTCCTGGTATTCATGACACCTGACTCCCTGAAATTAACACGTCCATAAGATAGACCTGTCACTAAACTATGTCTGCTACGTGCTGTGCTGTATAATTTAACCCCCGTCTGAACACCTAATTTAATACAATATCCTCGAGAACGATAATCAGACATATTAATGTAACCATTCCCACGACTATTTGAAACATCATTAAAATACAGGGCCGAGCTAAGCGACAATTGCTTTAGTAGTTTATATTGACCACTTAATCCAATGTTCAGGCCTGTTTTATGTGGAGAAACAAAATACGTCCATTGTGTCAAGTCAACGCCTAGTAAAACTTGTTTGCTTGAATCAATATTCACACGCTGTGCAAATACAGATAAAACAGAAAGACACATTGCCAATAACAAGACTCTTTTCATCGTAATTTAATCTTTAACTCCACTTTCAAATCCATATATTCGCCTTGTCTTAAATCATTTCGCTGACTAATGGTGCTGCTATCCAACAATATTCCAGATGAGCATTTAAGTATTTTTATACCCCTCAATGCCATATAAACTTCGTGACTCCAGCCTGTTGTCATCACCCTATTATAGCCTAAACAAATAGTGTCTTTAGTCAAATCCCTTCTTTCAAAACAAAATATACTTGTGTCGCTTTTGATGTTAAATGGCAGATAAAAAACCGAATCAATTTTATCAAACACCTGGCGGTTGTCACTTATAAAAATTTTATTAGCATCTTTTTCTGCACCGTGAAAAAAATTCACTAATCGTAAATCCTCAATTCCATTTTTAAAAACTTTCGCACTTACTTCATAAGTGTACTGATTTGATGTAAATATCCCTGGCGGGGTATACCCTGCCTCATTGGTGTCGCAGGAAATAAGACTTATCAAAAACAATATTAATAGGAGCTTCATTTAGTTTATTCAATCCCAAAAATAAGACTTTTTTTATAGAACTGTTCTTTATCTTAATATTATTAATCTTGTAAAACCCACTACAAAAAATAGGTACAAAAATTCACTTTCTATATTCCTTCAAATTATTTTTCAGAATTTGACTTATAAAATACAGAAAATAAGCTACCCATAATTTCAGCATAGACCTGCGCGCAGACGACCTAGCAGGTCTAGACCTGCTAGGTCGCTTTTTGTAGAAAACTATCTACAAAAATCTTACTTTCACACCCTCAAATCCTCCTCTAAACAAGACCTAACAGGTCTGCTAAGGCATGCGCGCAGATGACCTGGCAGGTCAAAACACTGCAACTCAAAAAATTTCATTTTTACCCGAATCACATTTACCTTTGCCTCCATGCCTGCATTCACAGCATTCTTTGCCAAATTCTTTGTATGGTCGTTTATCTGGAAATGGATCAAACGCATCGTGCTCGGTTTTATCATTCTTAGTGTAGCTTCTGTGCTCCTGTTTAAATGGGTGCCCGTTCCCTACACTTTCTATATGTACCAGCGCTGTGTCGAACAAAAATTGGATGGCGAAACTGTGAAACTCTACCGCGACTGGGTGCCGCTGGAAGAAATATCTCCCTACATACAATTAGCAGTGGTGTGCGCCGAAGATCAAAACTACCTTAAGCACAACGGCTTCGACTACGGTGCCATCAGAAAGGCGCTTAAGTTTAACGAGAAGATGGAGCAAAAAGGCAAATCCAAACGCCGAGGTGCCTCTACCATCAGTCAGCAAACAGCGAAAAACGTTTTTCTATGGCATGGCAGAAGCTGGATCAGAAAAGGTTTCGAAGTCTACTTCACTTTCCTCATTGAAACCTTCTGGAGCAAAGAACGCATCATGGAAGTTTACCTCAATGTCATCGAATTTGGCAATGGTGTCTATGGCGTCGAAGCGGCCTCTCACGAATACCTCAACAAATCGGCTAAAAAATTAACGGCTAAAAATGCCGCACTCATGGCCGTTGTACTCCCTAATCCACGAAAATTCTCTATACAATACCCAAGCGCCTATACCAAAAAACGCCAAGCCTGGTGCTTACAGCAAATGAAGTTCTGGGGACTGGAACTCGACTACGAGAAAGAACCGGAATAAATAAAAAAGTCCCCTTACTTACTCAAGCAAGGGGACTTTCATTTTATATCTTAATTGGATTAACTCACCAAAGTTCCAACTTTCTCACCCATCATCAGGCGCTTTAAGTTGCCTTGTCTGTTCATGTCAAATACCAAAATAGGTAAATTGTTTTCTTGACATAGGGTAATCGCGGTTAAATCCATAATGCTTAAGCCTCTCTCGTATACTTCGCTAAAAGTAACTGTATCGAATTTTTTAGCATCACTGTGCTTCTCCGGATCAGCTGTGTAAACACCATCAACACGTGTGCCTTTCAATATTAAGTCGGCTTCAATCTCTACAGCTCTCAATGAAGCAGCCGTATCGGTTGTAAAATATGGGTTACCAGTACCAGCACCAAAAATCACCACTCTGCCCTTTTCTAAATGGCGAATGGCTCTTCGTCTGATAAATGGCTCACAAATCTGTTCCATTTTAATAGCAGATAACAATCTGGTTTTAACTTCTAACTTTTCTAAAGCGCCTTGTAATGCCATGGCGTTGATAACAGTGGCTAACATACCCATGTAGTCGCCCTGTGCTCTGTCTACAACTCCACCCTGAACACCCTGAACGCCTCTGAAAATATTTCCGCCTCCAATTACTACGGCGACTTCTACGCCTAAGGCTATGGTATCTTTGATTTCGTTGGCATATTGCTCCAATACTTTCGGATCAATGCCATACTGTTGGTCACCCATCAGGGCTTCTCCACTTAACTTCAGTAGTATTCTTTTATATTTCATTAAATTGTTATGCTGACGCGCGATTAGATGCCTGCAAATCTAATGGTTTTTAGGCAAAATTGAAAGTCTTTACTACCAATAGATTAACTTTACATGAACTTTCCGAACAATTTACCCATCGGCGAATTCACCATCTTCAATAAGTTCTTGTCAATCCCCACAAAAGCACAAATACCGTCCAAATCCTTCGTATGACCTGATTCGGTAAAGGCTTTTACTAACAACTCTACAGCGCGACTCAAGGCAAACTTGCCAATCTCTTCCTTCTCGGCATGCTCGATACCTGAATTGCCTACCACTTGCTTGATGTCTTTCTCTGCCTCTACCTTTAATCCCGATTGATCGTATGACTTCTGACCCAGCAATATCTGCTCTATCTCACTGCTGCCATTCTTCATCACATACGATTTCAATGTCTGCGTTAAGGTATTCTGCCCCGCCGCACTCACCGATTTCAGTTGCTGATCATCCAGTCCGAAACGCTCTCTCAAACTGCTGTTCAAACCTTCAAATATTTTGTCTGTTGTTGCTTTGTCCATATGATCTATCATTTAAAACCAAGAACTCTTGCGTCTTCTTGTTCCTGAGCTCTTTAATCCCAACACGCCCAATAATCCTCTGGTTACTTCTCTCACAATCGTGCGGGTTACCGAACTGTTCATCACTTCTTCTAAAGTCGATTTGCCTTTTTTCTCTTTTGGCGCCTCAACTTCCTGTTCTACTTCCTCTTCTTGTTCCTCTTGCTCTGGTGCTACTTTCTGCGCCAATTTGCCACTCAGTATTTCAAAAGCACTCTCTCTGTCAATATCCTTATTGTATTTTTTAGCCAGCTTAGATTCGTCAACTATATTGCCTAATTCTTCGGCACTAATCACATCCATTCTACTCTGTGGGGCTGTCATATACACCTGTACCAGTGGCGTCGGTATACCTTTTTCATTCAACACCGTTACCAGGGCCTCCCCTATCCCTAAACTGGTTAACAAGTCAGATGTCTTGTAAAAATCACTCAATGGAAAATTTTCTGCGATGGTCTTGATAGCTTTGCGATCTTTCTCTGTAAACGCTCTCAAAGCATGCTGTATCTTCATGCCTAACTGCCCCAAAACTTCTTCCGGAACATCGGTTGGATCTTGCGTTATAAAGAACAATCCCACACCTTTAGAACGAATCAACTTAACAATGGTTGTAATCTGATTTAACAGCGACTTAGAAGCCTCATCAAAAATCAGATGTGCCTCGTCTATAAAAATACAAAGCTTAGGCTTGTCTTGATCGCCTTGCTCTGGAAACTTCTCATAAATCTCGGCCAGCAAACACAACATAAATGTAGAAAACAAAGCAGGCTTGGCCTGTAAATCACTTAATCGCAAAACATTGCAATAGCCGTAACCACGACTGTCGGTTCTGAGCAGATCTTCGACCTCGAAACTTGGTTCTCCGAAGAACTTATCTGCACCTTGCTGTTCTACTTCCAGGATATTTCGCATGATGGCGCCAATCGAAGCCGATGTTGCCAGTCCGTAATCGCGTTCAATCTCTTCCTTGCCTTTATCAGTCTGCAAATGCTGACAAACTTTTCTAAAATCTTTGATATCCAACAATGGCAATTGTCTGTCGTCGCAGTATTTAAAAATCATACTAACAACACCACTCTGCGTATCGTTGAGTTCTAATATTTTTGATAATAACACCGGACCGAATTCAGAAATCGTTGCGCGCATCTTTACACCTTTCTCATCTGAGATACTCAGAAACTCTACAGGCATAGCCACTCCTTCCCAAGGCATACCAATTAACTGATGACGTTCTTCAATCTTTGGATGGCTTGTTCCTGCTTGTGAAATCCCACTTAAATCGCCTTTTATGTCCATCAACAAACTTGGCACCCCATTCAAAGACAACTGCTCTGCCAACTTTTGCAAAGTCTTGGTCTTACCCGTACCCGTTGCTCCAGCTATCAAACCATGTCGGTTAAATGTCTTCAATGGGGCTTTCACTATAGCTTGCGGCAACACCGCTTCCTCATATTTGGTTGCGCCCAGCACTATGGATGTTCCCTTCATCTCGAAAGACGATTGAACCATGCTGATTAGTTCCTCTTGTTTTGACATGTTTTATATATTGATAAAGTTTTTAACGAAATCTATGGCCGTTTGCGGATGAATAATGATAGGCATAATCAATCCGTAGACGGCTCCGAAAAAGTGGGCATCGTGACCGATATTATCCATTTGTCGTTTACCCATGGCATACTCGTAATACAAATACAAAATCCCGAACAACCAGGCCGGAATTTTAATGACGTAATACAAATAGATACTATTCAAAGGCGCCAAAAGTATGTATGTAAAGATGACAGATGACACCGCACCTGAAGCGCCCAATGCCGCATAGCCGTAATTGTTCTGATAACGGTAGTAAGAAAACATACTGCTCATTACCAGCGCACTCAGGTAATACAATAAAAACATCAAGCCTGTATCGCTATTGCTGATGTAATTAAAAAGATCCATTACCACTTCTGCGAAAAAGTAAAACGACAGCATATTTACAATCAGGTGCATATAGTCCTGATGTATGAAGCCACCACTTATCCAGCGCCACCACTCTCTATTGTGTTTAATCAGATAGGGCCTGAACAAAGCTTTTTCGTAAAATGAATGATTCTGAAAGGCCAGTAAAGAAAGTCCGATCGTCGCAATTGAAATCAGTAAAACCATGATGCCTTTTTTATATCACAAAGAAAGAATTATTTTGCGACAAGTGAAAAAGATTTTATTGTTAAGTGATACACATTCATGCGCAGAAGCAGACATCATCAAACATTTTGATGAAGCTGACGAACTTTGGCATGCCGGCGATTGGGGCACAACAGTTCTCAGCGACCTCATGGAAGCGACCGGAAAACCTGTGCGCAGCGTCTGGGGCAACATCGACGGTCAAGATATCCGCGCCCGCTACCCCTTACACAACCAGTTCGATTGCGAAGGTGTATCCGTTTGGATGACCCATATTGGTGGCTATCCAGGCAAATACAATCCCAAAATCTTGCCTTCTCTTAAATCAGATCCGCCCATGCTATTTATTTGTGGACACAGTCATATCCTCAGAGTGATGCGCGACAAACAACTCAACGACATGCTTTGCATGAACCCCGGAGCGGCCGGAAGACACGGCTTTCACCACATGCGTACCATGTTGAAATTTGTGTTAAACAATGGACAAATATCAGATGTCGCTGTCATAGAACTGGGGAAAAGAACGGCAGGGATTTTGCCTGATTTACAATAAATTTGAACGCTTATAGTTATTACCTGATATCACCATGAAAAGACTTTTATTCCTCGCTTTGTCGCTTTCTTTATTTGCCTGCGCCAGCGCTCAACCTAAAAAATCGGCTAAAGACAACCCTGTCGACAAATACGCCGAAGAGGCTTACCTCGAACTGATGCGTCCGGATGGCAGCAAACAAAAGGCCCTCGACCTTTGTAATAAGGGCATCAAAAAAGACAGTACTTACCCAAAGTTATGGGAATACAAAGCCGCTATTCAGTATGATATGCAAGACTTTAAAGGGGCTTTGGCGTCTTATCAAAAATTGTTCAAACTCGAACCGGATAATTATGCTGCCTACTACTTCCTGGGTAAAACACAACGCATGCTCTTCCAATTTGATGAAGCAAAAAGCTCTTTTGAAAAATACCTCAATGCTTCTATCAGAAGAAGCAAAGTATACGAAGACGATGCCAAAACTCAGTTGGCAAACATGGATGCGCTTAAGCTTCTCTTCAGCAATCAGGTAGAATTCAAGCCACAAAATCTCGGACCGCTTATTAACAGCGACGAAGGCGAATACTGGCCGGGACTTACGCTAGATGGCAAGTACTTTTACTATACGCGTTCGGCCATGAACAACAACGATTTTAATGAAGATTTTTACAGAGCCGAAATAAAAGATTCCATTTGGGGACCAGGAATAAAGCTCCCTGCACCGCTTAACACCAATGGCAACGAAGGCACCATCTCTATTTCTGCTGATGGCAAAACCATTTTCTTCTCATCTAACTACCGCACCAACGAACAGGGCATCCCAATGGGCCTTGGCAGGCAAGACATTTACCTGGCATTTTACAATAATGGTAACTGGTCTAAACCCTTTAATATAGGCGCTCCAATTAATTCAGAACACTGGGATGCGCAACCTGCTATCAGTCCCGATGGCCTTACGCTCTATTTCACAAGTAACCGCCCTGGCGGATTTGGCGGATTCGATTTATATATGTCGACCTTTAAGAACGGGGCCTTTCAAGCGCCTGTAAACCTCGGACCAGACATCAACACCAAAGGTAATGAACAAGCCTCTTTTATGCACTATGATGGTCAGACCTTATACTTCAGTTCTGATGGACACGTCGGTGCTGGCGGTAGCGACATTTTCGTAACCAGAAAAGGCGAAGATGGCAAATTCACTAAACCGGTAAACATCGGTGTGCCAATCAACACCGAAAAAGATGAACTGGGTTTGATTGTTGATCGTTATGGGAAATTTGGCTACCTGAGTTCTGAACGTCCGGGTGGCTACGGCAGTTTGGACATCTACAAATTCGAACTTCCTAAATCACTTAAACCAGAACCAGTGAGCTATGTTCAAGGACTTGTATACGACGCCGTATCTAAAGATAAACTGGTTGCTAAAATAGAACTTACAGACCTCAGCACTGGTAAAATCATTGCTAATATTGAAAGTCAGAAAGATGGCAGCTTCTTTATTGTCCTTAAATCTAACCGCAATTACATGCTCACCATCGACCAGGTGAACTACCTATTCTACTCTGCTAATTTCTCACTGAAAGAACATCCTGGACTTGAGCCATACCAGCTGGATGTACCACTAAGAAAACCGGATGTCAATACCGAAATCGTCCTCAACAACATCTTCTTCGACGTCGACAAATACGAACTTAAACCTGAGTCGGCTTTGGAGATGGAAAAACTGGTGCTATTGATGAAAAAATTCCCGTTCATGAAAATTGAAATTGGCGGTCACACCGACAACACCGGCGATAAAGCAAAAAACAAAACCCTCTCTTTCAATCGTGCGAAAGCCGTTAAAGATTATTTAGTAAAAGCAGGCATCGACGCAACACGATTGGCTGCGGTAGGTTATGGTGATACAATGCCTGTAGCTGATAATAAAGATGAAGTTGGAAGAGCAAAAAACAGAAGGACTGTTTTTAAAGTTATGAGTGTTAATTAATTTTTCCTGCTCACTTTTTTAAGTAGCATCAAATTAAAATACAATCATCAAAGTTGACGACAATCGGCGCGTGGAGTCCACGGGTGCGTAGAACTCCAATAATGCCAGCCACGAGCTGAAAATATTAATTCAACCACAAACATTGAAGTTGACCCAAAGCTGCGCGTGGAGTCCAAGGGTGCATAGAATTTTGATTATGGCAGCCACGAGCAGAAAGGCCTTGAGCGGCAAGCCATAATTAAAATTTTGACCCGTGGTGGCCTTTTTTTACTCGCAAGCTCGTGAGATCGCTTCGCTAAGTTGCATACTTTTTTTGCCATAAAAAAAGTATGAGCCACCCCTGCGGCTCGAGCAGGGAACATTAATTAAACTCTAATCATCAAAGTTAACGACAATCTGCGCGTGGAGTCCACGAGCGCGTAGAACTCCAATAATGTCAGCCACGAGCAGGCAGGATGGCAGCGGCAAGACATTGTTGGAGTTTTGGCTCGTGGTGGCCTTTTTTGGTTTACTTTTTTTGCCATAAAAAAAAGTAAAAGCCACCCATGCGGCTTGAGCAGGGAACATTAATTAAACTACTATCATCAAAACTGACGATTTACATTAAAAAAGCAGATTCAAAAAAAAGAAAAGCCTGCCCGGCGGCTCAAGCAGGGTAAATCAATTAAAACTTAAAAAATGAAAACATATTACTTCCCAGTATAATTTGAAGGCGTAATCACCCTCAATCTGGCTTTAATTTCCTCAGACACTTCCAAAGTCTCAATAAAAGCCTTAATCTCAGCTTCGCCAATCTTAGAATTGGTGCGGGTTAAAGCCTTCAAAGCCTCATAAGGATTCGGATACGCAATACTGCGCAATACCGTTTGAATAGCTTCGGCCACTACCGCCCAGTTCTTATCCAAATCAGCCATCAATACTTCCTGATTTAAAATCAACTTATCCAATCCCTTTAATAAACTGGCATAAGCTATTAAACAGTGAGCATAAGGCACTCCTATATTTCTTAATACTGTAGAATCCGTTAAATCTCTTTGCAATCTGGAAATTGGCAATTTGGCAGACAAATGCTCGAAGATGGCATTAGCAAAACCTAAATTACCTTCGGCGTTTTCAAAGTCAATTGGGTTGACCTTATGCGGCATGGCACTGCTGCCCACTTCGCCTTCTTTTAACTTCTGCTTGAAGTAATCCATGGAAATATACTGCCAGATATCACGACTCAAATCGATGAGTATGGTATTGATGCGCTTAAACACATCCATCATGGCCGCTAAATTATCGTAGTGCTCTATCTGTGTGGTTGGAACACTTCTGTTTAAACCCAATATCTCATTCACAAAAAAGTCGCCAAATGCCTGCCAGTTGTTTTCTGGAAAAGCAATATAATGGGCATTGAAATTACCGGTGGCACCACCAAATTTTGCAGAGAATGGAATGCTTTGCATCTGCGCCTGCTGTGCTTTTAAACGCGCAACAAATACCATGATTTCTTTTCCTAACATAGTAGGACTGGCTGCTTGCCCATGTGTGCGGGCCAACATGGGTACCTGAGCGTAATCATTCGCCATTTTCTCTAAAGCATCAATCACAGATTGCAAATCTGGTAAAACAACATCCTTTAGAGCTTCTTTTAAAGACAATGGAATGGCAGTATTATTAACATCCTGACTGGTTAAACCAAAATGCACCCACTCTTTGTATGCTCCTAAACCGAGTTTTTCTATCTCACTCTTTACAAAATATTCAACGGCCTTCACGTCGTGGTTTGTCGTCTTCTCTGTATGCTTTATCTCCAAAGCATTGGCTTCAGAAAAATCAGAGTAAATCTTGCGAAGC
>JACCDI011059572.1_pt1 | contig 10803 bp, 9 predicted proteins | sample 7442791 | NCBI WGS metagenome assembly JACCDI01 (sample SAMN15323434, study PRJNA562643) | freshwater metagenome | isolation source: river surface water | place: USA:Blue River Watershed | collected 2017-08-15
ATCGTAGTAACCGAATCCCATACCGGTGAGATAACCGATAGTGGAGTTTGTTACCAAGTTAAAGCCCACAACAGCTGAGTTGAAGCCTGATAGTGGGTTTGGTTCATGGAGAATTACTGTTCCATTTTTTGCCGCATTTACTGGCGGCACTGTCGAGACAGCGAGAAGGATCGATAGCGATCCAACAATTGCTGCTCGTAGTTTCTTATGCTTCAAAGCAACCTCCTAAAAGGTGTTAATGCGAGGAGCCGAAGCAGCAGTAAAGAGTCGACCGCTTTACTTCTATCAGCCCTCGAGGGTTGGGAAAGTCTGCCCTAGCCCAAGCAAAGTAACAATTCTTTTTATCTTCCTTGTATAACAATCTCTTTATCTTTACTCGGAAAGCCCGAGCAGTCCCCCTTCTGGCTCGTGGAATGATGGGAACATGAACAATGTGGAGGTTTTCCGACCTCGAAATGGTTATTTTCTAGCGATATGGGGCTTCTTTTCTGTGAGCGCAATGTCCTATGTAAACATCCTTGACTATGGTCTGAGCGGCGGACTGCCTACTATCACATGGGGCTTATTTGCGTGCTGCATACTTTATCTACTTTTTATTCATCCCAAAGTTGAATTTGGAGATGAAGGTTTAGTTATCGTCAATCCATTTGATCGAATCACATTGGGCTGGCATGAGATTTCGTTGATTGACTCCAAATACACCATGTATGTGATTCACGAACCAACGGGAAAGAAATTTCATGCTTTTGCAGCACAAGCTCCAGGGAGATACCACATAAGAAATGTGCATCCATCAGAAATACGCGGGATGAAGTTAAGCGATAAAGGTAGTATCAAGGCCGGAGAAAGTCCTCGTAGCAATTCCGGTATCGCTATAGCGATTGCAAGAAACCGCTTCATGGACTTTAACCAACTGTCATCAGCGCAAAAGCTAGTTTTTTCTAAAGAATTCAATCGACTCGGCACAATCATTTCGTGCGGAGTATTCCTCGTAGCCTTCCTGACAACATTTCTCTTGACTAATTGAATTCGGCTCGACTCTGGAGTGCTCGCGCGTTCGCTTTCTCTTTTCGACTGAGGCGACGTCGCTGTCGTGGGTCAAAGGCATCGCGTAGGCCATCTCCAATGAAGTTGATACATAAAGCGATCACGATGATGAAAATACCTGGATACCAAAAGAGCCAGGGCCTTGTTGTGAAAGCATCTTGATAATTTGAAATGAGCAGTCCTAAAGAAACGTCGGGAGAAGTAACTCCAAAACCCAAATAACTAAGGGCAGTTTCCAACAGGATTGCTCCGGACATTAGCAATGTAACTGACACAATAATCACGCCAACTGCGTTGGGGAGAATGTGCTTGAAAATAATTCGCCTGTTGCTGGCACCGGCGACTCGCGATGCATCCACAAACTCTCGTTCTCGAAGCGTCAAGAATTCGCCACGAACCAACCTCGATAAGCCAGTCCAAGAAAAAAGACCGAGCAAGAGAGCTAAAAATGCCGCTCCTTTATTGCCGAAGTGGAAACCAATAACAGAGCCAATGATGATAACGGGGATGGTGATGATGAAATCAACAAGTCGCATCAGAATTGCATCAACCCAGCCTCGGAAATAACCCGCAATAGATCCAATTATTGTGCCAAGGGTCGCAGCAATCGCACCGATAATGAACATGACTAATAAAGAGCGTTGAGCGCCTCTCATAACAAGAGCCAAATAATCGCGTCCGATGTCGTCTTGACCAAAGGGGTGTTCACCCATGGCAACTCCATCACCATCTAAGAAGGGAACGGCATCAAGAGTTGGGCAACCCACAGATCCGTTGATGCAATCGGCGCCGTAACGTAGTTCTGGCATATCTTCAAAACCGTATTTCCACCAACCAGGAATGATGAATGGGTCTTCCTCGTCGCCTATGCGCCAATCAAGCGCGGTGTACACCACGACAATAAGAGAGAAGAGCACGACGATTGAAATCATGGCTGCCCGATGTCGAATAAATCGACGTATAACAATCTGTCCTTGACTCAAGCCTTCAGTCTCTTTATTGAATATTGCATTTTCTCCGGTGTCTTTTGGAGTTTCGTCTGAAGAATTCTTCTTTGTGGTCATTTCTTACCAGCTCCTACACGAATACGTGGATCAAGTGCAGAGTAGAGAAGGTCCGCGATGAGATTGGCGACGATTGCCAACGTTGAGAGGAAAAGAATTACCCCCATCAAGAGATTCAAATCAAATGAGGTAATGGCCTTATTGAACAAAGTTCCCATGCCCTGCCAGGCAAATACTCGTTCAGTGATGATCGCTCCCCCAACTATTCCAGCTACATCTCCCACCATGATGGTTGTGAGCGGGATCATCGTGTTTCTAAAGGCATGGCGCATAACAACGGTGCGCTCTGTGAGACCTTTTGCGCGGGCAGTTCGAATGTAATCTTGATTGAGAACGTCGAGCAGTGTTCCTCGTGAAAAGCGGATATATCCCGCAAAGGAAATAAGGGTTAACGCGAGGGTGGGAAGTAGCAAGTGCATCGCGAAGTCCAACACTCTTATCCAGAATGTTGCTTCTGAGAGCCAGATTGTTGATTGGCCAATTGTTGCAACCGGGCGATAATTAACATCATCGCTCTCAACATAAGGTCTCCAGGCTTGCATCATCTGATCTACCAGAATCAAACCACCGATTAAAATTGAAGTGATAATGCTTGTGCGAATGATCGGGCCGCGATCAATCCGAGCAAAGATGAATGAGACTGAAACTGCGGTAATCAATAGAGTTAATAGCAAGACGAAGATGCCAAATCTTGGCCGATCCGAACCGAGCACGATCTGTGCTGGGAAATATACAAGTGTCCCAATTACCGCCATGAGCAGATTGCTCTTCACCGCATTTCTATCTGAGAGGCCAACTGAGAGATACGTGACTCCGACTGCTATCCCCACGCTGAGAATAAATATCGCAATTGGACCAAGTCGAGGATAGGCAAGCCACTGGGTCGCGCTTATAAAACTTAAGAAAATTACATTGGCCACAAATGCTATTGCGAAGACCAGACTTACCCTTTTTCGTGAACCGCTAATAATCGCAGCCCAAAAGAATCCTGTGACAAGACTTAAGCCGATTATCCACGGGGGCGAGATTGTGGCTGTAACGAGAAAATCATTGAAATCAATCGCAAGATATTGCTTGAGAAGAACGGCTACCCAGAAAATTGGTAGCGAGAAGAGTAAGAAAGCAAAAAAGGTCATTCCATAATCGAACCGTGAGTATTGGCGTAAAGCTGAAGTGATTCCGAGCGCTAATCCAAGAACCAATGCCACAATCGTGGCAACAAATACCAGACGAATTGTTGTGGGAATCGCATTTGCAATCGCCTCCACGACGGATTGTTGCTCACGGGTATTGCCGAAATCTGGATTACCCACAAATATGCCCAAAACGCCTCGAAGCCAGAGGAAATAGCGAAGCGGGGGCGGTAAATCTAAACGGAGCTCTCTTGTCAGAGAGGCAATGAGTTGTTCCTTGTTTTGTGCCGTGCTTGTCTTCAAACCCTCGAGCGGATCAGTTGAAATGGCAGCCAAATTGTAAATAAGGAAGCTAGAACCGAGAAGGATAATGATGAGCGCTCCAAGTCTTCTCAAGACATAAGCGAACATGTCACGCCTCCCATGCGCCCTGAATCTCATTGCGCATAACTCAAATTCGTAGCTTCAGTACTCCACACCACAAAGTTCAAGTGGCGCCTAGAGTCTACCTAGACGCCACTTGAATTCCTACTAATTACTCACTTACCAAGGTGAGATTTATTCTCAAAAAAGTATTTCTACTTATTTTGAGTACTTCCACTCCCAGTAATTCCAGACCAAGGTCGGACTTAGTGGGTTTGGCTTGACGTTCTGCAGTTTCTTATTTACTGCGGTAACACCAGGGTGCTGGAAGATCGGAAGCGAAATTGCATCCTTCATCAATTCCTTCTCAACAATTAAGTACTGAGCGAGTCTTTCCTTCTCAGACATTGCGGAGGCATTGAGCTTCTTTACAGCTGCATCAACAGTCTTATTGGAGTAACCAACAAGGTTGTTGCCACTTTCACTCTGGTAGATATCGGTATTTCCTGCAGCGGTTAGCGAGCTCTTCACCCATGCGAAGAATTGTGCGTCATACTCGCTGGAATCAAGGAATCCGCTCCATCCCGAACGTCCGGGTGCATTAAGTTCAAATCCAGCACGCGCGAGGGCTGCCTTAGCGATTTGAGCTTCTGCTGCACGTCGAACGTTACTGGGTTGTCCCCAAAGCATGTTGATTTTTACATCAGTGGAGGAATGCTTGCGAACGAGTGCGAGCGCTGCTGCTTCACGTTCTGCTTGTGTTCCCTTGGTGAACTTGGAGACACCGCTGTTCTTGATCATGTCGGCATAACCAGGTTCTCCTGGGAATAGAACGAGAGAATCCATACGGACTGCTTTTGAGTTAATTGGCTTAACCAATTTATCTACGATTTCATCACGTGGATAAGCCATCAAGAATGCAGTGCGAAGATCTCTTGCTTTCTGGCTATTGCCAGCAAATGGACCGGTATAAGGCTCTGAAACACCTTGTGCAGTTCCGACACGAAGATCAATGTGCTCATAAACCGCACCTGAGTAACCAATGATCTTGGCAGTTGGAATCGCCTTGAGAATCGCAACCGCATCTGCTGTTGGCTGACCATCATAGAGATCAATTTCTTGATTGCGAAGCGCCTGAGCGGCCGCAGTTCCATCACCAACAACGCGGAAGATGATTGTCTTCACTCCGTTGGTCTTTGGTCCAGATGGATTTGTGACGTGCTTAGGGTTGAGAACCAAAGTAACTGACTGTCCAGTCACCGCACTCTTAATCATGTATCCACCATTACCAATCAGAAGCAATGGGTTGGTTGATTCATTGATATCAGTGATGTTGTAAGCCTCAGACCAAACTTTTCCAGCTGCTTTCATCAGCTTTGTATCGTAAGCATAGAAAGCCTTTTCGAACTTAGCTTTTGCAGCAAGATTTGCTGCAGCGCTCTGCAAGCTGGTCTTGCCTTCTGCAAGATGAATTAATGCATGGACAGGTGATGGGCCAGGACCGGTAATTTCCCAATCAGGAATTTTTGAGTCATATTCAATCGTGACTGACATCTTGTCAGCGGAAAGTGTTGGAAGACCAACGTGTGTCTGATCGTAAATTCCGCCATATCCTAAAGCGTTGAAAGCTGGTCTAACTTCTGGATCTGTTGGATCTCCGAGTTTTGCAGCGAACGAATAAGAACTTGAGGCGAGGACGTGCGATAGAAGTAGATCTACTCCAGTAATAGGAGTTCCATCGGACCAGACTTTGCCTTTATTTACAGTGTATTGAACTTTAAATGGATTCTGACTAACGATCTTGTATGAACCAAAGATGTTATTGCGAACCAGCTTCGGAGCGTTATCGTAATAATTGAATCCAAAACCTTGTAGGTATCCAATCTCACTGTTAACGGTCAAATTGGTATCTGGAGTTCCGCTATTCAAGCTAGTCATCTGATTGCTGGTGACGAGAACTACAGTTGAACGAGTTGCTGCAGACGCCGGTGAAAGCGTTCCTGCCGCAAGACCCGCCGCAGCTGCAGTAGCAATCGCTACCTTGGCAATGCGAGTTACTTTCATTTCTTCTCCTAGTGATAGAAATTCAGGATAGGTATGAGAAGTCGACTTCTCCCACACCTCTCCAAAGGTTGTCCTGAGTCTTCCCTATCTACCAGTGCTTTTTCAATCAACCTGTTTGTGAAATTTCGTTATCAAAGCCACCCATTGAGCGTGGTTCAGCCCTCTTTTCGCCCCTCGGTCCTGGCTCTCTCAATCTTCTCGGTGGTGAGACGCGGCGCCGCAAAGATAAAGAGGACCAAGCCCAGAGCTGCGGAGAAAAAATAAGGTGCGCGAAGTGCAAGTTCACGAGTAGTCACATTGTCAAAAACATCAACTATCGCTCCCCCAATAAGAGTGCCTATGGGAATACTTCCCCAGGCAAAAAAACGATAAACGCTATTGACGCGACCAAGTAAATGCGTGGGGATGATGCTCTGACGTAAGGATACTGTGATGACATTCCACAGAACGGCAAAAATTGTTGAGATTGCTGTCAATAACCAAAAGAGCTGCCAACTTGAAGAGAAGCCAATGATAAGACTTACGACTGGTCCCGAAATTAGAGTGAGGTAAAGCGAGGGACCACTTCCGAGTTTTGCGGAAATCTTTGGCCCCAACATTCCACCGATAGTTCCACCGATCGCTCCGGCAGTTCCTAGAATTGCAAAGATAAAAACTGTTGTCTGCAGAACTTCCTGTGCAAAGAGAATGAAGACTGCGGCGGTCAATGCGCCTATTCCATTCAGAGAACCAAGAATTATTGCCATAGGGCGAAGTAGGTCATGGCGCCATAGCCAACTAAATCCCTCTTTGATTTCTGCTCTGAAATTCAATTTCTCACTTTTCTTGATGTTCTCGACTGGTTTAAGTGATGGAATGAGCGTTGCAATCAGTGCTGCTGAAATAAAGAAGGTTGTAGAGTCAAAATAGAAAGGTAAGAAGATAGCAACTCCAAGGATGAAGCTACCTAGTGGAGGACCTACAAAACTATTGGTGATAAATTCGACTGACCAAAGTTTCCCATTTGCGCTTTCAAGTTGCTCTTCTTTCACAACCGAAGGCAGAAGTGTTTGAGCGGCGTTATCCCGGAGCACCTCCGCGCAACCAAAGAGTAGAGCCGTGACGATCAAAACCGAATATAAAAGCCAATTGGTCTGAAGTTCTATTCCGCTTCCAACCTCATCGAGATTTGGAAGGGTGGACGCTTCAAGTGTGACGGCGATGGCAACGACTAAGGCAAGAATTCCGCGGGAAATATCCATGGCTACGATTATTTTCCGTCGATCAAATCGATCAGTAATGACCCCAGCTGGCAAAGTGAATACCAGCCACGGCAATCTAGAAAGTACGGCGACGAGCGCAATGAGTAGTGGAGATCTAGTAACTGCTGAAGCGAGCCAGGGATAGGCCACTGCCGCAATGCCATCTCCTAAATTGCTTGTAGCGTGCGCAGTCCACAATCGCCAATAATTTTTTCCAAGGGGAGAGGGTTTGCGAGCATCACTCTTGCGATTCTTCTTTCGCCACTCCACCTAGAAACGATAGCCCACTTGTCCCCCGCAATTGCCTAACCTTTGAATACCTAGTTCAATGGAGCGCTATGTCTTTTTCCTTTCGTGTAGAGAAAACAATTCCAGGTAGCGTCGGTCGAACAGGCGAGATATCGACACCACATGGCGTTATCAAGACTCCTGCCTTCATTCCGGTGGGCACGAAGGCGACTGTGAAATCAGTTCTTCCTGACTCGGTCGCAGACATTGGTGCGCAAGCGGTGCTTGCTAATGCTTATCATCTTTATTTACAACCTGGACCTGAAATTCTTGATGATGCTGGTGGGCTTTCTAAATTCATGAATTGGCCCAAGCCAACTTTTACTGATAGCGGCGGATTTCAAGTTATGTCGCTTGGGGTTGGATTCAAGAAAGTTATCGATATGGGAGGGGATTCGCTTAACTCTGATGACGTTATCGCAGAAAAGAGAGAGCGATTGGCACATGTAGACGATGAAGGAGTCACTTTCAAATCTCATCTCGACGGATCTATGCATCGCTTTACACCAGAAATATCAATGCAAGTGCAACACAAAATAGGTGCAGACATAATGTTTGCCTTTGATGAATTGACCACTTTACATAACACACGCAAGTATCAAGAGAAGTCGCTGGAGCGAACCAGGTTATGGGCTTTGCGCTGCTTGGATGAACATCAGCGATTGACACAAGAACGTTCCCATAGGCCCTATCAAGCGCTCTTTGGCGTTCTGCAAGGTGCACAGTATGAAGATTTACGTCGCAAAGCGGCGAGAGACCTCGGCACAATGCAATCTTCAGGAATCGAATTTGATGGATTTGGCATGGGAGGCGCCCTCGACAAGTCTGCGTTGGGAACGATTGTGCGATGGATGGCCGAAGAACTTCCAGAGCAGAAACCCCGCCATCTTCTTGGAATTGGCGAACCTGCAGATCTATTCGCTGGAGTTGAAAATGGCGCTGACACCTTTGACTGCGTAGCACCTACGCGTGAAGCGCGCACGAGCGCTGTTTATTCACCGACAGGTCGATTCAACGTTTCCAACGGTGCATATCGGAGAGATAACGATCCTATTGATAAGACGTGCACTTGTTATACCTGCGTGAATTACAGCCGCTCTTATCTCAATCATCTATTCCGAGCTAAAGAGATCCTGGGCCCCACTCTTGCCACAATTCACAATCTGCACTTCATCGTCACTCTTGTGAGTCGAATGCGAGATGCCATCAACAATGGCGACTTCGCCGAATTTAAGGTGGATTTCCTCGGCCGCTATCAAGCGCGAGCTGAAGTTTAATTCACCGCCGCTTCGCGACGCTTGACCGCCGCAATGACGGGATATGTGATTGGAAGTAATAGAACTTCAACCAAAGTCTTGTATAAATATCCAACGACGAGATAGTTCAGAAATTCATCAAAGCTTAATCTTCCAAGCGATGCAATCATCGTAAAGACGATTGTGTCAACAAGTTCACCAACAGCAGTTGAACCAATTAACCGTGCCCATAATTTCTTTTCATGAGTAATCTTTTTTATCTTCACGAGTACCCAAGAATTAGCAAGTTGACCGAGTAGAAACGCTGTAATACTTGCAAGAACAATCTGGGGGACAAAACCAAGGATGGCTTCAAAAGCACCTTGATTTGGCCAATCTGAAGCAGCGGGCGCTACCTGCACTAACCAAAAGGTAAGACCAGCTAGTGCTCCTAAACCAAAACCGGTATAGATGACGCGACGAGCTGCTCTGAATCCATATACCTCGGTGAGGATATCCCCCAACACATATACAAGTGGAAAGAGGAAAGCTCCTCCATCAGTTTTAATGAAACCGAAATCTATGAATTTAGTTGCGCCAATATTGGAAATCAGTAGTAGAGCACAGAAAATCGCAGCGATGATCGGGTACAAACTACGATGGTAAAAGCGTTCTGCGGTCATAACTTCAGTTTATCTAACATTAGGACACTTCTTTTGCTGATTCATCTCCCACTTTGATGACTCTCCGGAAGGTTAGAAGTGAGATCAGCGTGGCGATTCCACCACCTATTAAGAAAGGCAACCGAAGACCTCCGCGAGCAATAACACCTCCGACGATTGCTCCAATTGGCATCAATCCCCAGACAATGGTTCGACGTGCGCCATGAATACGACCATATAAGTGCGATGGAATAAGTGATTGGTAGAGAGACATCAAGAGAATATTCCAGACTGAGATTGTGAATCCAATGACAATGCTAATGAGAACAAAGGCGAGGACATTGGGAGCCAACCCTGTGAAGACGACCATAAGCGATGCCAGAAATAGATTGAGCGCAAGAGCTCGTCCCCGACCAAATTTCTTTGAGGCTAAGGGGGCGGCAATAGAACCCATCAGTGCCCCAATTCCTTGAATAGCTAGTACCACTCCAAAGAATGAGGGTGCGACTTCTAAATCTTTGAGAACAAAGAGGGGTGCGATGGAATTAGAGAGCGCGAAGAAAAATCCAATTGATGTTGTGATAGCTACGATGCTAAAAATCTGTTTATCATTATAAAGATATGTAAGAGCAAACTTTATATCGCCCAGAAGCCCCAACTTTTCTTTACCTTCATCATCTTTGTGGACCGGATTCACATCAGTATGAAATGGCAATAGCGCTATGAGCAAAACTGCTAAAAAGAAGCCAGCTGTTGAAAAGAAAAATGGAAGTGCAATTGAGATGGCATAGAGAAATCCACTTAAAGGAGATCCTGCAAATTGAGAGACGATTACTTCTGAGATCTGAAGACGAGAATTTCCCCGCTCAAAGTTGGATTTATCAAGGATTTGGGGAAGCACTGATTGAGAAGTCGTATCTACCAGCACCTCGCAAATGCCAAAAATAAACACACACACCAACAGAATCCAGATCGTGATGAATTCCTGGTACACCGCAAATGCCACGAAGAGCGCAATGAGTCCACGCAGGCTATTTCCTTGGACGAGTGCTCGTCGGCGATCAACACGATCGACATATGCACCGATGGGAATTGCAAAGAAAAGCCATGGTAATAGTCCAAGAGCAGATAGCAGACCGATAAGGATGGGGTCTTCTGTCAAAGAGACTGCAAGCAATGGAGCCGAAAGCTTGAGGACTCCGTCGACGAGATTAGTGATGAGGCTGGCCGACCAAATTCGAGAGAAATCAGGTCCCAGCGCAAATTTCTCTGACATGCCTCAAAGTCTAACTAACGCGATAGCAGTTCCTTCATTCTTTGAATTTCTTCTTTTTGTGTGGCAATAATCGCATTTGCAAGCGTCGACACTTCTTGATTGGTTGAGTCAACGACCATTTCAGCCATCTCAATTGCACCTTCATGATGTTTGATCATGCCTTCAAGAAATAATCTGTCGAATTCTTCGCCCATGGCTTTAGATAGCATCTGCATCTCTTCATCAGTGAGCATCCCATCCATCATGTGTCCTGCATGGGACCCCATATGAGAACCACCCCATGACTTCATTTGGTCAATCTCAGGAGCTTGTGCGTTCTTAATTTGAGTAGCAAGGGCTAACACTTCGGGATCTTGCGAAGTTGCCAGGGCTAAATCGGACATCTCTATAGCTTGCTCATGATGGGGAATCATCATCTCGGCAAACATGA
>JACCDI011241054.1_pt1 | contig 10801 bp, 10 predicted proteins | sample 7442791 | NCBI WGS metagenome assembly JACCDI01 (sample SAMN15323434, study PRJNA562643) | freshwater metagenome | isolation source: river surface water | place: USA:Blue River Watershed | collected 2017-08-15
AATCTTCGGGTTTTGATTTCTATTTTACGAACTTTTTTGAGTAAGTCTTTGGTTTCCATTTTTCAGTCGCAGTCGCAGTCGCAGTCACAGTTAACTGTAAACTGTGACTGTGACTGTACACTAAATTTTAAGGTACTTCAATCTCGTTTACGATTTTGTTAATGATGTCCACCGAAGTAGTATTTTCGGCTTCAGCTTCGTAAGTAACTCCGATACGGTGACGCAATACATCATGAACTACGGCGCGCACATCTTCTGGAATCACATAACCACGGCGTTTGATAAAGGCATAACATTTGGCAGCAATAGCCAAATTGATACTTCCACGTGGTGATGCGCCGAAACTGATGAGTGGTTTTAGACTTTCTAATTTGTATTTTTCTGGGTTACGAGTAGCAAAAATGATGTCTAGGATGTATTTCTCAATTTTCTCATCCATGTAGACTTCGCGAACCGCTTCTTGAGCGCGCAAAATTTGCTCTACCGATACCACAGCGTTTACTTTTTCGTTGGCTCCTTTTAAATTCTGACGGATTACCAAACGCTCTTCGTCCATTTTTGGGTAATCGATTACGGTTTTGAGCATGAAACGATCGACTTGCGCTTCGGGTAACGGATACGTTCCTTCTTGTTCGATTGGGTTTTGAGTAGCGAGGACCAAAAATGGTTTTTCGAGTTTAAAAGTGGTGTCGCCAATGGTTACTTGTTTTTCCTGCATCGCTTCGAGCAGAGCTGATTGTACTTTGGCTGGCGCACGGTTGATCTCATCGGCGAGAATAAAATTGGCAAAAATGGGTCCTTTTTTGATGGAAAACTCGTTGGCTTTGATGTTGTAAATCATCGTTCCTACTACGTCGGCAGGCAATAAATCAGGCGTAAACTGAATACGACTGAAACTTCCTTGAACGGCTTGCGATAGTGTATTTATGGCTAAGGTTTTTGCCAAACCTGGAACACCTTCCAGAAGAATATGACCTTGTCCTAACAAACCAATCAACAAACGTTCTACCATGTGTTTTTGACCTACGATTACCTTGTTCATTTCCATCGTGAGTAAGTCGATAAAAGCACTTTCTCTTTCTATTTTTTCATTGATTGCTCTAATGTCTAAAGCAGTACCATTTTCTTCCATAAAATCTATTTTATCAGTATAAATGAGGGTTCGAATTTTAACATTTCAAAAGTGAAAATTTTATTAGGAAAGGAATGTTAATAATGCGTTAAAACTTGGCTTTGATTCGTGTTTTTAAGGATGATTTATGATTTTGTTTTAGTAATTTTAGACTTTTTAATAGAAACATGAGAAAAACAACACTTTCGCCCATAATTGCGGGCACTATGAATTGGGGAGATTGGGATAAAAAACTCACCACTTCAGAAATGGTGCATTTGATGAACATTTGCATCGAGAACAACATCACTACTTTTGACCACGCGGATATTTATGGCGGTTACACAACCGAAGCGCAATTTGGAAAAGCTTTTGCGGAAAGTAAAATTTCGAGAGATAAATTACAATTGATTTCAAAATGCGGAATTCAGCTCACTCACGGAAGAGACAACAAAGTGAAACACTACAATTACTCAAAAGAATACATCATTTGGTCGGTAGAAAATTCGCTCAAAAATCTGCAAACTGATTATTTGGATGTGTTATTGTTGCATCGCCCAAGTCCATTGATGCAAGCCGATGAAATTGCCGAAGCCGTTTTAAAATTGAAATCGGAACGAAAAATTATTGACTTTGGGTTGTCGAATTTTACCAATTCGCAAACCGAATTAATCGCTCAAAAAACCAATATCCATTACAATCAAATTCAGTTTTCGGCTACGCATCACGAAGCGATGTTGGACGGAAGTTTGGATTTTATGCAAGTACACGATATTCGACCGATGAGTTGGAATCCGCTTGGAACAGTTTTTAGAGAAGACAACGAACAAACGCGTCGATTGAAAAAACTGTTGGTTGAATTGGTAAAGAAATATGGCGTGGGTTCGGATACGATACTGCTTGCGTGGATTTTAAAGCATCCTTCCCAAGTAATTCCGGTAGCTGGAACGGTAAATATTGCCCGAATTCAGTCGTTGATGAAAGCCGTTGAATTGGAATTGGATCAACTGGATTGGTTTGCCATTTGGACCGAAAGTATGGGAAATGAAGTACCTTAAATTAGTAAATAGTGAAAAGTGATTAGTAAATAGTATTTTGCTAATCACTTTTTACTTTTCACTCATCACTAGAAAATGATCAACAAACGACTTCTTATCAAAAACTTACTCGCTCACAACGATGAGAGTAGTTTTTATGACAAGAAGCGACAGTTAAATTTGCATACCAAAGAAGGAAAAGCGAAGTTTTTGAAACACATTTGTGCGTTGTCCAATTCGAATCCGTCGAACAATTCTTATATTGTAGTTGGTGTAGAAGATCAGGATAATGAGATTACCGGTGACGACTTTTTTGACGACAGTCGAATTCAGAACTTGGTGAATGCTTTTTTGGAAAATCCGCCTAAAATTCAGTACGAAAATGTGCCTTTTCCCAACCTTCCAAAAGATCGAGTAGTTGGATTGGTAACTATTAAACCCAAATCGAAAACGTCTTTCTTTAAAAAAGCCATTCATACCATTCCTGTTAATACTACGTTTGTTCGGCGCGGCAGCAATTCGATTCCGACCGAAGATAAAATTCCGTATTCGAAACAAAACATCGAAACGGTCATTAGCATCGAAAATAATTCAAGAAACAGCATTGCACATACGTTGGACAGCGTGATTGATTTTATGTACCATCGTCATAAAGGAATGACTTCGGAATACCATGTTTTTAAAGAATTATTTGTGATTTGTTGGTCTGGAATTCCGAAAAAAATTCGCGACAAAAACTTCCTTTCGCGTGTTGATATTGAGTTGGTGAACGAACAAGTAAAGCTGTTTTATTCGGCTCAAGACGACGTTACCATTACCTTTGATGAAAACACGTTTACCATTACCGAATACGTTCCGTTAGGGTTGAACGACAAGACGAGTTATTATCCTTTAGAGCAACAAAAATTGTCCTTTTTTGACAATGGATATTATAAAATTGAAACCGAAATGTTGTTTGAACCGCCACAATACAATCGGAAAATGATGTTTCACATTTACAATTCGAATCTTTCTTTATTAAGTAAAATGCAGAAAGGATTGGAATTGACCGAACGCGAAGAGAAAGATTTGGACAATCTTCCCTCTACTTTGATGATTTGTTACCTCAACGGATTTGACGATGCCAAGCAAAAATTGATTGAAGCCAAATTAGTATTGAAGCAATTTAAGAATCCAGAAGTGTACATTAACTTTAAAGAAGTAATGCGGGTTTTAAGAAAGATCAAATACGGAAAACACGAATAATATTATTGCTGTAAGGTTTTCAACAATCGTTCTTCTTTATCACTGAGTAAAATACCGTTGCATTTTTTCCAAAATTCTTCGGTGTAGTTATTTCCGTTCTCGAACAAACTTCTCGACTTATATTTTTTGTCTTTTTCAATTTTAAACTCGCCTTCTTTGTAATTGAGCGTAGTTAAATCGCACGTACTTTGGAAAGAGTTGTTGATTCTATTTCCAAATTTTAAATACAAATCGGCTTTGGATTGATAATAAACCAATACGTATTTACTACCATCAATCTTGTATTTTGATTTTCGAGCGTAATCATTGACTTTGAATTTGGCGATGAGTATGCTGTGTAATTTACTGTATTTTTTGTGTTCTGGAGAAACCTCCAAATCAATATCCAAGATAAGTTTTGTAGTCGAATCAAAGGTTACTGTTCCTTGAAAAATGAGTTCTTTTTCAACTCCGGCTTTAGGTTCGATACTCACAATATCGATGATTTTACCATCGGATAGTTTCTTAGTTTCTGAAGAAAATTCGTAATCGTCACTTTTTAAAATTGCATTCAAACCTTTGAAGTTATAACCGTGTTCGATAGCATCTTGAATGTCGTTGAGATTGACCGAGAGAATTGCTTTTTGGCGTTCGGAAGCATTTTCATCTTTTAAGTCAAAAAAGCGACTTTGCTTGACTTGAAGATCGGAAGCACCACTTTTGCGTTTGACGTAATAATCTACCAATCCGTCAGCAAAAGAAGTAAACTTATTGTCTACACTAATAAATTCACGATAATACGTATTGAGTAAAAGCGATTTTTGCAATTTAGATTTGGATGTTGCCACAGCTTGACTAAGCATAGTTTTGGCTGGAATTTTATTTACCAAAACCTCTTGTAATTCGTAGGTTTGAGGCTCAAGAAAAACTTCAACTTCTTGTTCACTCTCGGCAGAATTTAATGTGATTGTATTGTAAAATACATGAGTTAAAAAAACTTTTGAATCAGAATTGGTCAATGTAATTCTGAACTTTCCCTCTTCGTTGGATATGGTCCCAACATTAGAATTTTCAACACTTATGGTGACACTTTCAACAGGTAATTTAGTTTCTTTGTCTTTGATTACGCCTGAAATGGTTTTTTGGCTGAAAGCAATTGTGTATAGAAGTAACAAACAAAAAGTAAGAGTTCTTTTTAAAGGTATTTTCATTATATTTGGATTAGAGATTGCCAAATGTAGGTTTTTTTTTGAAAAATAATATAGTTTAAGATTTTAAATAATTTATGAATAGAACTCTTGTAATTGGTGATATTCACGGAGGTTTACGTGCTGTACATCAAATAATGGAACGCGCCAACGTAAACCAAAGCGATACGTTGATTTTTTTGGGTGATTATGTAGACGGATGGAGTCAATCGCCTCAGGTAATTGATTTTCTTATCAATCTAAAAAAGAAACAAAACTGCATTTTTATCAGAGGCAACCACGATGAACTTTTATTGGATTGGCTCAAAGGAAACACCAAGGAAATTGACGAACCTATGTGGTATAAACACGGTGGAGAAGCTACTGTTAATGCTTATTCTATTATTTCGGATGCAAAAAAGAAAGAGCACATCGAATTTTTAGAATCCTTACAGAATTATTATTTAGACAATCAAAATAGACTGTTTGTTCACGCCGGATTTACCAATATGAATGGTGTGAAGTACGAATATTTTCCTAAACTTTTTTATTGGGATAGAACCTTGTGGGAAACGGCTTTGGCTTTGAATGAAAACTTAGATTCAGGTAGTTTTTTCTATCCTAGACGACTAAAATTATACTCAGAAATTTACATCGGTCATACTCCAGTAACCCGAATTGAAGAGACAATACCAATTCAAAAAGCCTGCGTTTGGAACGTCGATACTGGAGCCGCATTTACCGGTCCGTTAACTATTTTAGATGTTGATAGCAAAAAGTTTTGGCAAAGCGAACCCTTACCTCATTTGTATCCCACCGAGAAAGGAAGAAATTAACTATCGTTTTAGTACATTTGCAAAAAATTAATACCATAACAATGAGAAAAATAGTAACACTAATGTGTTTAGTAGTTGTAAGTTTAGTGAATGCACAAGCTTACAAAGGAAAAGGAGACATCAAAGGACAAGTAGGTTTGAATGTTCAAGACGGCGGAACCGGAATTACAGTTTCATCTGATTTTGGAATTGGTGAAAACATGTCGTACGGATTTGTAGCAACTTATTTATTATCTGCTGATCGAATTTTGGATGTAAAACCACGTTTTGAAGATCGTGCTGATGTAAAAGTTCGTTTCAATGCCAACTTAGGGAATGTGTTCAAATTAGACGAAGCAATGGATATTTATCCTGGTTTAAACTTAGGAACACGCAATTTTGGTGCGCATTTAGGTTTCCGTTATTTCTTTACTAGTGGATTTGGTTTGTATGCTGAAGGTGGAGTTCCATTGGCAAAATACGATTCGGATGTCAACGGATTTGAATACTACAACAACCAATTCGTTTTGAATATTGGTGCTTCATTTAATTTATAATTCAACTTTAAAATGAGCGTTGTAACCGAAAAACGACTAAAAGACAGAAGCGGTTCTGTGTGCGAAATTAGTGGAAGTGATGAGAATTTGGTAGTCTATTTAGTGGCTCCAAAAACCGATCCAATTCCAGAAAACTGCATCTTAATTACCAAAAACTTAAGAGACCAAATTGAAAACCCAGAAACGACCAATCCTAACGATTGGCGCGGTTTAAGCGATAGTATGTGGAATGAAAATCTTCCGGTGCAAATTGTATCTTGGCGCATGCATGCTCGTTTGAAAAACATGGATATGTTGGAAATGATGTACTTGGACGAAGATGCCTTAGAATGGGCAAAAGCTACAGGAGAAGCCGATGATGACGAAGGAAAAATCGTGCATAAAGATTCGAATGGCAATGTTCTTTTGGATGGCGATTCGGTTGTTTTAATTAAAGATTTGGATGTAAAAGGAGCCACATTTACGGCCAAACGCGGCGCTGCTGTGCACAACATCAAATTGGTTTGGGACGATGCTAATCTGATTGAAGGAAGAGTGGAGAATCAAAACATTTATATCTTGACGCAATACGTTAAAAAGACAAAATAAGGTTTAACCGCAAAGACGCTAAGTCTTATCGCAAAGTTCGCCAGGTTTTTAAAAAAAAATAAAAAAGCGCCTTGAAAATTTCAAGGCGCTTTTTCTATATCCTATTTTCTTTATTCTATTCTCTTTATTCTATTCTCTTTATTCTATTCTCTTTATTCTATTCTCTTTTAAAAAGACTACAAATCAAATTTAATTCCTTGTGCCAAAGGTAAACTTGTGGTGTAGTTGATGGTGTTGGTTTGTCTTCTCATGTACACTTTCCATGCGTCTGAACCCGATTCGCGTCCGCCGCCAGTTTCTTTTTCACCACCAAAAGCGCCACCAATTTCAGCACCTGAAGTTCCGATGTTCACATTGGCAATTCCGCAATCCGAACCTGCTACTGATAAAAAGGCTTCCGCTTCACGCAAATTATTGGTCATAATGGCTGATGATAAACCTTGAGCCACTCCATTTTGTATTTCGATGGCATTGTGTACATCGCCCGAATATTTCAATAAATATAATACTGGAGCAAAGGTTTCGTGTTGAACAATTTCGAATGAATTATTGGCTTCGGCAATCGCTGGTTTTACGTAACAACCACTTTCATAACCTTCGCCCGAAAGTACGCCACCTTGAACGATGATGTTTCCGCCTTCGGCTACTACTTTTTCTAATGCTTTATTGTACATTTCTACTGCGTGAGTATCAATAAGTGGTCCAACGTGGTTGTTTTGATCCAATGGATTTCCGATGCGCAACTGACCGTAAGCACTTACTAAAGCGTCTTTTACTTTGTCGTAAATACTCTCGTGAATGATTAATCGGCGTGTTGAAGTACAACGTTGTCCGGCCGTTCCGACAGCTCCAAAAACCGCTCCGATTACTGTCATTTTAATGTCGGCATCGGGAGTTACAATGATGGCGTTATTTCCGCCCAATTCTAATAATGAATTTCCTAAACGAGCCGCACACGCTTGAGCTACAATTTTACCCATACGAGTTGAACCTGTTGCTGAAACTAACGGAACTCTTTTATCGTGGGTCATCATTTCTCCTACTTTATAATCGCCATTGATTAAACACGAAATTCCTTCTGGAAGGTTGTTTTCTTTCAATACTTCAGCGATGATGTTTTGACATGCAATTCCACACAAAGGCGTTTTTTCTGATGGTTTCCATACGCAAACGTCGCCACAAATCCAGGCGAGAGCGGTGTTCCACGACCAAACTGCTACTGGAAAATTGAACGCCGAAATGATTCCGACAATTCCCAGTGGATGGTATTGTTCGTACATTCGGTGTCCAGGACGTTCTGAGTGCATGGTCAAACCGTGTAATTGACGCGAAAGACCAACCGCAAAATCGCAAATGTCAATCATTTCTTGTACTTCGCCGTAACCTTCTTGTAGTGATTTTCCCATTTCATAGGAAACGAGTTTTCCTAGTGGTTCTTTGTATTTGCGTAATTTTTCTCCGAATTGACGAACAATCTCACCGCGTTTTGGCGCTGGCATTAAACGGAAGGTTTTGAATGCTTCTGTAGCCGTTTGCATTACTTTTTCGTAATCTTCTGCGGTTGTGGTTTTAACTTTTCCGATGAGTTGACCATCAACGGGTGAATAACTTTCAATGATGTCACCGTTTGAAAAGTGGTTATTTCCAGTAGAAGTTCCTTCGTTGATGGCTTTTACACCGAGGATTTCTAAGGCTTCGGTCATGCCGAATTGTTGCGCAATTGTTGCCATTGTATGATTATTTTTTTGAATTTGTCAATTTGTGGTGCAAAAATAAGGGTTTTGTTAAATAAATAATATGATTTTTATTGGTATTTTATGTTTACTAAAGTGAATGAAAGTTTTTACACAGAGTAACACAAAGATTTATTGAGATTCACAAAGTTTACGGAAATGTTTATTGAACCACTTGGCGCCATTAGCCCAGACCTGCCTGCCGGCAGGCAGAAACAGAAAGCCCGGAGTTACAAAAACGAGAAGTACGGGTTGTAAAAAAGCGACCAAAGGAAGCTCTTTTTACGACCCAAGTACTGCCGTTTTTGTGACGAGGACTTGGAATGGACAGCTGGATCAGCTTCTATTTTTAGTAACAAATTTCGGATTGGTTTCCATTACGGTTTCGCAGTTTTTGCACGTTCGCTTTTCTTCTGAGTTGTAGAACTCGTTGAAATGCGGCAGAAAATCTTTTTCGATATCGTGCAACTCGAAATACGCCTCGTGGAGTTTGTGGTTGCAGTTGTCGCAAAACCATAGTAAGCCGTCGGTAAAGCCTTTTCCGGCGCGTTTGCGTTCGATTACTAAACCTATCGAATTTTCGGTACGGTTGGGCGAATGCGGAGTTTTGGCTGGCAGTAGGAACATATCGCCTTCGGAGAGTTTCATGGCTTTCTTTTTTCCGTTTTCTTGGATATAAACGGTGATTTCGCCCTGAAGTTGGTAGAACAATTCTTCGGTTTCGTTGTAGTGGTAATCTTTGCGAGCGTTTGGCCCGCCTACAATCATTACGATATAATCGCCTGAATCAACATAGAGATTTTTGTTGCCAACGGGTGGTTTGAGTAGGTGTTTATTTTCTTCAATCCACTGATTGAGGTTGAATGGTTTGGTGATGGACATGGTAGTAATTTTAAGGTAAAGTTATAAAAAAAGTCCCGATGAACTCGAGACTTTTTTATTATTTAATTTCTTTTAACAGATAGATGTAAACGGGAAAGTGATCGCTGAATCCGGGTTCGGAGAGTGAATTTCGAAGCGGATATCCTTTGTACTGACCTGTAGTTTGTATGAGGTAGGCTTTGTTGAAAATTCCGGCTTTCCAATAGCGGAACGATGAAAAATCCTCACGGATTAGGGCTTCTGAAACCATGATTTGATCAAAAATATCCCAAGCGTCGCGATAGGCTAGAGTTCCTTGTCCGTCTTTGGCCATTTGTTCAAACGGATTGAAAATTCCGCCTGGTTGTACTTCTTCTTTTTTGCGTTTAGCACCAATTTCAACTTTTACACTTTTGTTGTACGAACCATCGTTCAAATCGCCCATAGTTATGATTTTAGCATTAGGGTTGATTTTGAATAATGAATCCATAATTTTACGGTTCAATGCTCCGGCTGCTTCACGGAATGGGCTGCTTTTTTTCTCTCCACCCGAACGCGATGGCCAGTGATTCACAATGATGTTGATTTCTTCTCCGTCCAGAAAACCTGTAACTAATAATTGATCACGAGTATACACTCTGTCGTCTGAACTAGCCGTAGCTGTGACATCGTCGGTCACTTCTTCTTTATCTTTTTTGTCTGATTTTCCTTCTTGACTTTTGTAAATCATAAGTGGAATATTCACATAACTTGTGGGTACAAAATGCTTTTTTTGGTACAATAAAGCAACGTCAATTCCTCTTTTATCGGGCGAATCAAAATGAATGATGCCGTAACCTTTATTTAGTAGTCGTGGTTGTTTTACTAAATCTTCTAAAACAACTCTGTTTTCGATTTCGCAGCCACCGATTAAAGTAGGTGAATTGGTTTGTTTGTCTCCTGTTCCAATTTCAGAAAGTACTTTAGAAAGGTTGTCTAACTTTTTCTTGTATTTTTTACCTGTCCAGTTTTGAGTTCCTTTTGGAAGCCATTCTTCGTCGTTGTTTGGACCATTAATAGTGTCAAATAAATTCTCGAAATTGTAGAAGGCAACAGTATGAATTTGATATTTTTTCTGAGCAATTGCTGAGGAAATTGAGAATAATGCAATTACTACTAGTGTTAATTTGTTAATTCGCATGTAATTAGAATATTATATTATCTTGAAGTTTACTACAAACTTCGCACCAAAAGTAATTAATATTATTAAAATATGTACATTTGCACCGTTAAGAAATTGATTTCTTAAAAACAAAAGTTTAATTTTATTTATTTTTATGAAAAGACTTATTCTAAGTATTTTATTAGTAATGGGTGTTTCGTTAACGTATGCTCAGTCAGGAACGGGTGTTTCTGGTAAAGTATTGGATTCGAAAACACAAAAACCATTACAAAGTGTAATTGCAACCTTTCAAAACATTGATTTAACCGAATTAACTGACGCTGAAGGAAAATTTACATTTACCAATGTTCCAGCAGGAAGCCAGTTATTACTTTTTAAAATCCAAGGCTACAAAGACCAATTGGTAAATGTAGACATTGAAACTGGAAAAATTTTAGATTTGGGCGTAATCGTTATGGAAGAAGACATAACAGACGAACAACAATTGAGTTTAGTTACCTTGACGGATAATGATTTGGGTGACGAC
>JACCDI012094169.1_pt1 | contig 10799 bp, 7 predicted proteins | sample 7442791 | NCBI WGS metagenome assembly JACCDI01 (sample SAMN15323434, study PRJNA562643) | freshwater metagenome | isolation source: river surface water | place: USA:Blue River Watershed | collected 2017-08-15
TGTCAACCCGTCTGTTTGAGCACAAATAAGTCTTAGGAGACACCGATTGCCTTTGTCATGATCATCACCAACATAAAACTTTATATTATATCCCCTTCTGTCATCCACATATCCTGCAAGAGCCAGGAAGGAGAAGTATTGATGCATGCAATGAAGTGATTGTTGTTTGGATGCATCATCATATTCTACAAGACAATCACTGCCAATCATCATCCTTCTTGTTTGCCTCTCCATCTCGTTCCATGGGTAACATAAATATTCTACTATTGTGCTGTTTCACTAGTTAATTGTCCTGTTCTGTTTTTGTGCTCATGGGAACTCACAAACTTTATTGGCATTTTGATATAATTGAACCATCATCCTTATTAGCATGTGGCATATTGTCCTACTCCCTCTTCCTCCAAAAAGAGAATTTTCAGTATTGCAACTCTCCAAGGGCATAAATATAGTGAATAATTACTAGCTGTGTTGATCTGCTCATTATTTATGAACTACATAATTTTTATATTATCTTTCATAATTTTCTTTTTAGGTTTGACAATGATACAACAATACATGACCAGTTTTTTTATGAAAGGGCCATTTTCCACCATCTCTTTTTATTCCCTTAAACCTCTTTAACTGTGTGGTTAATCTGTCAATTCTATGAGATCAGTAGTACTTATGCAAATTTGCAGTGATTTTTTGATCTTAGTTGTGCCATATCCAGGTCAGCTTCTGACATAGTTTTGTTGATTGCAGAGGTATCAGTACACATCCAAAAGATTGCCAAAGAATTGCAACACAATTTGGCAACCAGGAACATACTCTTCCAGCACTGCCAACCACCCTTCATCAGTTCACAGTTTTTCTTTTTTGCCACCTGCCAAAAACACATGGAGCCATGACATCTACCCAAAAAGCTTGGCCTGAATACCACCATCTCTGCCAATCAAAAGTTCATCCAACTAGTTCTCAAACTGTTTCAACAATACATGGAGTAGGAATAAAGTTGGCTTAGTTCAAAGGTCCATTGCTCATTTTTTGGGAATAACCAAATCAAGCAGACAATATCACAACTCCAAAGGGTATGACACATCTTCTTAAAAATGAGCATAGCCCAATTAGCAACAAGCCATATTATGGAATCAATCATACAAGTCCTTATGTGCTTTCCATTGTCACTTATCATTTTGAATATGTAGTCATTCATTTTTTGATTTGGCACTCATTGATGGAAAAGATAAAAGAGTCATTTGAATTAGGAATGTCTTTATACATTGAGGAAATTCCCTCAAGTTATTGACACCAATCTTGTCTTTGTGCTGAAAAGTTTGAATCCCTTTGATGGCTTCCAGGACACCTGTTTTCATGTGATGAAATGGAATAATATGATTAAATGTCAGGTAAAGGGGTTGTTGTTCACCACTGCCAACACAATGGTACTTGTTGGATTGGTTTTTTCAAAGCTGTTGCTATTGTTGATAATGAATGTAATACATGGAGGGGGGTTCTCTAATGTAATAGTCCTCACTGGAGTTGTAATCAATTGGGGATCCTTAATTAATTGAAACACAGGCTGAATGAAGTTGTGGATGACATATTGGGGGGTCAGTCATCTATGGGCAGCAGAGTTGCGTCCAAAGTAGATCTCATGATAGGCAGACTTCAGGTCTATTCCAAGAGAAGAATAATGAAAACATTTGGTATTGTAACCATGGATGCCAAAGGCAATGTGTGCATTGGATGATGACTTCTCAGGTGGATTTAGAACAGGAACAAGGGCTCCTGGAGTTGTTGCTGTTGTTATCACTGCTGTAGCTGCAAGAGTAGCTAAAGGTGGCTCAAGAAGCAGCAACAAGCATCATCCAGATAGTAGGAACCCTCAATGGGACAAAAAGACAGTGACATTGGTCATGGTCTTGAACACAACTCTCAGATCCATAGGATTTGAGTTTGGATCTGCAAGTACCTTTTTGAATCATATCAAATTGATGATGGTCTGCAAGCCTGTGGCCAGGTTATGCACTCACAACACCCCATTTTGTAAGAATGGATTTTTTGCAATATCCACAGAGATTGTGCGCTGATTGGAATGAGATTTCATAGGTTTAGCATTACTAGGATAAGATGGTTCAATCATTGACATGATATTGTAGCCAGTGGAGTGTTGGGAACAATTGATGTGACATTACCCTCTGCCACCAGTTTCTTCAGAAGAACCATCAGTTAACTTGACTCATTTGCCAAACAGCTGAAAGGGTCAGTTCAATTACATATTTTTGGATGAAGCAGCATTTGCTATGAATGTGATGGAACTGTTAGTTTTCTATGTGGTTATGACTTTAGAATAACTAGCCTACATTATTGTGTCATGGATTCATGTCATTGCAATGAGAAAAATTCTAAAGTGCAAAGTACCTTCAGTAGATTGCCAACAAGCTTGTATGAGTTCTATCACCCTGCTGGGAGTATTTTGAGTTGATGTTGTATATATTGTTGTAATATCTGGTTTATGTGGATGAGATAATAGTTGATCAATGTTTAAAGGAATGTGAAACATTGGGTTCCTCTATTCAACTGAGTTGATTGAAATAGGGATGAGGAAAGAATTTCCATCCAACAATCCCCAAATGATCTTGTGAATATTATTTTATTTGTAATTCATTTAGAGCTGCATATTCTCTTACATTCAATGAAAATGTTGACTTGTTACAGGAGGAAACATGGAATTGTTTCAAGTGGTTAGTTATTCATTTTTGATCTGACAAATGTTTATGAAAATGATTCATTTATTGTATTTCTATTGGCAAACACTTCAGAGACTGATATACAATCTTGTGTGAATCAAGCAGAAGATTTCAATACAAATACTGACAAAAATTCACTGATAAGATCTTTATTTCAGAAAGGCCCAAAACATTATGGTGCCTTCAAAACACTACTTATGGGCTTATCTAATAGAAAGATTCAACCGTTCCTTGCACAGATGTTAGAGCAAATAATGACATTATCAATATTAATTTAATTATGATGATTGTGGTTGCAAAGGAAAATATTATGCTGTCATCATCGTGTGCATAAACACACTGCTTTCGTCAAAAGAAGACAAAAGAAGCTTCTCATCTTTTTACTCTCCAAGTGTCGAAGGAACTATTCGTTGTTACCAAGGAAAATTCTCTAATTAACGAAGGTAAACATACCTGAATTATGAATTGTTTAGTTCAAAACTAGTGCTATCAACAAGATTTTGAATTACAAACGTTTTTTGATTCAATATTCTTGCTAAAATAATAATTGCCGTGGTTTTTGACAAGAAAAATAAAAAGGTTTAACAGTTTAAAAATTCTGATTCTTCTGAACACATTGACAACGATTCAGAAACGGTGTTAAGGTTGTGACAATTATTTCTTGAACTGAACCACTTTTGTCCACTTGAAAGTGATGAAATTGTCATCAAAAACCTTATCAATTGGCGAGCATATATTGATTTGATGTGTAGCTCTTCAAACATGAACGCATTGTATTTTGTTGTGTTGACCGAAACTCCCTCAACAGCCTTTTATTTCATTTTTGAACCATAAACACCTCTCCTGCTTCCAGAAATTTTCCTGTGAAAATTTTTATGCCGGCATGACATTCTCATAGAAAAATATTCCATCCGGTAGAGTGTGTTTCGTTCCTCAGTCCGTCTTTTCTGGCTTTTCATCACTCTGAGCTTTAGAAGCAGCATCATTCCCACTCACAGCCTGCCCACCGCGCTTTCTCTGAACATCATTCCACGCCCTTTCGAACCACGAAATCGAAATGAGGAGACCAGTTGAGAGCAATGCGAGAACAACCATGTGAATTCTCGCAATACCGCAGATAAAAATGACGCTGTGATTATGTTTTTGTCGGCGGAATGTGGTCGGGTTGAAGACAGAAACGAAGATGGGTTTGGAAAAGTTGTGAGAATTACGAGCTGATTAGAAGTGCCATTGCACGGGACTGCAAAACTACATTTGCGTTGATGCCACGGAGCGAAAAATGGTAGCCAAGGACGGCTTTCGTCATCCCAAAACGACCTAGATGTCATCGATTGACCATGAAAACATCATCATTCCGTTCAATTCCTCATGCTACATTTATCACGAAAAGGCAAAGTCTTACGGTAGAAATGGAATAGCCCCGAGGAGAACTTACATCGTCATTAACAACAACAGACAGACCGTCGCCCTAATAAAAGGGATGAGGGCGATACCTCCGCCAGGTTGGAGCAATTGAGATACAAAGGACGACATTGTTGCAATTTTTCAGTGGAAGAAATTGTGTGAAGAGGACTGGAGCGTTTCGAATTGCGGAATAAGAGACCGTTGTACCACGGCTCTCAAGAGGTTAGTTAGACGGATTGCTAGAATTAGAGTTGTAGTATGGTGGTACAATGGCAGCAGCCGCCTCGTCAAATTTTAATATCGCATTGTTTTTGACAACAAAAAATCTCAGTCCGATTTTTATGACATATATAATATGATAAGTTGTATGATATGATGTAGCGATGGTTTGTAATTTTTGATATGTTGTTTCTAACTCATATATTAATACTCTACAATTGTACCTTACGCTTTGATTTTTATGACACTCTCTCTCAAGAGAGATAGAGAAAGAGGAGTATCGTCAATATTTCTCTGTAGAGAGGTATGGTAATGTTGATGATGTGCATTCGTATGCTATCGTACCCCTTCCAAAATGTACTTTCGTCACAAAAACGTTTCCACTTCGGAATCAATACTGTCAAAGGTTTTGAAATTAAACTTGGTCTCTCTAGTACTAGGTAGAGACATAGCAACGGCCAAAATTCTGAAGAATGTCGAAAAAAAAAACACGAAGAAAAGCATGATTTTGAACAATTTTTAGGTTCATTCTCCAGAATGCACATAAGCGAACGTCAAACATATCCATCGTCATCGCTCAATTCCCGATTTTTATTCTGCGCCCCAGAAAACCATCAGCAAAACACCATCACCAGAACCATGACGTCCGTTATGTTCCCAACCAGATCTTAGGTATCATTCGAGAGATTGGACATGCGCAGGAATTTTTCATGGTATCCATATTGAAACCACTGTTGAAATCCAAACATGGCCTTGTCTCAAGACGAATTTACGAGTTGCACTTCTTGCCCGGGAGGGTTCTGCAACCTTGTCCTCTTTCCGTCGACTTCCAATTCATCGTTGGAAGATTCCACAGCTAAACTGAGTAAAAATCTGAGTAAGCATGAAAAGAAATTGAAGTACGGACGTGAACGAGAGCGTTCTCTTCGTCTCTTGCAATTCATTTTGACCAAGCAAGAATATGAGTTACTTGGCGAAACGGGGGATCTCGTTCGACTGAAGTTGGGCAAAAAGACGAAAAAGAATTCGAAACGAGTGAATCCAAATCAAACTGAACGTGAGGATGAATCAGAATCGTTTTGGGTAAATGATGAAATAGTGAGCACTTGCAATAAGGAGCATCGACCGGAATTGGCTCGTTTGGCTTTTGCAGAATTTGTTTCTAGCGACGAGGGAAGAGAGCATACTGTGGACGGGTCGAGTTCTGTGAATGGAGTTTTGCACCCGCCGTTATCTAAAGAGGGTCACGAGGACGATATTTTGGTGTGTCGAGTTTGTTATGATGCCTATTTGTTGTTAGATCAGGCGCGATTTTTTTTGAAATCTTATGAAACCAATGGCGATGATCAAGAGGTCACCCCTCTTGATTCGCCCGGTAGAGGCAACAATCAATCGGGCGATTCGGAGAACCATGAGATAATCTCGCCAACGAAAGACGAGCCTTCGCATACAACACCCCTTAACAGAGTTCCTAGTGAAGGTGCCAATGATTCAAGCTACAGGAGGCCACTGCCACTCATACCGAGTGCATCTTTTCATGTTTCAATTTCACCGTCCAATAAGGCAAACGAAAAGAGAGACCGTTCCAGATCAATCGACAAAAGTTTCAAAGCTAGAACTGGAACGAAGAAAGACAAGAAACAACTTGAGGAAAATTCGACAATTAATTTACTCATTGCAGATTCTGACGAAGTATGTTTGTTGCCTATGTCTCATTCTAATTAACATCTTCCCTCTTGGAACTCAGAAACTCAGTTGTCTTCTCTTACTCAGGCCACGACCAAACTGGCCAAGCGCCTATTGGAAAAGCAAGGGTATAGAGTTGATTCTGTCAGCAACGGCGAAGATTGTCTCCTATCGATCGAAAAAAAGTTATATTCAGTGCTGCTTCTAAGCGAGAATCTGTCACGGAAAGATGCTCCATCAATCGGTAGGTGGATCAGGAAGAAAGAGAAATCGGATGGGTGTAGATCGAGGACACGTATACTGATTTTGGTGCAGAGGATTTTATCAATTGATTATCATGCTTACAATGATTCGGAAGTTGATGGGTTTTTGCCGAAACCGTTGGAGGGATGTAGACTAATTCCTGCAATCGAAAAGGCAGTCTTGGAGTATCGCGAATCTGTGACCGTGGCTAACAACATTGAAGAAAATTCAATTCCATCCAAGTTCGATGATACTACTGCGACGAAACGTATTCCCGTCAAAGTGGTGAAGACAAAGGACCTTTGTCCTGATATTGCCTCATCCATGAAACGGTCCGAGAATCCAGGATGTTTGGAAAAGATTAAGAGTCCTGTGAAAAAACCAAAACCTAAAGTCAAAACCCTAAATCCTACTCCATCATTGCAAAAGGAAAAAGTCAAAAAAGAAGATCCGATATGTTTTGACTGCGTGTTTCACTATGACGAAAACACATCATTTCCGTATGCAATCCTATGCAACAATTCGAATTCATCGTTTACGGGATCTCAACAACAACATCACCCTTGGCGCAACATGATAGTGTGCCACGATGTTTTCGACAACTTTGAAAGATTAAAAGTTTTCGTGTTGCCGATGGTGACCAGATATCCGGGAATGAAAATTCTTTTGTGGAACTATCCCGGCCAAGCTTTCACTACATTTACCGATGACGCAATTCTCAACAACAAATTCCATGCGGAATGTCTCTCCAAACTATTGAAACATGTACACGGGATTGGAAGAGAGAATTTCAGTCTTGATGAACCTTTTTTCCTGCTTGGGCATGGAAGCGGGGCAGCAATAGCTACGTATTACTCCGCTGTTCAACGTTTGACTGCTTTGAAAGGATTAGTCCTTTTAAATGGGCTCTCTCATGTCGATACACATTATGCATCAGTCTTTCATGACTGTAGAAATGTATTTGAGTGTTCACCAGAAAGCCGACCAGACCTGCCGATTTACTTCTATGCTCGATTCCTTTTTTCACCTGGCTACCTGAGTAAAACTTCATCGTCATTGGCGCTGAATATTTACACTGCGGTTCACAACCCAATAACATTGCGTGGAAGGAAACGATTATGTCAGGGGGTGCTTAACCATGTAGATACTAGACCACTGCTGAAGGCCATAGCATCGCCAATCATTTCAATTCATGGAGAGAACGCAACGTTAGTCCGTGCAATTCATGCATCTGAGTATATTAAAGGACGGACAAGCTGCCCAACAATAGCTCAGGCACTCAGAGGAGGAAATAGGACAGCGGTGGTGTTAATGAAAGGTGGACATGAGCTATTCCAGGAAAAGAAAGAACAAGTGGCCCTGTTACTGGAGCAAATTGTCACAGGTTATCATGACAATTTTGGCACAGCACAAGAAAATTCTACTGAGGATTCGGTCCCTGTCCTTGCTTCAGTCGCCCAGATCGCCACCGAGCAAACAAAACAGGAAGGGTTTCGTGAAAAAGGGAGGGAATTCGAGGACATGTTCCTTGATCAAGTGATAGAAGAAGGTAGAAATGACAAATCGCGATCATCATGGAATGTGTACCAGGAACAAATCATATGTCATCAAGAGCCCAAAAACCAATCGAAATTCCATCCTCGGGGAAAAGAATCCAAGAATGAAAATCCAGCAAAGTCGGCGCAAGGTAAAAAAGAGTTTGACCCCAATGAATATCCTGAAGTGAAAGAGTACATGGCCTGGAGAATAAGGAGACACAAAAAACGTCTCGCTGCCCTAGATAGGTCAGCTCGTATCATTCAAGGCGCCCTTCGCGTGTTCATGGCGAAGACCATGATCAGTCGGTTGAAAAGGCAAATTGCCGTGACACGAATTCAAAGCTATATTCGAGGCATATTCGGGCGCATTGTTTTCGAAGACAAGAAGAAAGAGTTGTGGGCGGCAATGCTCGTTCAACGTGCAATCAGAGGACACAAGGGGCGGAGTATTTCGTACAACAAAAGGATGGAACGGAAGGCCCAGATTTCCGTGGCTCGCATGATGCGTGGACTCATATCCCGCCGTCGATTCTGCGCTGTATTGAAGAAAAGAGAATTTGGAGCAACTAAATTTCAGAGTGTTTGGAGAATGCATGTGGCTGTGAATTTGTTACAATACTATCGATGTCGAAGAAACTCATCGATCACTGTACAAAGAATCTTTCGAGGACGTCTGGGTAGACGAAAGGCTGATATCGAGCGAGACAAATACATTTTCAGTCGCAGCCAAAATAGTGGGATAGAATTGGCTCGCCAGATGGTTATCGAGCATAAGCTACATGCTACTAAGTTGCAATCTGAAATTTCTTTTCTCGACGATGAAATAAAAAGAATGAGGAATCACATAGAGTTCACCGAGGCGGAAATAAAAAACTTTGAACGTAATGTTTCGGAGCTAGAAAGCAAGTCACATCAACTGAGTAAGAAAGAGAGAGAAAATTTCGGTGTTCTTAAAGGCACTGAAAAATACCAGTATAGAGAAGAGAAACGGCGTTTGGACGAAGAGTTTAGCGAGACCCTCTTAAACATTGTGGAACGCAAGAAAAGTCTAGAAGAACACCAGAAGATGCACGAAGAGCAAGTGAAATCGCGGCTCGACAAAAGGGCGCAATTTAAGAAGCTTGAAGCAAAACTCGCGGTATTGATGGAGGCACAGGATTCAAAGCTGGAGTTTATCCGGAAGAAACAGCAGGAAAAGGTCCCGTACGTTGGTCGACCGCACTCGCAAATCTCCCTTCCAAGACAGGGTAATCATGATGGTTCGCTGGACAGAGTCGTATCTCGATCTTGTAATTCGTGTCCTCGTGGAGTTGAAGTTGCCAGCTTACCGGGTTACGAAGAATCATCTAGAAATCGGCACTGCTCTCCGGACATTGACGGAGAAACTGAAAGAATTAAGGCACAGGTGGCGAACTTTTATGGTTCAGCAGAGCAAATGCTACAATTCAATTTAGTCGGCAGCGTCTTGAATTCAATGGCCCAAAGACAATTTCTCAATGCCATAAAAGGATTTCAAGGTGTTGTTTCCACACCTGCGGTGTGCGAGAACAATTTTATCCAAAATCAGACTGGGCAGCACTTCAACATTCCAATGTCTCGAGATACGATTCATATTAGGGTTGACTGTTGGAGTATCAAAGACGTGTCCAAATGGCTAAGTGAAATCGGCTTGGAACAATACCAATCATCATTCAAGGAAGGCGCAGTGGATGGTTCATTTTTATTTGAGCTTACCGACGACGATTTGAGAAACACTCTGGGGGTCGAACATAAACTTCATCGCAAGAAAATTCTTTCGGCGATTAAGTCCTTGATGAATGAATCTGATGCACGTTTACGGCAACAAACCAGCACTACACCATCTGGATCTGATGTATATGAAAAGAATAGTAGATTGTCGTATTCTAAATCTAGCGAGGAACCTGCAGAAGCTGTTTCAGAGGAATACTCTGTAAAAGAAAGAGAAGTTGAAAATCAGGATGATTTGGCGATGAAATCGAAGTCAGTTTTAGATATCATGACGCCATCTACAACAAAGAAGGTATGTAAATAAAGTTGTGATTGTATGGTGTGCCGAAATTGCGCGACTATTTACAACCTTCACTAATGCAATTATTTCAACCTGTGAAGCCCTCTGTTCCTCTCAGTGATTTGGACCAACTCCGGGCATGGATACGGCATCAAAAACACGATAATATTAGAGAAGCTTTGGATCACACTTATGATACTCCATTCAATGCGAAAAATATTAGGGTCCAATATGTTGATAAAATCGGGACGGTATACACAGAGGCTTACGAACGAGAACCCTTCAATATTAACAGACCTGATGAGCACGGTAATACACTTTTTCACATAGCAGCGCAGACAGGTAATATCAGAATCGCCAAGTTACTTCTTCGTAAAGGAGCTAATCCAAATCATCAAAACAAGCAAGGTCAAACCCCAGGCCATTTTGCATTTGCGTACAAATTTTTCAACTTTGGTAGCTGGCTATATGACGAGAGAAATGGAGGTGCTGATGATCAGTTGCTAAATATCTATGGTCTAGGTCCGTACGATGGGTTAGAAGAAGAATGATCGAGAAATGATAAAACAGTATTGTCCCCTCTAAGTTTCCACAAAAAAGGAGCTTTACGCCGCGTGAAAGAAAGGGAATTGTTCTTCATTCACTCTATCAATCGCATTTCGCACTGATATGTTATTGATCACTTGATCACTGTAAAGACATTGCCATCAATCGCTTCCTGGATTGAGAGCGAGAGAGTTACTATGACTATATCGACGACGATCTTTGTTTCGTCATTTAACAAATAGATATAATATTACTCCTGCTCTATTGGTTTCATGCGACAATAGAAGATGGCACAATACACAATACTAGCAGCGGCTAGCAAATCGTAGTGATAGTTGGACAAGAAGTATTAAAATGTCTCGGCTTCAGGGGTTGTTACCAGAATTCAAACGAGCAATCCATAAA
>JACCDI011653627.1_pt1 | contig 10798 bp, 10 predicted proteins | sample 7442791 | NCBI WGS metagenome assembly JACCDI01 (sample SAMN15323434, study PRJNA562643) | freshwater metagenome | isolation source: river surface water | place: USA:Blue River Watershed | collected 2017-08-15
GCCCACAAAGATAAGTTTGTACGGGCACAATAAACACCAAATATGTCATTATTTTATCCTAAAACCGAAAAATTACAGCCCTAAAGCCTTAACTTTGGCTCATGATTATCAAAAGTGCCGAATTTATATGCAGCAATACCCGAACAGATAAATTGCCGCCTCCGGTATTGCCCGAATATGCCTTTATTGGTCGCTCAAACGTAGGTAAATCTTCCCTAATTAACATGCTATTGCAGCGAAAAGGCTTGGCAAAAACCTCCCAAAATCCCGGAAAAACACAATTGATTAATCATTTTAAAATCAACAACAATTGGTTTTTGGTGGATTTACCGGGTTATGGTTATGCTAAAGTTTCTAAAAAAACTAAAGAAACGTTTCAAAAGTTCATTACGGATTATTTTGAGAAAAGAGAGCAGTTGGTTTGTGCTTTTGTGTTGATTGACATCCGATTGGAAGCACAAAAAATTGATTTGGAATTCATCACGTATTTGGGCGAAACACAAGTACCGTTTTGTATTGTTTTTACAAAAGCCGACAAGATTGGAAAAACCAAAGTAGACTCGCATGTTGCGGCGTATAAAAAACAAATTTTAGCCAATAACTGGGAAGAAATGCCACCGTATTTTGTTACTTCATCGGTTGATTCTACTGGAAAAGACCAACTTTTAGAGTATATCGATTCGATTAACGAAGAAGTATTCAAAAACAACCAAGGATTTTAGCCTTTTAACTCCAATTTCTCAGCAAAATACTCACAGAAATCACGCATGGTATCGGCCATTTTTTCATCGTTAGTAGCGCGTTGATACGTATCGGTCATTGCCACTAAAGTTTGATGGAAAAATTGTTTCATTTCGTCTACTGGCATGTCTTTGGTCCACAGGTCGATGCGCAACGTTTCCTTAGCATTATTGTCCCAAATGGAAAGCATGATGGCTTTGGTTTCTTCGTTTTTAACGCCGCCGTCTTCGGCGGTCCATGCCAATGATTCGGGCACACGGTTTTCGTCTAGTAGAACGTTGAATTTTATTTCGGATTGAATAGAATTACTCATTTTTTTTAGGTTTGTATTTTGAATTTTCGAAGATTTGTTTTGCGTCGGTTTTGATCAGGTCTTGAAGCGATACTTTTTCGTTGTTTTCCATGTACGAGCGTACAATTTGCCAACCAACCCAACGACCGATTCGGCCTGGTGATTCGTTGTCAATTTCGAGGTAGAATTTGGAAAATGGCGCTAAATTGATGAACTGACTTGGTAGTTTAGAATTGGTACTATACAACAATTCTTTAGATACAAAATATTCCCAAATGTACGCCTCATTTTCTTTGCTCCAAGCGATTTGTTCTGGAGTATAACCGATTTTTTCGGCATCGGTATAACTGTCTGCTAGTAAAGCATCTTTGAGGTACAATTCTTTTCCGTAGTAAATCATTTCAGAAAGCAAAGTTCCGTCTTTTTGAACAGGAATCACACCCAATGCAAAACTCGAAGCGATTTCGGGAAGCATTTGACGTTCTTCAAAATTTTGAGTGATGTATTCTGGGAATTCGGCGTAAAAACGATGGTCTTTACCTAGAAATAATTCAAGCGCAATGATCAACTTATCATTGGAATAAATGGTTTTATTATTGTAATCCATTTCGCCAATGGCGGTATAGATTTCAGGAGTTTTTACGGTTGGAAAGTAGTATTTAATGTGCTTAAATAATTCTTCTATTTCGGTTTGTTTGGCATTGAAATTTTTGTATTTTTTTTCTACTTCTTGGTACAATTCGCGCCATTGTGGGTGTTGCATTTTTTCAATCCATACTTCATCGGGTGTTCCTTCGGGGAAAAAATCGGGATATTCTGCTTTTACTAATGCTAATTGAGAAGGTTGTGCATCAAAAAAAGCCTGTTCGAAGCGGTGCAATTTCATTTGCATTGGAATTTCTTCTACGGCTTTTTCTACCTTACTTTTTTGGTCGCACGAGGCAATTACTAGACCTAAAAGAACAAATAAAACGATTTTTTTCATTGTGACACTATGGTTTTAGCCCAGAAAGTAGCGGAAATCCTTTTGCTATTTTGAATTTGTTTTTCTTACTGAAAAAGAGCGACTGGCAAGAAGCTCCTTTTTTGGTTTAGAAAAACAATTTAAAATAGCAAAAGATTGAAGCGAATAGCTGGAAACAGCTTCTTAACACAACAAACTACTATTTTTAATTATTAATTAATTATTTTTGCAAATATACAGTACCGAACTCAAAATCTTCCATTAAAAATGGCTAAAAAAAGCACAATTCAGGTTGAAAAAGTGAACAATCACATTGTAAATTGGTTGAAAACGTATGCGGATAACGTAAAAGTGAATGGTTTTGTTGTGGGCATTTCGGGCGGAGTGGATTCGGCAGTAACTTCTACGCTGTGTGCACAAACGGGATTGACGACTTTGTGTGTGGAAATGCCGATTCATCAGCATCCGAGTCAGGTGAATCGAGGCAGAGAACACATTGATCAATTGCAAAAACGATTTCCGAATGTGCAACGAGCGGAAACCAATTTGACCAGTGTTTTTGAGGAATTTGTACAGCAAGTGCCGAATACCGAAAACGAACACAAACTCTATTTATCGTTGGCCAATACCAGAGCGCGCTTACGCATGACTACTTTGTATTATTATGCTGGAATTCACGGACTATTAGTAGCTGGAACGGGAAATAAAGTAGAAGATTTTGGTGTAGGATTTTACACGAAATACGGCGATGGTGGTGTAGATTTGAGTCCGATTGCCGATTTAATGAAAAGCGATGTGTATGCTTTGGGAAGATTTTTGGAGATTCCAGAATCGATTCAAACGGCGGCTCCAACCGATGGATTATTTGGCGATTCGCGAACCGATGAAGATCAATTGGGTGCGAGTTACGACGAATTGGAATGGGCGATGAATGCAACCGAAAAAGGAGCTACAATTGATGATTTTTCGGGTAGAGAAAAAGAAGTTTTTTCCATCTACACGCGCCTAAACAAAGCCAATCAACACAAAATGCAACCCATTCCAGTTTGTTTGATTCCAATGAGTTATAAATAATTTTTTAACATTTTTTCTGATTGTTTTAATTTTTTTAGTACTTTTACATGTTATTTTTCAATTTTATTTATTAAAAATTTAATTATGATAAATGTTTGTTTAGCCGATAATTTCCCCGTAGTGCACTTTGGAGTGAAATCCTATTTCAAGGAACACCCCGAAATTAGTGTGGTTTCAAACGTTGGTAGTTTTTTTATGGTTCCGGATGCACTCCGCAATAAAGAAATTAACGTTTTGGTTATTGATTTAGAATTGGACGGCTTAAAAAGTATTTACGAATTAAAAGCAATCATTAAAAACTTCCCTAAAACGAAAGTGTTGATTTTCACCAACTTGAACGAACAAATTTACGCTCCTAATGCGATAAAAGCGGGAGTTGCAGGTTTTGTTCACAAGTCGGCTAAATTGGAAACTTTAGGAACGACAATCATCAGAGTTCATCAAGGTTTGGTAATGTTGAGTGAGAGTTTGAAGAAAAATTTGGCGTTGATTGCCAAACAAAATAAATCGGAGCGTTTGTACCGAAAATTATCGAACCGAGAAATTGAGGTGTTGCGTTTTTTGTGCGACGGTAAGAAAAATAACGAAATATCAAAAACTTTAGGCTTGAACGAAAAAACCATCAGTACGTATAAATTGCGTTTGTTGCAAAAATTAAACGTAACGAATTTGGTGGATTTAGTGAATAAGGCGAAGACGTTGGATATTGTTTAGAAAGTTTTTGGTTTCGGGTTTCAAGTTTCAAGTTTCAGTAAAAAACATACACAATCTCGGTTCGGATGAATCGGGATTTTTTTTGCTCAAACTTGTCATTGCTTCGCCAGTTCGAGCAAAGCTCTCGGGTTCGAAGAAGGAGGAATCCCATCAAAATTAATTATGAGATTCCTCCTTCGTCGGAATGACAAAAATAATTGAAACAATGAAAGTTAATGAAATTTCAAATCGGCAAATCAGTGAATCTGCGGCGGATTGATTAGCTATGTCGCGAAATGACTCTTCCCAATTTTTTAGAGAACACATTGGTTAATCCCAAATAATCAACTACCATTGATAAGGTTTCGGAGTTGTCGGTTTCAGGTTCAGAAGTGACGCTTCCTTTTAATTCTTCAATGATTTTATTCACCAAAAACCAACGCAATGTTAGTATGGTTTCGGAAACGTATTGACTTATGGTTTGGTCTTTTCCTTTGACGTAAATGTGTTTGGTCTCCCAATTGTGCAGTACTTCGCGTTCGTCGTTCATCAAAATGGAAGTGACTTCGTTGGAAATTTCTGGTGGAAGTTGTTGCAAATAATGCTCCATTTCGAAATTTTCATTTTGATGGAAATAATTAATCAAATCGTTGTAAATGGATTTGAAAACTGGGTTGGCTAATTCGGTTTCGTCTTCCTGCAAACTCAAGTAAATGCGCTGATAGACTTTGTAATTATTGAGTTCTTTAACTTCTACCATTTCACCGTTTTCGTTGGCTTTCAGGAGCACATCTTCAAATTCTTCTTCTCTATTTCCGTACAACAACAGTATTTCTATGATTTTACGTTCGAGTTCGAATTGAATATCCACATTAGAAGTTAAAGCAATCGGTTCGTTTTTATGAACTTCAAATGCTTTTTGTTCTTCTTTCTGTTTTTTTCCTAATTCTTGAACGTCTTTTTTGGCAATTTGAGCCAACGTATTGAACAACACATCTTCGGAAATATCCATGATGCGCGAAGTTTCTTGAATGTAGATTTCGCGTTTGATGCGATCGGGAATTTTGGAAATACTCGTCACCATATCCCGAATTAAATCGGCTTTTTTAATCGGATCGTTCTTGGCTTCTTTCATCAAAAGCGAGGCTTTGAATTGAATGAAGTCCATGGAACTTTCGCTTAAATAGTTCACCAAATCTTCGTACGACGTCTTTTTGGCAAAACTATCCGGATCGTCGCCATCGGGAAACGTACAAACGCGTACGTTCATTCCTTCTTCGAGGATTAAATCGATTCCGCGAATAGAAGCTCGAAGTCCGGCCGCATCACCATCAAACAACACCGTAATGTTTTTGGTTAGGCGATTGATGAGTCGGATTTGATCGGGTGTTAAAGCCGTTCCCGATGAAGCGACCACATTTTCGATTCCGGATTGATGCATTTGAATCACATCGGTATATCCTTCCACCAAAAAACAATTATCGAGTTTGGCGATGGCTTGCTTGGCATGAAAAATTCCGTAGAGCACTTTACTTTTATGGTAAATATCACTTTCGGGCGAATTGAGGTATTTGGCTGCTTTTTTGTCTTGTGTTAGAATTCGACCACCAAAACCCAAAACACGTCCGCTCATACTTTGAATGGGAAACATCACGCGACCTTTGAATCGATCGAACTGTTTGTCTTCACCTACAATTGTGAGTCCGGTTTTTTCTAAATACTCTAATTTGTATCCTTTTCCTAATGCTTCTTTGGTCAAAGCATCCCATTGATTGGGCGAATACCCTAAGTTGAATTTTTTGATGGTTTCGTTGGTGAATCCGCGTTCTTTAAAATAAGTATAACCAATGGCTTTCCCTTCTTCGTGATTGAGTAATACATCTTGAAAATACTTGCTGGCAAATTCGGAAACCAAATACATACTTTCTTTTTCGTTGGCTTCGGCTTTGTCTTCATCGGATTGCTCGGTTTCTTCGATTTCGATGTTGTATTTTTTGGCGAGATAACGAATGGCTTCAGGATACGAAAAATGCTCGTGTTCCATAAGGAATGTTACACTACTTCCTCCTTTTCCTGTACTAAAATCCTTCCAAATTTGTTTGACTGGCGATACCATAAACGAAGGCGTTCGTTCGTCTGAAAACGGACTCAATCCTTTGAAATTGCTACCAGCGCGTTTAAGTTGAACGAAATCACCGATGACTTCTTCCACGCGTGCGGTTTCAAAAACTTTATCTATGGTTTCTCGTGATATCAAAATTTTGGCTTGAGATTGTTTAGGGTTTAGTTTAAGGTTGTTTAAACTTTTTTATATTGTTTAAACTTGTTTAATATTGTTTAAACTTTTTTAAAGTTTGAGGGTTTAAAGTTACAATAAAAAAAAGCGTTTGCAAATTTTATAAAATATGCAATTTATAAAGTTGCCACGAATTCACGAATTGTCAAAAAAATCATTTGATTAAATTCGAATTGTCGTCTGCGACGATTGTAATTTTTGTAAAGAAAAAAAATTAGTGTATTCGTGGCAAAACATAATAATAATCTATCTATAACGAATTTTTCAATAAAAAAAGCGTTTCCAAATAGAAACGCCTTTTCGAAGTATAAAAACTAACCTAAACAACACTTCGACTGCGCTCAGTGTGACATTAGAGGAAATACAATTTTTACTTAATTTAAATCGAATCGAACTCCAACTGAGACGTTGTTTTGTTTGATTGGATTGTTTTGAAATAATGGATTCAAATCGTATTTCACATACAAACTGGTTTCTTTGTAACCGATGTAGGCGCTGACTCCATAAATGAAATTGCTGGCGTTGAAATCTTTTTTGGTTTTTTGTTTGACGTTATCGCCGTTTTCGTCTTCGTATCTCAAAATTTCTTTGGTTTTTAGGCGAATTCCACCATAACCGCCAAATCCAAAACGAACGGATTTATGAGTTCTAAAGATGGTTTTATCGTCTTTGATTTGTTTTCCAGAAAAATCAAATTCCAAATGCAAAGGCAATACTAAATATACGTTTCTTAGACGCGATTCATCTAAATCATAAGCACTAGTTTCCAAGTTGGTTTGGTCGCCACTCACAACAAAACTACGGTTATCCGTTGGTCGTAAATTATTGTACATTACTGACCAACCGTATTTTAGATGCAACAAATTGCTTTCTTTAGCCAAACGAGTGTTGTATGAAACTCCCCATTCGTAGAAATGCGAACCCAAGAAACGGAAATCTGAATTTTCAACATCGCCATCTGTTACCAAATTATTCAAACCGGCAGCAAAAACAAATTGCGAAGTTGTTCGTGGTTCACCGTTGACTTTTTTAAGTGAATCGTTTTTAGCTTTCCAACTGAAATCAATCACATAAGTTCTGTCTTTGGAAGTTTCTTTGATTTTTCCATCCACTTTTTGTTGTACCAAATCTTTCAATTCGGCTTGAGCAACGGCTACTTTATTTTCAATTATGGTCGCTCTAGCTTCAGCTAATTTTTGCTTTTTCTCATCGGCTTGCGCTTTGGTAAGCGAACCGTTTTCAAGCTGTTTATTCACTTCTTCCACCTCAATTTTTAAGGCTTCTTTTTCTTCTTGAGTGATTTTCTCAATCTTTTCTGCGATGGCTCTGGCTTTGGCTTCGAACGTCTCTTGTGCTGCTAATTTGGTTGCCAAAAGACAAACAGCCAAGGTTAAGTAAATAGTAATTGTTTTCATGATATTTGATTTTGATTAATGATGATTTTTACTCTTGTGTGTTTCTGGTTGACACGGCTACTTTTACTTCTTTGTAACTTTTGTTAATTTTTTGAAGCACTTTTTCTCTGAACGTCAGTTCTAATTCGCCATCTACTTGCGAAAGTAAACTGCTTGCGCTGACAGTTACTTTGGTTGATGGCTTTAGATTCGATTCGTTTTGTGCAATTACTTCTTTGTTTTCTGAATTGATCGGGTTCGAGAAAACTGGATTTGGACTTTTGAGCTCCTTTTTTTCGTTGTTTTGGGCGATGATTTCTTGATTTGGGCTTCCTTTTTCGATTGATTTTGGCGTTGATTTTTGGGCGATTGATGAATTTGATTTGATGATTGAAACTCTATTTTGGGTTGTGGGTTGTGGGTTCTGAGTTGTAGGTTCTGTTTTATTTTCTTCAGCTTGAACTAACGGTTGCCTATTTTCTGCAGGAACTTCATTTTGAATTTTTTCTGATGAATTATTTACAGAATCTTTAGTTACTTCTTGATTTACAATTGGTGTATTAGTATTGATTTCTGTAGCGTTTTGATTGAAAAAAAACAAACCAGCAGTTACGAAGACCAAAATGCTTGCAGCAATATACCACCAGCCAAAAGAACGCTTTGTTTTTTTTTCTTCGGCAACAGAAAGCATGGCATCCAATCGATCCCAAGCATTTTCGCTGGGTTGGATTTCGCGAGCGTTGAATTGCTCTTTTACTTGTTCTTCAAATTTATTCGGTCCCATTACTGTAATTTTTTAACTTGTTAATTTGTTCTTGCAACATTTTTCGAGCGTGAGACAGTTGCGATTTGGATGTTCCTTCATTAATTCCTAACATCGATGCGATTTCGTGGTGTTTGAATCCTTCTATCGCATACAAATTGAACACCATTTTATAACCATCGGGTAAACCGTCAATTAAAGTTTGTAGGTCATCGACTGAAAATTTACTTTCGATATTATTGAAACTTTCTTCAAAATACGTCTCATCTTCAATAAAGGTTACTTTTTTCTGAACTCGGATGTACGAAATACATTCGTTAATCATGATTCTTCTGATCCAACCTTCAAAACTGCCTTTGTGTTCAAAATTTTTCAAACTCGTAAACACTTTCATAAAAGCAGTAATCATAATATCTTCAGCTTGATGCACATCTTTAATGTACTGACGGCAAACACTCAACATTTTAGGAGCGAATTTTGAATAAATCTTGTGTTGTGCATGACGATTGTTTTCGACCGCCAACTCGATTAATTCTTTTTCTTCTTGATGTAAGTTAATTACCTTCATTTGGACAATTAGACTTCTTAGATTATTAGACTTTTAGAATCGTTGATTTTGAAACTATCATTTGAATCAGTGTTCTATTAGCATAGACGAGATTCGATTGAAAACCGTTGCATGGAAACTTAAAAAAAATAAAATTATTTTTTAATTTATTGAAAAACAAATTGTTATGATTGAAAAAAAAATTACTTTTTTCGCTCTATTACGTAATTCACCATTAACGTAAGACTGTCTTTGTATTCTGAAGAAGGGAAATTGTTAAGCAACTGAAGCGCTTCTTGTTGGAATTGAACCATTTTTTGCTCGGCATACGCCAACCCGTTTTTGTCTTTCACGAATTGAATGACTTCTTTGACGCGTTTTTTGTCTTTGTTGTGATTTTTGATCGAATTGATGCACCAACTTTTCTCAGAACTCGAACAATTATTCAAAGCATAAATCAAAGGCAAAGTCATTTTTTGTTCTTTGATGTCGATTCCGGTTGGTTTCCCAATGGCTTCGTCGGTGTAATCAAACAAATCGTCTTTAATTTGAAATGCCATTCCGATGAGTTCACCAAATTTGCGCATTTTTTCGACGGTTTCATCGTCTTCCGAAACCGATTTGGCTCCCAAAGCACAACAAGCGGCAATTAAAGTGGCTGTTTTTTGGCGGATGATTTCGTAGTAAATGGATTCGTCAATGTCCAATCGACGTGCTTTTTCAATTTGGAGTAATTCGCCTTCACTCATTTCACGAACGGCAACCGAAATGATTCGGAGCAAATCAAAATCGCCATTGTCAATCGAAAGCAACAATCCTTTTGACAATAAATAATCGCCTACTAGAACAGCGATTTTATTTTTCCACAACGCATTAATAGAGAAAAAACCTCTTCTTCGATTACTGTCGTCTACCACATCATCGTGAACCAAAGTAGCAGTGTGAATTAATTCGATGACCGATGCACCACGATAGGTTCGCTCATTTACGGTTCCACCAGAAATCATTTTTGCTGTCAAAAAAACAAACATCGGACGCATTTGTTTTCCTTTTCGATTGACAATATAATAGGTGATTCGATTGAGCAGTGCAACTTTTGACGACATGGATTCGAAGAACTTCTTTTCAAAAAGTTCCATTTCCTTGACAATCGGCTGCTTTATTTGTGAAGTAATGTTCATCGACTTCAAAGATACAACAATGAAGGAATTTGAAAAATTTTTTATGATTGCTTTAAACCTTTTATAATGGTTGTTGTCTTACATTTGAATTTCACTAAAAATCGCGATTAATAACCAAAACTTAAAAATATTAATTATGAAAAAAACAACCTCATTTATTTTCGGATTGGCTTTGGCGCTGACCGTTTTGAGCTGTTCTAAAGACGACGACGACAATTTAATGACCGCTGAAGAAGCAACCATTAATGCAAAAATGGACATAGCCAGTGATGATGTAGCTGACATTGTAGAAGAACAAGAAGCCAGTACTTATTTAAATTCAGTTAGTGGAAAAACGGAGCAAGCTTCGCCATCCATCTTGTCGACTTGTGCCACTGTTTCTAGAGTTCCCGCTTTTGGAACTGCTATTACACCAGGAACAACTGTTACAAAAACTATAGATTTTGGTTCAGTTGGATGTACTTTAGCTAACGGAAATGTAGTAAAAGGAAAAATCATCATTTCATTTGTATTCCAACCTGATGCGACAAACCATACCATCAATTATACGTTTGACGATTTCTATCACAACAACATCAAATTTGTAGGCTCAAAAGTATTTACAAGAACCATGACTGCTGGCACTGATACCAATCCAAGTCATCCTGTGGTTACAATGGACATGGACATGACGGCGACTTTCCCAAGCGGAAATTCTTATGTTAGAGTTGGACAAAGAGTAAGAGAAATCATTGAAGGTTACAGCACTCCAGCATTTGCGGACAATGTTTATAGAGTAACAGGAAGTTGGACAACCGCTTTTCCAGATTCATCGGTTCGAACCAGTACCATTACAACTCCTTTAAAAGTAAAA
>JACCDI010509261.1_pt1 | contig 10797 bp, 3 predicted proteins | sample 7442791 | NCBI WGS metagenome assembly JACCDI01 (sample SAMN15323434, study PRJNA562643) | freshwater metagenome | isolation source: river surface water | place: USA:Blue River Watershed | collected 2017-08-15
ATTGCTGTGTGACAATAAATTTCTTTGTGAAGCTTCTAAGATAATTTTGGCTTTTTTGTGTGTCCATTTTTGATACATTTGGTTTTACTTTTGACATTAGTTTGACTAAGTTACTCTTTAATTTCTTGCACACCCCTTCATTATTTTTTGCATCAAGTACACAATAGGCCAGTATCCTGTCACTGCATTTCATTGCTTGTGTATTTTGATTGCCTCTGTTATTACCACCAATTTTCTGACAACAGATGGTGATGCTGCCTCTCTCTTGACTACAGTTTCACAATATTTTTATCCATTGGCTACAGTTCATCCTTGTATAGTGTATAGTTTTATTTTACTTGTGTTTAAAAACATGACTGCAATAAAAGAACAAAAGCATATTGTAATGATGATAATATTGATAGCAGAGAATACAATTTTATCTTTAGTTGACTGGGTGGTTAGAGGTACTTAGGAAAGTGGTGGTTTTCACCAGTGAAAGTGTGGTTCTGTGATGTTGTATGCTTAACCTGATATCTTCACCTCCTTAGATAGCTTGTTTTATCAAAAATCACCTTAAGTATTGTAGCCAAAACTTATGGATTTTTTTGTACAAAATAAAAATATACAGTGCAAATATTTAGAAAAAGGTTAATGAACATTGTTTTGATGACAAAGTCTATCATCAGATCACTTGCATGGAATCTTGCACATTATATCCAATTACATCACCCATCCCTTCTAGATTGAACTATGGATGCAGTGGAATTGGTCAAACCAAAACCACAATTAATTCATTTGTATCAAAAGGAGGACCCAAAAGGGCTTTTTCAATCCCCAAAAATCTCATACAATTGAAGCTGATTTTAATTTTGTGTGGAACAGCTCAAGAAGGTGCCACTGTATCATCCAACCAGGCACCTTTTCCTCATATTTCACATCAATCTGGCTGTATTTACCATCAGAATCACTGGTTCTTCAACAACAAAAGACTACTTTCAATAACTGAGTTTTGTAGATGAAACCCAAAAAGTATAGAAACTATACCTATTTTACTCACCTTATTTGCCATTGAGTTACCATTACTACACTGGATTATTAATTGAAATGGATCAAAAACACCATAGTGCTCATCATTTGATTTAAATTGAATTTTGCCCATTCCAAGGAGCCCCTGTCATTGAATTCCTTAAATATTTTTCGAAGAGAGGTTCAATGATGGAATGGAATGGGATACAAATATCCATTAATTCTTTTTTCCAGACTTCTCATCTCAACCTCATCATACTCTTTGTCAAAAATCTTTCAAAGCATCTACTTGGAAATTGCATCACTGTTTTTTTCAACTAATTTCACTCATGCAATGATGCAACTTGTGATTGTAGTGTCTTTCAGTCTGTCAGTATTGTTTCCTCACTTTTTCAACTAAAGATTGAAAAATTGTCTTTTGGTATATTATTTTTGAACAAATTAGTCCAATATCACCAAATTATTTTCCCTATTTTAGGGGACCATTCTTATTTGAACCTTCCCAAGCTTTACTGAGAAATATAATATATTTCTTTCTTTTTCAATGACTTGCCACTGATGATGGCTAATTTCTGGTTTCAATCAAATCTGATAATGACCTCTCAGCAGGCCTTATTACAAGGTGCTTTGAAGTAGTGTGACAAGCTACAAAAACTAACTCTTTAGTAAATAGAATTAATTACATCTCATGCCAAATGAGACTCTTCTACAAAGCCACTGTTATTGATTAATTCACCATGGTGGTGTAAATAGTTACCAGTCTGAAAAGAAATATAATTTGAGTTTGTTCCAATAATTTCAATAGCTTATTCATGTTCTTGATTAGGACTTTCTTCTGTTGCAAGAAGTTTCAAGGACTTCAACAAGACCTGTGTCAATAATTTTTGTCTAACAGCATGACATCACTCCAGTCTGCACAAATATCTGGCTACAAAAAGAGGACCCACATACTCATGTCCTGGAAGATATTTGTAGTAGAACCTTGTGTTGAAATTTCTTCATAGTTGCACTGCAAAAATAGGCGGTTAAAAGGATCAAAACAGAAAATCAATTATCATGAATTATAATATGAGTATTTTTTGGGGAGTAAATGAGCTCAATGAATTTTGAACATTGTGGTAACTTGTGGTTCATTGATGTTTAAAGGTAATATGGTGTTTTACCAAAGTTGGAAACATAGAAAGGAGATACACACCAAACCATCACATATACAAAGCAAGTTCAGTGGCAAATTCAATACCACCACATTCTTGATCATCACAAAAACCTTGCCATTGAAAGACTGATTGTAGACCTGTCAGAGTGAGAGTATTTGCATTACCATCGGTACTATAAAAGTCAACTATTACTTGGTGGTGAGAAAATTTCTTAGAAAGGTGACTAAGTTCCAAGTTCCCACAAACTTAAACTTCTATCATGTATTTGCTTGGAATTGATTGATAACAGCTTGATCAAATTTGAGACTGAGGGGCAAGAAGAATTCCAAAACATGCCAATAGGTAGAATGGCAGGGACTGGGCAAAAGGCCTCATCATAGTAGCCACTCTTCATCTGCAAGAGTCAATGTTGTAAATGAATTGAATAATAAAAATTCAAATATACTACACTGCTACCCTTCTATAATGAGTGGTAAAGGCTGCCACCTTGAGTACATTACTCAATAAAGAAATGATGGATTGTAAATATTATTCAAAGGAATGGATTACTTGTAAAAGATCATTTCAGTATTATTGGAATCCTCAAAATTCTCTATAAGGTTGAGTTAAGGTGGCTATATCTTTATGTGTTTACTATTCCCATGTAGACTCTGTACCTGTTAGGTGTGATTATTCATTCCTTACCTATTTTTTCATCATCCCCCCCACAAACCCCACATTATAAACCTTCATAGCAAGTCCAATTATAGTCCTACCTTTTTTCATCTCTGGGTCTGTGACTTCATTATCAAAGCAATCCATAATAAATTACAGAAACTCAAAACATTTGATGTTTTGCAATATTGGCACATCAAAGGGTCTTAATACATTAGAATTTCACAAGAATGCTCTCAAATGGCAAATATGGTAGAATTCTTACACCAGCTATTATTTGTCAAAAACTTATGCAAACTAAAGTTTCTTAGAAGGAAAACGTTTGGCACTTTTGTTGGATTCTTTGTTCATATGATAATCTCCAAAAAGAGGAAGACACCACCTCTAATTGAATCATCCTTAAACCAAAACAACCAAAATGAATATTTGCTTGTAGCAAAGTCATGTTCACATCATTGTCAAATGTCATCCAGAAGATGCCAAAAATGGATGAAAGCTGTCTCCTACAAGTGATGTCCTTTGTTAAAAAATAATTAAAATTAGAATCAATTTGAAGCAAAAAATCTGTTGCAATCATTTTTACATATGGGATGGATAAAGCAGACAAAATCAATTTTTGCATTGTCCTCCAATAGTAAACAATCAAAGATCAATGTTTGCATTAATATTCAGCAAAATCATTGACACCAATATCATATTCAAATGTCATGTAGTGCTGCCCAAAAACAGACAAATTCTGTCTTCTATAAATTTAGTTGTTTATGAAAAAGGGACAAAAATTGGAAATTGCATCAGAAAATAATGATGCCCCATCGCATGAAATGGTGAAATACTGTGCAGTCTTACTCCAAATACAGACAAACTATGCCTACTTAAAATGCACTTCTTTGTCCCAAAATTACCAAAATTAGCAATGACATGAAGCTAAAAAGAGCCCTTCAAAGAATTTTAAAGACAGTGCTGTATTTTCATTGATCTGTAATGTATTGGTGAGCTTTAAGAATGTCATCAACAGCCATAATGTAACATCAACTGACCTTTGACATTTCAATTTTTTTGTTTGTCCTGAATGTAGAAAAGTGTTTGTTTACATGTGCTGAAGCAAAACTATTTATGAAGCTCTAGTCATCTTGGTGATACACCTGTTTCTACACACCAAATTGTCATACATAGAGTAGGTATTACAGACCATACTATTTGCTTTTGCCATGACGCCGAAATTCAGATAGTTAAACATTGTAGCACAAAAAATTAGTTGCATGTTTTCAATCAATTTAAAGAAGGTTGTTGATCTACAGAAGCAAGCCCTGAATGTGTTTCTTGAAAAATAGCCATCACAATGAGTATTTTAGACTTTTCTTGTGTATTTTCAACACAATACCAAGTAGCATTATTGTAGAGGGTAGAATGAAAACCTTTCATGAAAAGTGATATTAAAATTAGTTGAATCAATCGGTTGGTGGTTGTCGCGCATTATCTCATACTATAAACTAAGTAATATACAGAAGCAGGTTTGAGTTTGGTATCTCTTGATGAAATCAAGGCAACAACAAATAAACCCAGTTAACTTTAGAGTGAAATGATAAATCATGAATGCCAGTTTTCTATGAAAATAGACAGGAGTTGAAGACACCATCTCTCCTTTTCAATTCAAGTGAGTTTTCCAATCCATCCCCAGTAAAAAAGTGTGCAAATAGCTGAATCAGCAATTTGAGGTATTCTTTGGTGACTAAGATCCCTTTACTTGCAAAAAAAATACTGGGGAATGTTGTATCACTGATGTTTCTGAGTTGTTAGACATCAGGTAATTATGCTATTACAATATATTGAAAAAGTTAGAAATAGGTAAGGGATAGCAAGATGACAGAGTCATTGAATTTGCTTTGTATTGATGAGATGTATAATCTTTGTGGGGAAGGTCAAAAACTCAAGAGTTATTGGAAATAAGAAATTGTGATGATAACTTAATCCTGTCCACTTTCAAAAAAAGTAAATTGAAATGAAGCAACAAAATTTATTTATCTGAAAAAGTTTGCAAGAGTAAAAGATAGTATTGCATTAAAAAATAAATTGAGCCCATGTTTTTATTGTGTTTAGTATCTCTGGAAAATAATAAATTGACAAAATTGTGTCAGCAATCAAAATAAAATTATAATATCAACTCCATGGCTAAAAAATAAGTGCAATATTCAAACCATGGCATGCCTAGAATTACTCTATCAAAGTAAGATTCATGGAATATTGAAATTCTGAAGTGTATTGTGAGTAAAAAGATCATTTATCATTGTAATAATGATGTATCTGATGTATTTAAAATTGAGGAAGGATATCAGATTTTTAAAGTTTGTATTTATAATTGTAAACAGTCAGCACTCAGCGCAACACCTATTTTACAATTACATCATAACTTTGAAAGAAATGTGAATTGAATATCAATGCATTTAATTATTTTGTAAGAAAAGAGAATATTCCTTGTCTTTTTGCTTTATGATACAGCATTTTGATGCAAGATAAGCAGAAAAAGTGATGCAATGAAGGCAGGAAAAAGCAAAGATATCCAAAATCACTGTTGTAAAAGGTTCTGACAAGAGATAGAATTATTCATCATGCATTTTCACACCCCCCCACATTGGCATAAGGATCCATGCATTCTATTTTTGCCCATTATAAATCCTTCTCAGATAGAATTTATGGATTACTGCTTCTCTGCAAGCAAATTTGTGCACATAACTTAGCAAATTGGTTTAACCACCAATTACCTGGATGGTCAGCCAAAGAATTGATTTTACCTACTAGTGTATGTGCTTGACAAAAAAGCGTTTTTCCTTGGCAATTTTTGATGAAGATCCATCAATTACATTGGTCTAATCAAATTTAAAATTTCATGAATCGCCACCCCAGTTAAGTGAAGTCTGTCAGTCAAATCGCATCAAATAAATCTCATTATTTTTGTTGTTGAATTCTCATTTTAAATACACATCTTCTGGTACATCATCAACACAATTTGATTTGTCACAAGGGGCAAAGGTCCAAAATTAAAACTGCCACATGGTCCTGAAGAGATATAGCATATTTTGTCATGCACTTTCAAATCTAACCCACATTAAAAAATAATTAAATTATACTTTGTGTATCTTTTTTGCCTTGTTAAGTATAACTTATGAGTTTGTGTTATTTCACAAGCAAACTGGTGGACACAATATGGTTTGATGGTTTAATCAATTTAGCCCCAAAGTGGTTATATGCCAAATTAAATTTGTAGTCAGTTGAAAATTTGTTAAATTATTGTAATGTAATTTAATTATTCAATGGACTACATTTGTAAATGTTGGTCCAATACATGATGTTAATGACAATGGTTACTCCTGTTGCCATGCTTTTTTCAAGTATGACAACATGTGAGGAAAAAGTATCAATTTTATCTTTCTGTAGTAAAAGAAAGTAAGCAAGTAACATTTGTCTTGCAGAAGGAATTAAAGAGTTGGTTTCATAGAATTATGATTTATAATACAAATTCCAAAGCAGTCTTCAACTGGGTTTGGGGCTGATTTAAAATATCCTGATTTTATTCCACTTAATACATATGAATGAAAAGCACTGTTGATGAGCATCTAATTTGGTATTTGCTTTGATGAAGTTTTGGGGGAGATGATTTATGATGGAGCACTGGGTATTGACAATTTTTCAAAGGCAATGATAATGATGGGACTCACAGACCCTGTTATAACCTGTAACTGATAGCCTTTATTTTCAAGTACCCTATTGATTGCTACAGTGTTTTTTGTAGGATGACAAGGGAGAATATGATGGGAAAGCAAAAACTCATTTTGATACTAATCATCTGGAGTTGAATAAAGTTAATACTCACTGTTTCATAAGATTTGTCCAGGCCCCCTGGGGATCTTTGTCATGTGTGTGTTGATGATGAGCACTTTCAATGTGTCAAAACCACCAAGATTCCCAAGTCATAAGAGGAGCAAACTTCTCAAAAAAGAGGAAACATGCTCCCCTTAACTCAAACATCCAAGAGGAGACACAATCTTATGCCTTATTGCTATCTGTAATGGAGAGGTTGCAAGCTGAGAGCAGAAACAACTGAAGGCTTTTACTTATGAACTGTCAATGAAAGATGAAAATTCCTTATCTGTCCTCCTGCTAAAGTCAAACACACATGGTTGATCTTTGATGAGCAAAATTATTCTGTATGTTGATATGAAACCAGATGGTTCCAAATATTCTCACAGGCAAGCAGATCTGCAAAAATAAAGTGGAAGACCTTTCAGCTTGAAGTCTGTTGCATTGAAAATGACTGCTCCTTTTACAATCATCTGGTCCAAGCCTTTTGAAGTCATATTATTTAGTAAAAAATACAAAGATTTGACATTCTCTGTAAGATTTTGAATGCAATACAAGAACACTGGATAGTCTCTATTAGTCCAGAGAAATGCACTACTAAAATGAAGGAAAAGAGCTACTCTTCATGGCCAACCATGGTCCCAACGCTTTAGCCAATTGATCAAGACATCAAGTTACTAAATTTGGACAAGAAAAGGTAGACTTTTATTTGACTTTAAGAGATGTCATTTCATAGCAGTCAGGATTACCATTCCAATCTGTAATCTATTACAACCTTAGAATGATACACTTTTTACCAGCAAATAATATATACCGAACATGAATTTATATCTCTGCTCAATTCAAAAGTGTTTCAAACATCACAGTTTCAGCTTTTTCCCTCTGTCAAAGTTTACCCTTTTTGTGCTCAATGCAACAACTGGCATAAATAAGTTCATGCTAATTACTGACAAAAATCTTGTTTGTTTCATGAAATTTAGTTGATTATCATGATGTAGTCTATGGAAACATGTAGTTACAACCAAATTAAGCTCTATTTTCAATCCTGATTACCATCAGCAGATAGTGGAGAGTACTTTCTCAAACATTTTGGCATAGTTCCATGTGGAGGACTTCAGTTTGAGTATTTTTACTACAAGAATGGCAAGAATGCGCTTTAACTTGTATGTGCCTGCAAATTTGACAGGATGCTGGTTTACATGGACATTGGACTGACATGTGAGGATTGGGTTTAGGGCTTCTTTCAAAGTTTCTTGAAGTCTTCATTAGCTCTGGACCTAGAGGACACCTTGAAATATCTCATATTCCATTCTTTTGACCAGACAAAACTGTATTTTTTAGCAGCAAGAATATTTTGTGACTTTTCCATATGATTGTATCAATGCTATGTCTACTTGTTTCCATTGTCGAGGACATCATTTTAAACAACCTGATTAAAAGGTGATATTTCTTATGGAGCCAAATATTGGTATGGCATGACTTCATTTCCACCCCTTGGAACTGGTTGTCCATCCAATTCCTTTTTCTTTGATTATGAGTATACTCCAAATATTTAGTTGAATTTCAATATAGAATTGAAGTATCTATCTTATCAATAAAAACATATCATTACTTGATATAAAGTCTCACAAGGTTACCATGCTACATTGAAGATTGATACAAGTTCTAAATGAAAACCCATTTATGCACAGTTTAATTTGTCTCTTGCTCTAATTATTGTCGTTCGTACCCATGTTCAAAGGAGGCTAAGCAGAATGTTGGAATGTTCCAAATGCAGTTCTTCCTGTTTGTGAAAATTGGATCTTGACAAAAGTAGAAACAGCAAAAACAAGATTTCAAAATTCAGACAATATTCTAAGTATGATGGAGTGAAAAACTTTAAAAAATATCCCTAGTGATCCTCATTTTTAGTTTGATACTTCAAAATTTCAATTCTGTCTCAATATTCCATCCTCACATGTGAATCTACAAAGAGGTTAGATATACCATCACTATCAAGAAATTGCTTGGTTGGGCAGCTTTCACATGAACAAATACACTCTCCATTTGCCCAATGAACTCATAGGATGTCCCCATGCAGTAGACATTTTAAAGGTATTTTCTGAAGGTTTTGAATTACAAGGAAAAATGGTCAAATTAGTCTCCATTCAATAGTTAGATGCACTAGTTACTGACCAGTGTCAAGATACCCCAAACAAAGTGATTGATAACAAACATAATTTACCAATTGTATACAATCAGACAATGAAATCAGTCACTCCTTGCATCTCAACAAATCTCTATCCCAATTTACTTACTATGAAAAATCCCATTGAGATTTCTATACAATGATGATCAATAGATTCACAATAAAACATTGTAACAGTCTGATTGACTTTGAGTTTGAGAAGAAGATATATACTACTAAAAAGAAAACATCACAACTTCTACATTTTGATTACATGATTTTCTTGGATCGGGATGATCATATGATTGTTGAAGCTTTTTGAAATGTTATGTTTGTTTTTCCTTTCCATATCCAATTAAAAATGATTGACTTCTTGAAACAAAGATTCAGCAAGGGGAAATTTCATGCTTCGGGCTATTTTGAATGATGACAATTTTGGTAGATACCTTGGGCAATACAGCGGTCTCACTTCATTAAATCAAACTTTAATTCAAATCATCATTACATCAATAATACACTACTTGTTCTCACATATCATAAGGAGCAGATTTCCAACAAGATTTCTTTTAAAAACTTTTATTAAATGTAATTTCATACCAAATATGTAAATGACATATTAGTACCATTTTGAAGGAAGGCTGAATAAAGCTTTCTGATAATGACAAAACATAGTTGGCTTTACCCCAAAACCCAATGTTATCAAACAAAATCCTATGTGTCAAATCAGGTGAAATGATTAAATTACAGTAAAACTTACAATTCAATAATCTTCTTCTCAAAAAGTCCCCATATGTGCCATGACTTGCCAAGGAAAGACTGATTACCAGATTGCTCAGAATAGTTGATTTGACACGTTCAAAGTCGGAAGGACATTTGTATAAACCTGACAAAGGATGATACTTCTTAAGAATAAAAAACATTTTTCAGAATTTCACAGAATGTAAAAGATTTTTTGACATTTTTACCTTCTGTGATGATTCTTATCTATAAGGACACTTTGTATGTTGAGCAACAACCCTGTTCCTAAATTAAGTGCAATAATAATTGACTAAAGTTTGACAAATATTGATTGTTGGCAAGCTGATGGAAATTTCCCAGGCATTTGTATTGAACTTTAGAAATCACCCTTCTGAGGTTGTCCAAGGACCCTACCAACTTCTTCCATTTTTTCATATCTTCATCTCCAATTTTCTGCCACTACTTGGTTGTAAAATTGCAATGTTTGTTCAGACAAAGAACTTGGAGCAGGTATTACTAAATTGAATCTTTTGTTTTTCTTGATTTCATGATAAAACTCTTTAATATCAAAATCTTGATTTTCCTTGTCTTCTTTATCAGACTTTCAATCATATTGTTTCTCTCTCTAAATACTGTTTCAATTTTTTGACATTTGCTAGATTTAGCTATAAAATTTATTTTGTAAAATGCTTATAACTCTCCTCAGCAAAGCTTCAAGTGTATTCAAGACCTAAATTACCATGCAATTGATGATTCTCCTCCCATCAATCTTGCCAAAGCAGTTGGCCATCTTCCCCAAATTCCAATGAATGCAAATGATCAACCTGAGAACCATATATTTCTCAATATTTTTTTAGGTTACTGTCAGATTTTTATGAACCAGAAGCTGCACCTCAAGTTAAGTCATTTTTTGATAACATTTGTCATGGTGCTAGCTTATCATTGGCACAAGGTGTCTATAACTTAAAGGGTAGGAAATGTATGGATATTGTTTGCAGTTGTGGACAACTGAACAAGAATGCCAAGAATGTTTCCTTTACGGATGGTATAATTCCAAAAATGGTACAAAACATGAGACTGTTGTAAAACAAACTCCAAACCAGCAGCATATTGTTAATGTCATGCCAAGATGTGATAAGAAGAAAAGTAAAAAGAAGACAAAGCAGCAGGTAAAAGCAGTGAAAATGATTGATACTTGCGAAGGAGAGAAATCAAAGA